>X363_Desmarests_Spiny_Pocket_Mouse__coassemble_231_pt1 | contig 41156 bp, 49 predicted proteins | sample X363_Desmarests_Spiny_Pocket_Mouse__metabat2_high_PE_007 | metagenome-assembled genome bin X363_Desmarests_Spiny_Pocket_Mouse | reverse complement strand
AATAATAAACCCCTAAAAAAGGAGAGCTCAAAAAGAAGATCCCCCCTCCAAAAAAAAAGAAAAAAAAAATGGGGGGGGGGGGGGCATTTTACTGAGAAATGCAAGTCAGACAAAGGTTAGCCGTCATTTCTCGCAAATACATTTTAAGGCAGTGCATTTAGGGTGGGTTTTCTGTGCAAATGTCTGACAAAATCGCACGAATTTTACACGAAGAATTATAGCGAGAGGAAAATGCAAAAGTTTTGTAAATCAATGCAAAATTAAAGGAGTGCGAAGGAGTAAGGGCGAACGCTAGATTTGTACACCATATGTGGATTGCATTGAAGTTCGCTGCGCTTCGCTACCATTTTTTTGCATTCGCAAAAAATGAAATTTGGTGCTATACTGCTGAACACCAAATTTATCAGGGCAAACGCATTATAAAAAAGGCATTCACAATTGTAGCGTGGGCAATCGCGAGAATTTCTTGCAAAGTGCGTTTTTTTTGCGAGTTCCGCTTGGAAATTGTGCTTGCGAAGCAAGCCACACTCGCTGGCGTTTGATGCACTCCGTATTATATGTAGGTTGCTTCACCCCTATGGGGGGCGAAATTGCAACTCCCTCGCGGATTTACAATTGAAAACTCTCACGCCTGCGCGATGGACCCTTGAGAGGCTTCGCACGGACAAAATTTTTGTCTCCAATTGGGGTGTTACTCTTTCAGCACATTCTTTTGTCACTTTCTTTTTATAATGCGTTTGCCCTGCCAGATTTATCCACCACTGCAGATTGCGTCGAAGTTCGCTGCGCTTCGCTACCATTTTTTTACGTTCGCAAAAAATGAAAGTTGGCGCTACTATAATTTATAATTATTTTTGAGATTAAAATTATAATAAAAACTGATGTAAAGTTGTGGCAGATGTGCAATACCGCAAACTCAACATCTTTCAGTCCTTCTACATCCAGTGGCTTTGAAACCACAAAATCGCATTATGAAATATTTCCACCCACTTCCACAGCGCGAATGGAAGAAAAAGGAAAAACCCCAAGAAAAAGGTTAGAAGCGAGTCAAACGGATTCCCACCAATCATTCTTTTACACCTCCTATCCCTTTGTAATCTTGCATGTAAAATGGGAAAAATCGTATTTAATTTGGAAAAATTTCGTGTTTTTGTGTGTTTTATCGTGTTTTTAGTGACTTTAAAACAACAAAAATGTCGATTTCATATCCTATGTCCATATAAAATTTGTCATCTTATTTATACTTTATCCAGTTTAAATTCCCATTTCATTTCCTTTAAAACCTTGTTTTAAGGCTAGAAACCGCCGTTATGCACTGGCTTTCCAGGATCTTGTGCCGCTCCGCCATGTACTCGCGTACAAGACGCTCGAACTCGCCTGAATTGATGAGGGACTGCAAGTCCGGCTCGACAAGCGCGTAGTCGCAGCGAACCTCGATGTTCGGATGCCTAATCTGAAGACCAAACGTGTACGCGCTGACGTTCGCGACCGTGCCAACATTTGGGACAAGCACATATATCCCCTTGGCAACCTCAAGCCCGCGCTGTCTTCCAACCACGCCGCTTGTCGGCATAGGAGAGACATATATCCTGTCAATTGGCATGTTCTGTATGTCGAAAAAGGCTATCATCCTGTCCACGCACTCCATCCTGTCATAGTTCGCGCAGATGATGATGCTGTCGCAGCCGACCGCGGTCTCTATGAATGTGTCCCACACGCCCTTGAGCCGAAGCCCCTCCTTGGTGTCGCTATAGCAGCAGTTAGTGCCGAACATTCCGAACGACCCTTGCGCACAGATAATTATCCTGTCGGCTCTTGTTTCCGATATTATCTTTCCAACCAGAGACTGCAAATAAAGGAATTCGTCCTCAACGGAAAGATGCGAGAAGTTTCTGCAAAAACTGTATATGTTCATGCCCTCGCGGTTGTCAAGAAAGTGGTAAATCTCCTCCGTGACTATGAGTGCAACGCGCTCCCCAAAAAGCCGCTCATACTCCGCCTTTGCGCGGAATGCGCTGCTCATCTTTCCTGCCCCTCCGTTCGTTCCGACAAGGTAGGTTATTTTGCACTGCTTGTTGTTTCCTGCGTTGAACAAATCGCCCCTATAGGGCAAAATTTCCTCAAGACTCTCCCTTGTAATAAATTTATTCTCAATTTTATCATAACTGTTCAATGTTTCGGAAAAATCCCTTCCAAAGCCATTGCCTAAATAAATCCTCTTGCCTTTGTCCATGGCTATGCGCATCCGGGAGAGCATAGCGTCTATTCTCCTTTGCCCGTCAACAGTGTCGCCGCAGTTCGCCAGAATCCACTCCTCCGACTGGAAGCACACATAGCAGTCGCACCAGTCAACCGCGCCGTCAAAGTCTATCACGGCGTGCATTCTGCGCGGGTCTGCCTCATCGTTATATTCGGCGATTCCATAGCCACTGTCATATGGTGATATTTTACAGTTCCCCTTTATTGAGTATTTTCCCTCGACATTCTCTACATCGGTCAGAGCCGTCATATCGAAATTCTGCACCTTGCAGACATCGGGATCGAACACCACCAACCTGTCGTCCTCCCTCAAATGCTCATACAGCCTCGCAAGCGTGCTCGCCTGTTTTGTCCAGCCGTCAATTAGATAGTTCATTCCTTATCCTCCTGAAAATGTTAAAGCGCGACCCTTGATATGCACGTCTTGCAAAAGTCGCCCATTGCATGTCTCGCCGGCTCTAGGTTATCCTCTATGAATTTTCTGTTCTTTTCGCCGTTGAGCATATTGACAAGACCCTTGTATGTGAAAGGGCTGAAGTCGTTCACATCGCCTATCGTAAAGTAGTCGTGTCCGTACACGCCTATGCATGGATGGACAAGTCCGTTCGCACCTATAAGCACATTACGATTCAGAAAGTAGCAGTTGTTCATGCAGAGGGTCGGAACGACCGCCCCGTACTTTGACACCTGCCACTTGCCGTTCACCCTGCTGTACGCTTTGCGCAGGAATATAAGCGTGTCGCCCACTTCCCTTGCCGTCATCGCGTTGATAAGATCCATGTTCTCAATGACCACGACCTTCTTTCCATGCTGTCTGCACAGCCCGTCTAGAAATTCAATCGCCTTATTCACTTGCTGTCTGCTGAAGCACACACATGAGAACCTCAGATAGCCCCACTCGTCAAGATAGCGGTGTATATTCTGAACTACTTTGTCAAAGTTATTGTTTCCATGCAACTCGGCATAGGAGTCCTTGTCATACGCCCAGAACGAAACGGACAGGTCGTAGAAAAAATGACAGGCGTTGAGAAACTCAATGAACCCTTTCGGTATGAAGATTCCATTGGTGTCCTGCCTAATCGCCTGTCCGCGCGGCGCTATCTCGTCAACATATTTGAGCAGGTCGAGGAACCATGGATAGATGGTGGACTCCCCCATGCACGCAATCCATAGATCCCTTATGTTTGCGCCTTGAATCAATGCGGACACCACCTCCTTCGCCTTTGGCAGACTGAGCTGCCTGACCCCCTGCTCCCTCTTCTCGTAACCGCAGCAGTCCTTGCACCTTGCGTTGCACGCCCATGTCAAGTCCATCTGCGCTTGGGCGAGATAGTGCTCCGGCCTTGAATGCATTCTTGGATGCCATGTCTTCATTCTTTTATCCTCCCTTGCTTTATTCCGCGTTGACGACATTCGCCACCGTTGCATTTACGGAGACGGTGGACTTGCCTGTGGCGGTCGTGGCTGTTATGGCCACCGACTGGCTCAAGCACTGTTGGCTTGCTCCCGCCCCATACCAATATGGATTTTTTGACAGCGACGGGCTCACATATATCGTCATTGTCTTTGTGTTGCTGCCGTCCGATGTGATTTGCCAATTCGCGGCATCAGATCCCCCATTGCTCCCACAGTTCGTTGTGGAGGACGAACCGTAGTGGTGGTATATGCTTCCGCTCGCCTTGACCGTCACCGTGTCATTGCCCTTGTAAAGCGCCCCCTTTGTTTTCTTCTGCCCGACTATCTGCACCACAATCGCCGACTTGTACGCCAGTCCCGCGGCGTTGAGCCCTCCCCACGACTTCGACACCGTGTGTCTGCTGGTGATTCCTGACACGGCCACGGACGAAAGGGTGATTCCAACCGTGACCGCGCACGACTTAAGGACGGATAGTTCCTCCGCCCCTGTATGTATCTTCATTTTCGACATGCTTCCGTAGTTCGAGTTCGTGTGGAGCGGCGCGTACAGCCACACGCTTCCATCATAGACGGCGAGAAACCTCTTTATGTCCGCCCCCGACTCTATCGCAGCCTTGTCAACCGAGGAGTAGAGGGTTATGTCCTCATAAGCCGTTGTTGATGTGTAGTATCGTAATGTCGCCATTCATTCTCTCCTAAAGTATAAGGTATACATCGCCCTTCTGCGGTGATGATGGCTTTGCAGTCGGAAGCCGTGACGGTCCCGCGGGTCCTGTCGCTCCCTTTGCCCCGTTGTGGATTGAGATCTCGTAGGTCTTTCTGTCCCCATCGGTGAGCGTCACTATGTTCTCCCCTCCCGATTCTGTGGAGGTCTTCGTCTGCTCCGCCTTCACGAGGCTCGCCCCGCTCGCGCCCTTTTCGCCTGTGTCACCCTTCGCGCCGTTGCGGATTGAGATTGGATACTGCACGCCGTCCCCATCGGTGAGCGTCACGATGTTTTCTCCGCCTGATTCCATCGAGGTCTTCGTCTGCTCCGCCTTCACGAGGCTCGCGCCGCTCGCGCCCTTTTCGCCTCGTTGACCTGGAAGCCCCCGCTCCCCTCGTGCGACAAGGTTTCCGTCCTCGTCAAATTCGATGTAGGCCCCCGTGTCCAGATAGTAGCGATATTTACCTGAGACGGCATCAAAATAGATGGCGTTGAAGCCGATACCCGCCGAAAATGTCCTTCCGCCCGTGACATGGAGATTCTCTTTGTCGGAGAGCGAAACGATTTTCAAAAGCCAGGACTCTTCATTGGCATTGAACGGAGACAGCACACGTAGTGTATCAACATTGCCTACGCTGGACAAAAAAGAATTGCGCACGGTGTACATAATGAAAGAAAGGAGATTGTATTTTTCAATGTCATCCATCGAATCGAATGGAGAGGGTATCTCCCATCTCCGCTTTAAGGAGGCTTTTCCAACCAGCGTGTAACCATAGAGGTTCTCCGCCGCGCCAGTCTCATTCAGTTCCACGGAACAAATGAAGCACTCGCTGTCAAGAGCGAGGAATCCCCCTTCTGAGGTGGTCGTGGAAAGAATCGGCATTATGCCGACAAGCTCGTTATCTCCCACAAACTCCCCCTTGTATTTTATGCCGAAGTCCCACACATCAGGCACAACTCGTTGTGCATCGGGTGAGGGCTCCCCATTGGTGACAGGAAACCAGCTTGCCGTCGCGTGAGGAAATTTGACCACTACGAAACGCTCTTCCTCCGCCGTCCCGCTCGCCCCTATGAGTGCTGCCGCGCCGAAAAGGCTCACGGCATCGTCATCTACATGTATCGCTGTTTCATCTTTCATCACACCCGCCATTGCCTGCGCAGAGCACGCCCCGTTGTCGAGTCCAACCCTTAGGACAATCGTGAATAGACCCGAGCGAACGGCGAAATAGGCGAATCCGTTGTGCTCGGCGACTGACCACATGAATCCAAAATTTATGGGATCCCTGTTCGTTACGGAGTAAATCTTTACAGGTTGTCCCCCCGAAATGTAGTACAGCGTCTTGTCTTCGTCTTCGTCTTCAAAAATAAACACCGCTCCGCCGACGCTTATGTATTCGCAGGAGAGCGCTCCATCGCCGTTTGGAAATGCCGCAGAGGCAAAGGACGATGACTTTTCATTCAAATTTATCGTCAGCACTCCGTCGCTTCCATTTTTCCGCGCTGGAAGGGCGAGCCGTCCGTTCTTGGCGTATATGGGGCATGCAGACGATACGGACACCTCTACGGAATGCAGAAGGCTCTTGACCTCCATGAACATCTCCGTCTGGTCGTTGCGGTCGGGCTTCAGTCGCCACACCTGCACGGTCCTGTGGTTCAAGTATGTGCCGTGCTGAACAAAGTATGCGTTTCCATCATAGGATATGAACGGCAGACGAGGTATGCCGTTGCTGTCAGGCAAAGTCGCTTCAACGGTCGTTGAGGTGAACTCCCCCGTTGCGACTCGTATCCTGCTCCCCTCCGGGGACACGGAGAACATGAGGTTGCCCTTGTCGTCGTAGACCTCGAACGCCCGTCCGTCTATGCGCGTTCCGCTCGCGGAGATCTGGAGGCTTCCGACGTTGAACGTGATGTCGTACTTGCCCGTCGCCATCCCGTTGCCGTCAAGGCGCGGCTTGACAAGGATGTACTGGTCGCTCCCGCCCACACGGAACGAGCCCTTCGGCAGGACGGAGCCGTCGTCCATCGGCGTGTCGTTCACCGCCCAGTAGTTGTATCGGCTTCCGACAAGCCCTCCGTCCGTTATCACGCCGAGGTTCGCCGACAGGGCGGAGAGCTCCTCCACGAATATCTGCTTCACCCCCAGCGCGCCGTCTATCTTGATTTTCTCCCCCTTGTCGTTCAAGTCCCACGCCTTCACCACATCGTATGAGGAGGTCGCTCGCGCGTCTATCCAGTACACATCGGACCATTCAGACGTTTTGCCCGCATCCGTTCTCGCTCGAAGACGGAACGCATAGGTGGTGTCCCTCGCTCCGTCTCCGTCCTGCCCGAAAAGGGGAAGCGAGAAGCTCACCGAGGTCCCTTTCACATCCAAGTATCCGTCCGCCTCGCCCCGCTTGTAGTTCTCAAGGCTTTCGTATGGATTCAAGCCCAGCGCGGGGGCGTACCATACAAGCTCTTTTTCATCGGTGATTGGCTCGTACTTTCCGCTGGCAGCCTTGTAGCCCCTCGCGATCTGGATGTCGCATCCACGGAAGCCGTAGCAGTCGGTCTGCGCGTCCCAGTGCAGGCTCGCGCTTCGTGACGATGAGAAGATGTATACGGTCGGCTTCTTCGCTATATATGTGAGATAGTCCGATGCGTCGATTTTCGCAACATCAGATGTGCTTGAGTCCGCGATGGAAACTATCTGAACGCAAAACTCCATCGCTTCTATGTCAGACTTTTCGGGAAACAGCCCCTCCGCGAAGCCGTATCTGTGTCTCGTTTTGTTTGTGGAAAGGATTTCCTCTCCGTTCAAAAGCAGTTTGTAGACATACTCGCCGTAGAAGTCGTTCGTCCTGCTCCACTCGAGCGAGATTCCGTCCTTGTCGGCCACACCCTGTATTTCGGGCTTCGCTATCTTGTATGTGAGGTAGCCCGACATGTCGATTGTAAATGATGCCTCCTTTTCATAAACTCCGCTCTTTACAACGACCTTGAACTCGAACTTTTCAATGTCCTCTTTCTCAAGATATTCGGAGAACCTGTAGACAAACGAGCGCGCGCTCATGTTCTCCGCTGTCAGCCCGCCGTCCTTGTACACATCGAACAGAAGATGCTCATAGTAGAACTCAGATGGCAGGGACCATGACAGGGATAGGGCGTTCTGGAGCGCGATGGCGGAGGTGGAGATTTCGGGGATGAGCCATGTCAGATAGGAGCTTGCGTCTATAATATCCTGCTGAAGATATGCGCTTTCATTTCCGTAAACTGAAACGGATTTTACCCTGAACCTGTATTTTTCTGTGATACTCTCCTTTTCAAGATATCCGTCTATTTCGTTCTGGTAGGGATAGTCCTGTTTCTCCGTGAATCTGAATCTGTACAGCGCAGTTGTTCCTGATGTGTCCGAAAATAAAGTGTATGTTTTTCCGCTGTCACGAGAAAATTCCACGATGTATCGCGATGGAAGAAGTGCTGCATCCTCTGTTTTAGGTGCCGACCATGAAAGGTTTATCCCTTGTCGGCTTGCAACTGCGATAAGGTTTGTCGGAAGGAGCGGAATGACGGCGACGGCTGAGACCGCCTCCTTCACCTCAGAGGGCTTGCTCTCGTTGCCTTCGTTGTCCACGGCGGTGACAAATATCTTGTGTTTGGAATTTTTTCTTGTCGTTTCATAGTTGAATCCGTACTGGTTGTGGTTTTCGTCAAAATCTATAGAGGCTGTCAAAATGTTGTTTATGTAGACATTGTACTTCTTCACCCCCGACTGGCTGTCGGACGAGCCACCGAACGAGAACGAGAAATTTCCATATTCGCTGACCGTTATGTCAGAGACGGCGGGGGTTGTAGGAGGAGTCAAGTCTCTTTCAATGTCGAGCGGTCGTGGCGCGCTCCAGCTTCCCTCACGAATGGTTCTTGCCTGCTTCTCAGAATACCATTTTGAGTTTATCGTGTTTATGGAGTGCCACCCTCCGTTCTGTCCGACTCCTATCGGGGGCGATGGCATCTCCCGACTGTCGTTGTACACGGTGTAGGTGCTCCAGCCCTCTGTCGGATTCGTTACAAGCCCATCGTCTATTGTTCCGCCGACGGTCAGCTTCTGCTCAAATTCGGGGATTTGATAGCTCGGGTCGTCGACCTTGAAAATCTCGGGCGCATAGTCAACGGCGGTAATCGTTGCGGTCAAGTCATCGCCAGGAGTGATTCCTGTAATGATTAGTTGTTCTGTGACATTTTCCCTCACCCCGAAGCTGAACAAGTCGCCTTCTGCCAATCCCGAAGTTGGATTTGAAAAATAGCAGGTCTTTGTATTCCCTTCTCCATATGCAGTCACATTTATCGTTTTTAAGACACCGCTGGAGGGTCGGCATCGTATGGCGTAGGACTCCTTTTCAAACGGAAGAACGGTGTCGCTCTCAAGTCCAATTGCAAGACCGCTTTCATTGTAAAGCAATTTTGCTATTCTTCCCGCCGCAAGTCCTCGCAAAGCGGTGTCCCCCGAATATTCAATCAAGTCCCCCTGGTGACACATGAGCATCTCTATGTCGCACTCTATGGTGTGTACGGTGTCGCGGAGGTTCGAGACCGCCTGTTGATAACGAGCGAATTTAAATACCTGTTTTGCGTTTGTGATTCCCCAAACAGAGGTCTCCTGTCTCGTTTTTGGATTTATCCCCTCTTTCTCTCCCGATGAAGTGTTGAAAATACTCCTTGTGTTCGTTTGGTATCCTGCCGACTCGTCTATGAACTCATAGTCTATTTGGTCAGGAACATCGGGCTTCATAATTGTCTGCGAATAGTTGATTGTGTTTCTCTGTGTGAAGAGTTGTACAGGTGAAGATTTTGTGGAGTCGTAAATGACGCTGAATTTCTGGTCTCTCTTTACAATAGTTCCGCGCCCGATTCTCGCAATGTTTGAATACAACTCGCTTATCGTCAGGTCGCTGTTCAAGACCGCGTTGCAAAAATAGCTGTGGTCTCTGCAGAACTTCCAGAACGACTCGAACGCCACCCAGTCGATGTCAGAATCTGCAACGGGAGTGCCGTTTATCTGCCCTCGAAGAACGTAAAGGATATGGCTCGCAGGATTTCTTGTCGCTCGAACCAACCAGTGTTCAGGGCCGCTTCCTTCTCCGTCATAGTCGGGCATCTTTGATGTCGCGATGAAGTTCAAGGAGTCGACAACTCCCTCGATGAAGTCAGAGGCCTTTGTCTTCAGAGAGATGAGGCAGCATTTCTTCCGTGCCTCAAGCGAAACAGGCGCATCGTTTCTGAAACAGCGAATAGAACCAAGGTACACATCGTCCACATACTTATTGTCATCATTTCGGTCTGTAGTTATCCTTCTGATTTTTACATCAAATTGATTGCCATTACTAACAATTCCACTTGAAGCGGAAAACCGCAGTGTTTTCGCCCTGCTGCTTTTCACGCTGAATTTTTTCAGCCTCTTCCAGTTCGCGTCTATGTCCATGTCCGTCGAGACCTTCCATTTGACCTCGACGTCGACCTCCGCATCCTCGGGGTCGTTGTTGTCGTTGTAATGCATAAGTCCATACGGAAAGAAAATATCAACATCAATTTTTGTTGTGTTTTCTGGAGTGGTGTAGTTTATAAAAAATTCATCGCCAGCATCGGTCAAGTGCTTCAACTGCGTGTTGAACTGCTTTTCTTTTATAACTTTCGGAAAATATTCAATGGCATCCTCGCTTCCGTCCTGAACGCTCATCTTCACATAGTCATCCTCGCCCGAAAGAATTTTCTGCATATCTTTTGTCTTTGAGAGGTTCACAAGCGGAGTGTCGCCGATTTTAAATGAGGTCAAATCGATGTCAAGCCCGCTGTACCCTGCGCAGAACAGTTGGGTGAGCCATTGCGGTTCGTTCGTTCCATCCTCTGAAGTGCCGCCAACTGTTGTGAATGGATCCGCCGCATAATCTGGAGTGATCAAGTGCTTTCCGAACAGAACGGGAATCGCGCCGTACGGCTTCTTGGTGTTCTTTCCACCTTTGAGCATCGGGTCGGGCTCCGCGGAGGCTCGGCTTTTCTTTGAGCGGACTGACGGAGATGAGATGTCGGCATTTAAAAGGGTTGCTCCGCCAACGAGCATCGAGACCCCAACACCCATCAACGCCGCTCCTGCCGCCGCCCCTATGCCCGTCCAGCTTGTGGCTATGGACAGAACCAATCCTGCGGCTGCCAAAACTCCGCCAGCCCAGCTCATCCCCTTTCCCGCGTCCTTCATCTGCGAGCCGGTTCCCTCTGGAAACACCCTTATGTAAACTCGTGTGTTGTCATCTGGAATTTCATCGTAGTCCTTCGGCTCTATCTTCACATCCTCGCATATAATCAATGCGTTCTCGATTTTCGTGCCAGTCCCAAGGCCCTCGAAGATTTCCCTGTAGCTCTGCGGATAGTCTACCGTGCTGTCCGTGAATTCATCTTTGAACGGATTCAGCGCCGCTCGGAGTTTTAACGCCATAATATCCCTCTATTCTGCCGGTCAAGTCCCTGTCTGTGATTCTCTGCAGACAGGAGCCTATTCTTCTTACAGTATGAAGTATATACATGTCTCCGACATACACCCCTATATGTGTGGGAAGCCCGTGGTTCAGAATCAAGGCCATGTCGTTTGGCTCTGGGCTCTCGTGCCTTTCGCCCAGAATCAACGGGGAGTATTTCTCGAACAGTGGATTCGTCAATTCTGGTATCAAAGCGTTTGCGTAGCCGTCAACATCGGGCAGGTCTATTCCAAGTTCGTTGTGAAAGACAAGACGCACAAGTCCGTAGCAGTCGCACCCCTCAATTGTTCTTCCCCCCGAAACAAAGGGAATCCCGATGTATTTTTTTACATAAGGTTCAATCATCAGAACAGCCCCGGAAAGTCGTTCGGGCGGTATGAGCCCTCTGGAATCTTCCTGTCATAGATGTAGAAGTCGTACAGCTCTCCGCTCACGGTCATGCTGTCAATCCTTATGTTCCGCAGGATGAAATTCATCGGTCCTCGCTCCATCACATCGGGGTTCTGGGCGATTATGATTGAAATTGACACCTTTATCTGTTTTTTTCGGTGGTTTTTAATAAAAACTGATATTTGGCGGTCGATGTTGTCAATCACAAGTTGACACGGCGTTTTTTCGTCCGACGGAAGAACGACCTTGAACGCCACAGGCGCATACTCTATCCCATTGCTTTTCACATACTCGTTGTTGTCAACGAAATAAAGGGAGCTTTCGCCCTCAATTTTTATCTCGAGAAGGTGCAGGAAAACTGCGGCGGTCTCGCTTTTGAACAGCTCTTTTTTCGCTTCTGTTGTCATTCGAACATCTCCAGTGGCAGTGATATTTCCCAAAGCCCGCCGTCGTTCCCGACCTCTTCGTATGAGTCGGTGAAGCGGAATTCCTTTGTCTCTCCACTCTGCGGATTTCTCATCGTGAAGCGCAATGTGCCGAATCCGAGCGAGGTGTCGTAGAAGTTGTCGAGCGTTTGTCTCTCGCTTTCCGTGAGAATGATGGTTCCCTTGTATTTCTTTGTGACCGCAGTAAACCGCGCGCGCTGTTTTGCAGGTCCTGTTTCCATCTCCGTGCGTATGAATGCCTTGTCCTTTTTTCCAGACAGTCCCGAAATCCTCGGAAGCGGAAGGCTGTCCGGCCATGATAAATAGGTCATTTTTTTACACTCCTTGCACCTTCAATCCAAAGCGGCTTGAGAACGTCTTGTCCAGCCGTCCCTGGCTCACCGCCTTTCCGACCGCGGACGAGATGACGTCAATCGTGATGCCACCGTTTCCATCAAAGGACTTTTGAATCTCCTGCTTTTCGCTCGAGTATATGTTTATTGTAAGCGCGCACTCCGCGCTCCCGACACTCTCTGTGTCTCCATAAAGGCTCACGCCCAAAGCGCCGTCAGAGCCTCGCTTCAACGGCATGATAGCCTCCGGCCCCGCCTCTCCCATGAGCCCTGTTCCAAATCCAGAGCCTCGCGCGAAGCGGAAGTAGGTGGGGCTTCGGACTATTTGGTTTGTGAACACGCCGCCCTTTGCGAACGCATCGTAGTCCGACGAGCCGTAGACTCCGCCGAGCGCGTTCGCCTCCGCGCCCTCTTCTGAGGCGGAATTCATCATTCCGTTGACGGTCCCCTTGGTTATCGCCGCCACTCCGCTCGCCGCGATCAACCCCAGTCCCAGCGGCCACATTCCGTCCGCAATGAGTTGAAGCCCTGCTCGCAAGAAAAGATTGGGGAGCGCGTCAAGAATCGCGAGCGACATGTCCGCAAGCCCCTGCCTCCACGACTCCTCCGCGCTTTTTCCTTCCCCCAGCGCCTCCCCAAGGCTCTCCAGTCCGTCAAGCACGGAGCCGAATGTCAAATCCTCAAGCGATGTTCCCAAATCTTGAAGCGCGACCCGTGCGTCAGAAGCCAACTCCTTGTACAGGCCTATCATTTTGCTCAGCTCTGAATTCTGGTCCGCGAGCGCGTCTTTTAGCGCGCTTTCATTCATCGTGTCCGCGATTTCACTGATTCTCTGCTTCACCATGTCCATCTTTTGGATTTGCATGTCCGTTTGGGAGACAGCCTTTCCCATCGCCTTTTCAAGCAGGGATGATGCCTTGACGCTTGAATCCATCCCTTCGTGGAAGCTCTCAGATGCGCGTTGTCCCGCCTGCCTGTACCAGTCCAAAAGGTAGTCAATAGATGCGTCTCCGCTTTTGAAGCCCGAGTCGATCTTGCTGGGGTCGATGGAGAACATTTCTATAAGTGCGCTCTTTACATTATCTTTTTGACTTTCAATCGCAGAGGTGAGGTCGAACACCTCTCCCAGTGTCTCCGCAGCGATTTTCTGTCCGTTCAACTCCGCCTCGATGCCATTGATGAATTTTTCGGCGGCTTCCTTCCCTGTTTGGAACGACCCCAGCTCCTGGCTGAATATGTCGGAGAGCCAGTTCTGCCACGTCCGCCTGCCGTTTATCGTTATCCCAAGTATCTTCTTGTTGATTTCCTTTTCAAGATAGTCGAGCTGCCTCACCGCCTTGTCTATCTCGTCCCTTCCGATTCCAATGGATTCTGAGGACAGGGCCTTTTCTCTGTTCTCCGCGGCTTTCTTCAGCTCCTTGTTGTATTTCTCAAGCTGTACGGATGGGTCGCTCTTTGCGAATTTCTCGTAGTCCTGCTCGATTTGATACAGAAGGTCGCTCATCTGTGAGACCGCCTCCTGCTGCTCGACCTCCGCCCTCGCCGCATCCTGCTGGTCCTTGAGCGTCCGCTTGATTATCTCCGCCTTGTTGCGCCATGCCTCAAGGTTTATTATTGCTTCATTCTTCTGTTCGGCTTTCTTCGCTTTCTCCAGCTCTTTCTGCCACTTCTCGATTTGATTTGTCGTCTCTTCCAGTTGCTCTTCCAACTCTTGCTCATTAAACCATTTGTCAAAGTCAATCAGCTGCCTGCCGTTTTCAAACGCAGTGGCGAAGGCGTCGGCGAGAAAGTCGACGCCTTTCCCCGCTTGTTTTGCAAGGGAGGTTCCGCTTAGCGCATCGCCCGCGTCTGTGAGGAACTTGCCGACTCCCGCTTTAAGGTTGTCAAAGGAATTCTTCAGCTGTTCGGAGCTCTTTGCGCCTGCCTTGGCTGCTCCGCCAAAGGTGTCGGACAGCTCGTCAAGGATTATCCTCTGCGCCTCCGCGGCCTTTCCCGTCTCCAGCAACGACTGCATGACCTTCTTTTGCGATGCCGTGAAGTTGAACCCCTGCTTTTTGAGCGAGTCCATGCCGTTTATCGGGTCGTCAAGCGCCTTTCCGACAGACTGCGCCGCGCTCTTCAGGTCCATGCCCATGACGGTCGCCATGTCCATGATCGCCTTCGTCGCCTCTTTGAAGTTGTCGCCCTTTATGTTCTTGAACCCCAGGAGGACGGACTGCATGGACTCTATCGAGGAGGCGCTGTAGTTCGTCAGGCTTTGGAGCTCCTGCGCCATCTGCGAAAGCTCATAGGTGCTTGTCCACGCCGCCGCCCCCGTGGCCTTCACCGTAGACTCAAGGATTTTCAACGTCGCGGTCTCGTCTTGGTAGGCTTTTATGGACTCTTTTGTGAAGTTTATGACTTCCTTTGCGCCAAAGGCGACGCCGATTGCGTTTCCGAGTTTCTTGAAGAGTTTCATCGTCTCGTTTGTCTGCGTGTCGACCTTCTTCAGGTTCTTCACGGCTTTGTCAATCTCCGCCGTGATAAGAACCTTCATCTCTTCGGTTATTTCTTGAGCCATTTACTTCCCCTGGTTTTTCCTGAACATGACAAAAGCGTCGTTCTCGTTGTCAAACAATTCTACAATCTCAACCACCTTTCTCGGCTCGCGTAGGTAGCCCCCGCCTTGCGGCCAGCCGTGCCTCTTTATCCGCCTCCACATCAGGACGTATTGGGAGAGCTCTTCTGTTATGTAGTTTTTGAATTCGTTTCTTTTGATTGGCAGGAAGCCCGACTGCTCTTCGGGACATGGAATGCGCTCGAACATCTCGCCGTACCCGTCCTCCCAATAGGGCGGCCAGAATCCAGCGAGAAGAATTTGAAAGCCTATTCTAAGCTCTTTTTTTTTGATTCCGTCATTTGGTCGGAGGTCACTTCGTTGCAGATTGCGGAGACAAGGCCGTCGATTCCGTACGCGCGGCAGGATGCGAGCTCCTTTCCGTTTTTAATCGGGAAAGACTCTTTTTCGCCGTCCCTCAGGACATGCAGGTTCTTGATTTCGCCCACGCACTCGCGCAGTATGTAGTCGGCGTTTATCTTCACCTCGACTCTCACATTTTTGATTTTCACCTCTCTTGGATTTCCGTTCTTGTCGAACGGCTGGTCGTTCTCGTAGTACTCCCTTGTCGCCACCGATGATGTGAACTCCTTTGTCTGAACTCCTGTCGGCCGTATGATCTCGACTTGAAGCTGCTCGCTTTCGGGCAGTGTGAGGTTGTTTGCGATGTTTGGAATAAGCCAGTATTTTGGTTGCTCTGTAAAAATCATCGCTCTCCCTCCATCTCTGGAACTTTGTACATGATGACGCCTGGATGTCTTCCGCCGTCAATCTTGTAGTTGAAGTTGAAGCTCTGCGCGCCGTTGAGCGGCTTTGGCATTGAAAGTGAGTCAACGGTGACGGGGAAGTGCTCCCACATCGCCGTCTCACCTGGAGTCTCCGTTTCTCGTCGGCTCAACATGAAGTTCTGCTTGGTCTGCTTTGCCGGGTAGACGGTTATATTTTCGCCGTCATCCTCTGTTACTGCAGTAAAGCAGTTTAAAAGTATCTTTTGCTCCGGGCTGTCAACGTCAACGAATCCGCTGATGCTTCCGCTCGATTCAACAAACGCACCTTCCTTGTACTCCTTTACGCCCGACTCCAAGTTGTCCTGGCTTGAGACATCGTACGACTCGCCTTGCTTTGAGTTGTCGACATCGGTCACAAAGCTGATGAGCGTTAGGCTCAATGGAATCACCGAATCCCCTTCAGCAAGCGCCTGTTTTGCCCAAAGGTGAGCCACATCGCCGGGCGCGATGCCTCGTCCCTCTTTTCCCAGTTTCTTTTGTGGGAGAGTGCTTCCAGAAGATGCTATGGATTTTATCTTGTAGAATCCGCTCTTCTCAAGCGTTCCGCTCGTGATGACCGCGCCTTCGGTGTAGGCGTACAGTTTTCCGTCTTTTCCCGCTGGTTTCATTTTTCTTCTCCTATTAAAAGTTTTTCGGGGCAGTCAATCGTGACCGTCCAAGTCGCCTTGTAGTACACATTCATTCCGCCGTCCTCATCATCATAGACCCACCGCGGACTTTCACTGCTCTGCCAGTAGGCGCGGAGCGGAACTCCATTGAGCGCTATGGGCATGAAGTCGTCCTCGATTTTCCGAAGTTTTCGTTTTGCCGAGATTGTTTTTTCAAGCCAGTTCTTGTGCGTTCCCCCTGTTATGTACGAGGCCGAAAATGTCAGCGTGTCGTTATTTCCGTTCGGCACGCAGTCGATGAATGAGAGCTCTATATGTTCGGTCGAGGTGTCGGCGGTCTGTGGAACAACTATTGTCATCAGCTTCAGCTGCTCTTTTATCGCGTTTTTAATCGAATCTATAATCGTCATGGATTACCCCCTGTATCCTCTTATAATCCTGCGCGGAGAACCTTTCGTATCTCCGTTGCGATGTATTTTTCGTCCGCTTTATCGATGTAAAGGAATGGGCGGGCGGGGATTTTCACGGATTTCTTGAGGATGAAGAGGGCGACAGGATTTGCCCCTCTCTTTGCCTTTCCCATGAAAACCCGCCCCTGCCTCCACATTCTCCAGCCTGCATCGCGCAAGGCAGGAATGAGCTCTCCCGCCTTTGTTGCGTTGTATTGGTTCATGAGTTTTCGCACATGGAATCCTGCGGGAATCCAGAGCCACTCTGTCTTTTTCGGCGTGACCATCGCTCCGCGCTGGAGGGGCCTTGCGTATTTCAGGTTTGTTCCCGCGCTCGCCCAGTTCTCCCCCGAATGCGCGTTTATGCTCGCCATGAGCTGTCCTGAGTCCTTCAAGGTCTCGCTTCCCCTTTTGTTTTCGACCGTCAAAGGGCTGTTCTGCGGAGGGGTGCTCGAGTTGATTCTTTTTTGCGCCTTCGACTGCAAATGCTTCGAGATTTTCCGCATCGTGGCGGGCATCTGTCGTCTTGCGGCGTCGGAAAGTTTTTTCGAGATGTTTGGTATTCTTTTTATCACCGTCACGCCCATTCCCTGCTGCTCCTTGAAAGCGGATTGACCTTGCTTTTCGCCATCGCGCCCGCGGGGCTTCCGATTTGGCTTCCCGAATCACTTTTTTTTATGATCGCTCCGTAGTAGCTCTCAATCAGAATCTCGCAGTCCTCCTGCTTCTCCCTCGCCCTGTTCTCCTTTCCGACGTAGGCGAACAGCTCGTAGAGCGTGCGCTTGACGGTCGCCTCTCTGCAGACCTCGTTCGTCTCGTCGTATCTTCCCCCTGCGGATCGTATCATTCCATTCACGGCGATCTTCGCCCTGAGAAGGCATCTGACTGCAACCGTGTCGTCTCCAAGCGTGAGCGTGTCCCAGTCTTGTGGCGGTATCGCGCCTTTCACATCGTCAATCGTGATTTCTGTTTTTGGCTCTGTTTCGTCTTCATCTTGTTCTGCCATATTTCCTCCGTGCAGGAAAAGGGGGCTGGAGAAATGTTGCCAGCTCCCCATTCTCAATGCTGGCGATTGCCTTTCTACTAGATTTGTCCGCCTAGGTTGTTGCCTTGAAGGCGACTTTTACGGTCTTGTTGCCATCAACAACAATTCCGAATGTGCCGTCCTCGTTGCTGATGATTTTTTTGCCGTCAGTTCCGCTCCATGCGTCGAACTCGAATCCATCTTTTGGAGTCAGTGTGAAGAGGACTGTTTCGCCGTCGTTCACCTTCTCACCCGATGCAATCTCCTTGCCGTCGACTGTCGCCTTTACGCTTCCGTTTTCGTTTGCGCTGAATGTCACGGTGTACTGCGTTTGCGAGAATTTGCCCCATGCGATGCCCTTCACGTTCACAACCGGGAACGGCTTGCTCTTCGAGAAGATGTCCGTTCCTCTGTGGTCGTCTCTCTCGTGTGTGAACGAGTAGAATGCGACCGCGCGGTTCATCACTGTGTCGTCAAGCTTGCAGAACTTGAGCGACTGTCCCGCGTTCAACGCACGGCAGCAGACTTCGCCATGATCGCAGAGGCTTTTCTCGACCTTGCCTCCGCTTTCATCCACATCAAAATAAAGGTCGTTGTCCTGGTAGACCTTGTGCTGTCCAATCAAAAGGTGGTCGCCCTTGTTGTTTTGGTTCAGCGCGTCGCTTTGCGAGAGAATCTCCACGAGTTGTGCGTAGACATCATCCGCCGCGATGAACTCAATCTCTCCGCCGACTCTTCTTCTGACGACTCGTGCCAGTCCTGAGAATTTCAGGACCGCCATGCTGTAGGTCAGGCTCTTGAGGTTTCCAAGATTCAGTGTCTGAACCGTTCCGTAGTCCACGACATATCGCGCGCGGCCGCCGGCGGTCTTCAGCATGTAGTCGATTTTTCCGCGCATCGCCTGGCAGCAGAGCGCGTTTGTGGTCTCCCGAACCTGGACGAAATGCTCTCCAGTGCGCTCGTCGATGAGCTGCTGCTTTCCCGTTCCGTCAAGGCGCTCGTACTCGTCGAGCTCGACCGCGCTGAACGTGTCGTCAATCTCGACTGGAAGCGGAGAGACGAACTGCCGCTCCGCGCCGTGCTTCGGTCTGATTCCAGGTCCGCCCCTTCCGACTACAGGAATGTTTCCCGTCTCCTTTTTGATTTGCGACATTGCGATGAGTGTGCTTGGGTGCAAGTCCACCTTTGAGAAATAACGGCGCGCGTGAGAGGTGTTCTCAGGCTGCTGCGCCACCATTCGTGCGATGTCCGATTCTTTGATAACAATGGCCATTTTTATCTCCTGTAAAAAGCCAAGAGTAATTTTGGCTAGAAACTTCGTTGCCAGTACAAAATTGCGATTGGCTTTTTAGCGTGCGCGTGAGCGCACTGTATATCATAAGTTTGCAACGCAAACTTGAGTTGAAAGTGGCCGCGCTATTTGAGCGGTTGCTTTCATACTATCTCCTGCTTCTACAGTTTTCTATTCGTAGCGGGATTCATCCCAGCTGCTTTGTGTCACATAAATGCCTTTGGAAGGCAGCTTACCTTTGAGTGTGTCGTTTGCCGCTTCCTGGCTTGCGTTCAGAAGTCGTGAGCCGACGACAATTCCGTGCTCAAGAGCTCTTGCTTTCACCGTTGAGTCGCTCGCATCCACATCCTCTACAAGAACTGCAGCGGGTGTTGCGCTATTTGCCGTAGGTGAATACACTCCCTCTGAGACGGAGAGGATTGTTCCAGCCTTGAGCGCCTTTCCGTTCGTTGAGACGTCAACCACATCGATGATTGGCGGATGGCTCGGGTTCACAACGCCTCTGTCGAATTCCAATTCGCTTGTTTTTTCCATACATACCCCCTAGATTTTTGACGCGATTTTTGCGCCGAAATTTTCCTTGCCTTTTCCAGCGTCATCGCTGAATTCGTTCGCGTCGAAGACGGACTGCGTGATTTTCTCGTCCGCCTTGAATCCGCACGAGAGGACTTCCGCGAATGTGTCAAGGGCGGAAACGCTTGTCTTGCCGCCGTTCCCATCGCTGAACTCGCACGGCTCGCAGTCGGCGAACTTCTCGGCGAGCGCATCCACCTTCGCTTTCACCCCCTCGGGGATTCTGCCCGAAATCTTAGCGCTGAACGCGTCAAGCCGAGCCTTGCGGTTCTGCTCCTTCAGCGACTTCAGTTCCGCCTGCATGTCGCTGAACCGTTTCTCATCCTCCTTCTTCTTGTCGCCTTCGTCTTTCCCCTCCGCGTTTTTGGCGGCCTCTTCCTTCAGCCTCTTGACCTCTTCCTCAAGGGACTGCATCTTCTTTTTCTCTTCTTCAGTCATCATTTCTGAAAATTCCTCCTCTTCGAACTGACTTGTAGAAAAACTAAATTCAGCCGCAGAAATTTCTTCTGTGGAGAATTCCTGAGATACCTTGACCTGTCGAAGCCCCGAAATTGCTGGCTTGGTGCTACCCAGTAACGCAAGGTGATTTAGCACTCGCTTTCCATCAACTTTCCGTCTTGGGACTCCGATAGACCATGAATCATACCTCTTTTCACTGAACCATTTGTCTGCCTCTGGTATTAAGACTACATCGCCGTACAGAATGTTGCCGTCATCGGAGAGGTTAACATCTATGACCTTTCCATAAGACGGCTCTGAATCTTTGTGGCTTGCATCATGCCCAAGAAAAACAGGAGCCTGCGAGAATGTCTCGATGATGTCCGCAAAGTCCTGTTTGGTCAGTTCTGCACTTTGTGTGCCCCATGTGCCTGTTTTTGCAAGCATCAATGTCCTTATTGTTTTCATATGGATATTATTGCACGGGTATTTTTTTTATGACAGTTGTGGTAGAGATAAAAACGGCGGCTTGTTACAGCCGCCGTTATATTATTGCCAAGTTTCTCCATTTAAAACACTACAAATTGTTTTTGAAGAAACTTTGTAAACTCTTGCTATTTGCGTTGTGGAAATTCCAACCTTACGCATTTCTTTTATCCACGGTATGTAACTCTCTTTTAATTTTGCGTGCTTAATCTTTTCTTTTCGTGGAGCCAAGCCTGTTCTGTATGCGTGCAAAGAATTTTCTCTGGCTGTACACCATTCTAGATTTTCTACACGATTGTCCGTTTTAATTCCATTTATATGATTTACAAACGGTAAATTATTAGGATTTGGAATAAAAGTTTGTGCCACCAATCTACTAACCCTAAAGTAATTTGTTCTTCCGTTTTTTGATAAAGTGGCTTTTACATATCCATCTTTATCTAAGGCTTGTACAATTATCCTTTTTCGTTTTGTATTTAAAATATCACCCTTTTTATTTATTGAGTAATTCTCAAATCCGACTATAGGTTTGAACGAATCATCTTCTTTCTTGAAATCGTCTTTGTATTCTAGGTTTGATATACTGTTGTTTGCCGTATTCCCATCAAGATGTATTATTTTGCTTTTTACAAACGGTTCAGTAGCAAAAGCCTCCAAAACAAGCCTTGAAACACTTTTTGTTCTAAAACCCATTTTGTTGGAAATTTCAACAAAGTAATTATCTTTTTTTCTACCGGAAAGTGTCGTTTTTTTTATATACTTTGTCTTTATATTTCTCACATGTCCTTCTGTCGAAACTTCATAGTTAGGAAAATCCTTGATTGGAAGCCAAAACTCAAAGTGCTTGCCTCTCATCTGTAGACGAGCGACTATTTCATATTTTTTGCTTATGTACTCTTTCATTTTTCACCTCGCTTTAAGGGAGAGATGACTGTCTCTCCCTGTGCAACTTATTCGGCTTTCGCTTTTACATTCGCTATATCAAAAAGCACAGTGGAAAGCTTATTGGTAAAACCGCTGGCATATTCAAGAAGTTTTTCTGTTTCGTCAATGCAGTGAGCCTCTGGTTTTTTGTTGAATGCGTTTGTTGAGTCAATTACATAAAGCAGATTGACCGCATCGTCGATAAAAATTTGAATTTGCTCGCACAGTTCTTGTGCAAGTTTCTCGTTTGTAGTTTTGTCTGTCATAGCAGACCTCCTTTGGGATTTTTGGTATACGGTTTTTTTAAACAAAAAAGCCGCAAAAAGTTTTACCACTGCCCAAAGAACAGCCGGGGCGTTGCCGCTACCCGAAACTTTTTACGGCCATATTAACATAGTCGGATTATACTACCTTTGACTTTAGAAAAATCAAAAGGGCATAAAAATAGACACCTAGTTTCTACAGCTGTGTCAAGGCTGCTTTGGTTTGTGGTAGTTAAATATTACCACAATTTTTTGAATAACACAAGTTTTTATTTCATCTTAGACAGCTCTCCGCCCTCGCTCATCTCCAGCCGCTCCATTCCCAACGCCTGCGCTATCTCGAGCTCCAGCGTCGCGCCCCTGCTTCTTCTCCAGTTCGGAAGCATGATTATCCCGTCGCAGAAGCACGACAGCGCCACCACATCGTTCCGCATGTACGCGCCGTATGGAAGGCTGTGCGGACTCGCCCCCATCCGTCCGTCAAGCGACTTGCCGAGCGTCACGGGGTTCACCGTCCTCACCCCCATTTTGTTAAGCCTTCTCTCCGCCCTCCCGAAGCGCTCCTCGAAGTCGTCCGTCCCTGATATGGGCCCCGACAGGTAGTAGGTCTTGTCGGCACTTGCCGTTCCTTGTCCTTTCAATTTTTCACCTCTGGGGAAAGTATTGCACACCCCCGGCTTTTCGCGCCGTTTCCTGTGGAGGGGCGGTTTTGAAAAATGCGGAAAACAGGGGGTGTTTTAAATAAAAGGGGTAATTTTACGGCGCGGAAATGTTCACCGAAATTCACCGATGAAAAACCGCTTTGGACGGTTGTTTTTGTCCCTGTGCGGGTGGCGGATGTCGTGCAAAACCGGGTGTTTCTTGGATTTGGGATGTTTTATGAGAAAGCCCCGCGAAAATTGCGGGGCTGGTATTGTTTTTCAAAATGCAGTTGGTTAATTTTCTTTCAGTCTTGCCAATTCAGGCTTTTCCCTTTTGAAGATTTCTATCTGCTCTTTAGTTAGTTTCTGTGGGTAGTCTGTCCAAAAGTTAAATACAGTTTTTTTATCAAACGAAAAAAGAAATTCACCGATTCTGTCGATTCGTCCTGTATCCCATATTAGATTGCCTTTTTTACGCTGGAAATCCTCGCAGTCGTCTAAAGGACAGGATGCAAATTCCGTTTCGCCGTACCAAGCATCAAATTCTTCTTCTGAAATATCTTCAGTGTTTTTGTATTTGACATTCATTTTGCAAAACCTCCCGCTCCTTTTCTTTGCGCATCTTCGCTGGTGTTGATATATTTCATCAGTTCTATAAATTCTTTGCTTTTACCCAGTGATTCAATGTCAATCATAATGCTTGAACGCTCAATTTTTATGCCATATTTTGAACAACTTTTTTTACAACTAAATCTATTTTTTAATCTTTCTTTTGTCAATGGGTGAAAGCCTTTTCTTTCATTGTCTTGCAATTCAAGAAATTCCGCTCCTTTTTCAAGCCTGTTTATTATTGCGGCATGCCTGCCCGTTGACAAATAGTACTGCTTTCCCACCTCCGCTTTTTTCAACAACTGTTCTACCGCTGTAAAATCATTGATATGCCTTACAATTTCGCTTTTTACGCCGTTTAATTTTGCGATTTCTTTTATATGGTAAGGGCTTGAAAATATGTCTAAACTTTTTCCGCCCCTAAAATCAAGCACATTGAAACCTGCTTTGTTTGCCGCAAAAGCGAAAGCAAGAGAAGAGCAACTGCCTTTTGTTTTGTCGTTTCCTGCAAGCCTATCAATGATTTTCTCTTGTGTTAATGGCTTATCAAATACTTTTATTTCCCGCTTTTCAACTTTTGTTGTTTCCAATTCTTTTCGTGTTTCACTTTTTGGACTGTCTATAAGTTTGTCAAATTTCGACCCGATGAGTCTTGAGTAGGCGTTGTCAATCTCCCCTTGCACGCCATACTCTTTCGCCCTCCTCGCCTGGCTTGAGAGCTCGTTCCACCAGTTGTCGTTCGAGAGGGGGAACTTTCCAAACCCATTCGGCACCCTTGCGCTCGGCTCCGGACTGATGAACTCCTTCGGCAGCTCGCTCTCGTCATAGATTCCGCGCACGGTCGAACGGCAGTTGAAGTGGAGGGGCGGCCAATGCGAGGCCCAGAACGGATCGTCGTACGGAAGTATGATTTTTGGATTCTGGAGCGAGCGGCAGATGTCGGTTGTCCGCGCATCGTCAATGCCGATGAACTCAAGCGCAAGCGGCTTGTCCTCTTCAAAACCCATTGCGCGCCCCGCGTTGTACGCCGCCTGCACATTCGTCCTGAAGACCGTCTCCCAGTATGAGAAATTCGTGCTACCCATTCCAACGCCGTTCAACAAATCATCTCGCGTCCACCTCTTGAACTCCGAAAGCGACTCTCCCGCCTCCAGACTCTGCGCCAGCCTTCGATTCAGTTTCTTGAGCAAATCGCCGTCCGCGATTCGAGAGACGGTGAACGCCCTGAACTTCATCTTGTCGGAAAGGCTGTAATATTCATCTGCGGAAAGAACATTTCGTTTTTTAAGGTATTCCACCGCCTCTTCAAACGGCAGGTTCTCTATGTCAACGCCGTCACCGTCATCAAACTCCATTTTTCTTGTCGCGTGGTCAAGCCCCATCAGGAGCGACTTGGTGAAAAGCACCGCTGCATTTGTCATCGCGTTCCAGTCGGGCGGGAGCGTCCTCTGCGACCTCATCGCATCAGGATTTCTTATAACACCATCGATGTATGCGTTTATGCGCTTTGCATAACTTTCAGAGATTCCAAGCCACGCAGCGGTGGAGATCTTGTTGAGTTTCCTCGCGCGGAATTTTTCTGCCTTTAGTTGCGGCGTGTCCCCGCTCTCTGAAAAAAACTGTCGCCTCCAAGGTCTCCAAACATCATCATATCTTGTTGCTTCACAAATTGGTCATCAGCATTTTGGGGACGCGGAATCTTCACCTTGTCGTAAAGCGCGTTCAGGCTCACCGGGATGCCGCGGTCAATCGCATCTCTGACGACCTCCCAGCTCGCGAAGTCTGTGGAGTCTATGTCATAGGTCGGTGCAACTGCATTTGGAAAGTTCAAGGACACAAACGCATCCACAAGTTTTTGGTCTGTCTGCTGAAGCAGGTACGCATCGTGCTTTATGATGTTGTCGAGCGTCTTCACATGGGTGTCCGCCTGGGCGCGCGTTCCGTACTGCGCCTCGTTCGTCCCAAGCGACTGCCCCGTGAGCGCGTAGGCAATCTCCGTGTCGCAGGTCTCGATGAGCGTGTTGAAGTCGTTTATCTGCGCGGAGATAATCTTCACATCCTTGACATTTCCGAATGCCCCCGAGCTTCCGCTCTCCCATTCGTTTAGAATCTCCGTGAGATCCCTCGCCCGTGTCCTTGCCTCGTCGTTCGACCTCGTCTCAAAGAGGGCGAGGATTGACGGAACCCCGACCTTCTCCGCCGCCTGCGCCCAAAAGCGAATTCCCATCTGCTTGAATTTCCAGAAGACATAGGCGGAGCGCAACGCGGGTCGCCCCCAAAGCGAAAGGTTTCCGTCGTCATTTCTATGAACCAAAAATTTTCTTTCGTCTGAGAGCGGATAGTTGTTCTGGGCTGTCAGGACGGGCACGCCGAACGGAACATCCGGGAGGTTCGGAAACGACAGCGCCTTTCTTGGAATCGGCGTGAAGCCCTCCGGAATGTAGAGACCGTCGCGAAACACCCAGTTTATCTCGCAGGTGGAAATTCCATACGGCACCGCGTTCAAAAGGATGTTGTTCAATTTATAGAATGTATTGAAGCCAAGATAATTCTCGCACGCCTCGTCAACGGCTTTGTTTCCGCTTTTCGTGAGCGAGCCGTACATTTGCAGAACCTGGGCTTTTCTGTCCGCAAGCAGCGACTCGATTCTTGAGTCGTTCCGCATTTTCTCGAAGACATCCTCGCGCTCGCTGACGGAAAAGAGCCAGTCGTCCGTGTCATCGATATAACCTACAATCGATCGGAAACCGTTCAAATCTATAACGCTGGTTGTAATCTTGCCTTTCATTTTCTATCTCCACACATCAGTTTTTCTTACAAAGTCAAACACAGGCGGAGGCTCCGCAGCGCACTCGTTCCATGCGCATGCGCAAAGAACCGCGGCGACCGCCGCATCTCCGTGCCGTTTCTTGGTCTTTTCCCTGTCGGCTGTCCGCGCGTCCTGAATGCAGGGAATTCCATTCTTTAGTGTTACAACTGAAAAATCCGCCTTGACCGTCTCGTCATCGGGGACTGTCATGCTCAAGTCCTCGAAATAGGCTTTCAGCTTTGGAAACCATTCGGCGTACCATTTCATGCTCTCCTTTACCTCGATGCACGCGCCCGGATTCCGAAGCATGGCATGCTCCGCTATGTCCGCTCCGTTCCCTACCGCGTCATAGGCTCCCCCGCCGAATTTTTGCCTTCTCTCCAGCGCGCCGACAATCAGGTCGTCAAGAAGCTTCTGCTCGTCAAAGGGCGCGTTCCTTATCTCCACGATCAAGTGACAGGCAAGGACATTCCTTGCTCTCTCCTCGCCGATCCAGTACACGGAAAGGTCGCCGGAGCGTCCGAAGTCCCGCCCGAAAAACACATCTCCGTCCATCATCTCAAGGTGGGGCAGGAGATTGAAGGTGAACCACTTTCGTATCTCAAGCGACTTCTCGTCCTTTGATTTGAAGAGGAAGTCGTTCGCAAGCTCCAGCCGAACGACCTCCGCGCCCTTGCTGGTCGCCCTGTCAAGAAGCATTCTTGAGATGTATCTTTGTCCGCTCGCCCGCGGAATTACATCCAGCTCCTCGTCGGGGTTCTCTCGGTATATTCTGTACATCTTTTCGATGAACTCTTTCTCGCCTTTTTTCGTCCATGCGGTCTCTCTCTTCATGCAGATTCTCTTGTACAGGCCCTGCTCGACCGCCTCGCGGAATGTGATGCGGTGGAGGGACCACTCTGTTTCCATTCCGCTCCTGATGTTGTTTATGAGAATGTTGAACGGATTGTCATCGCCATTGTGCGTGGAGATGACGCGGATTTGCCCGCCCCACATGACAAGCGCCTTCGCCGCATGAAGCGTGCCCTCGAAGTCGTCCATGAAAGCCGCCTCGTCCAGCACCACATTCCCCTGCTTCGAGCGGATTGACCGCGCCATTGCGGGAAGCCCCATGATCTCCGCGCCTGTCGAGAGCTCTATCCTGAAGGTCGTTATGTCCCTGCCGTCCTCGCTCACGACAGCCTCCTTGACCGCACCCGCGATTATGTTCATGGACTTCGCCCACGAGGCGCAGTCCTCCACATATTGGCGGCAGTTGTCCTTGTTGAACGAGAAATAATAGGTGTTGCGGGGGGAGTCCGAGCGCGCTCCGTCAAGAACCGCTCCCAGGGCGTCGCTCCATGAAAGACCTGTTCGGCGGGACTTCTCTATTATCTTCAGCTCGCTCCCGTCCGCAAGCCATTTCTGCTGGTACGGCAGGAACAGGTCGGGGAGTTTAGGCTTTCGTTTCATCTTCCACCTTTATCCCCAGGACGCTCGACTTGAATTTCTCTATGACCTCCCTTGAGAGCCCCGCCTTTTTTCCCTCGCTCTCGACGACATCGGCCGCCTTGAACAGACCGTTCCTGTAGCCCCGCTCGTACTCAAGGCGCACCTTCGCGATTGTCGCCTGTGAGCTCGCCATCGACGATATGCTTTTTATCACCTCCTGCGGGGAGAGGTCCGCGAAGTCCTGGAATTTCATCGCCTCGCTCATGAGCTTGGCGGCGGTCACCTGCACCGCCGACTCGATGACATCGACACCGGGCTTGTCCTTCAGCTCCTCCGCGAACATGGCGGCCTTTTTCGCCGCGTCCTTGTACGCGTCCATTTGGCTCTTGTAGTCGAGAAGCGTTCTTCCGACCCCGCTCTTGGACACGTCCCAGCCCTCCTGCTTGAGGGTCTCCGTTATTTCGACCTGCGATTTTTTCTCCTCGTAGAACATTCTCACGATTCGCTCGACAAGCCCCTGCATCTCTATCTTGTTTCGCTTTGGCATCTCACTATCTCCTTGACCTCTGAAAGCTCTGTCTTTATGAATTGCATCGAAACCTTCAGCTCTGTGGTCAGCCCCTCAAGCTTCTTGTCAATGTCCGCAGAGGATCTCTCGACTGCGCCGATGTCCGCCCTGAGCTTTTCTATCTCCTTGTCCTGCCGTGCGCTCCGCTCCTCAAGGTTGTCAAGCCGCAGGTCGCTTTGTCCGCTGTATGAGCCGAACTTTATGAAGACCCCTAAAAGAGACCCGCACGATATTGCGCATGACACGATTCCAACAAGCAGTTCGATGTCCATTGAAAACCTCCACCGCAATGATACAACGCAGAATAAAAAAAACTCCCCTGCCAGTGCAAGGGAGCGCATTTCACTATAGAAACAAAAGTGCTTCGTACGGAATTTTAATTTTCAGTTTCATATACAGTATCGCAAGGGCTATGTGCAAAAGTCTGTTCAGGGCTATCGTCGCAATCAACGCCGCCGACAATTTCCTGCAGTTTTTTAATTTCCGCTCCTTGTCGCTTAGTTTGTTCGACAGCGAATCTGCAAAGCTCAATGTATTTTTCGATTGCCGACCGAAGAGATTCGACTGTGTCTCCAAATTCTGCGTTATTTTGTTCGAACTGCTGGCATCGTCTTTCAATTGCTCCGTTGTTTTCTGATAGCTGCTCAACTGCGCTTCTAATTCGTCCATACACTTCAGCATTCGCCCAGACAAGTTCTGTTCTATCGCTGACAAATCCATTTGTCGTTCTGCATCCTGGCAGAACAACGGAGAGCAGAGCGCACAAAACAAAAACACAGATAAAGAAACTAACAAAACCGTTTTTCTTGACATTCATTTTTCCCCCTTGTCCTTGACCGCGCTTATAATCCCCTCCACATCTGCCCATGTCGTGAACAAAAGCAGGATGAGGCACGATGCAAAGGGGATCCCGATTACGATTGCGGCCGTCTTCCATTCGACTGGGAACACTACGCACAGGATCGCGAGCGCAAGCCCTGTGAGCCCGAACAAAAAGGCGAGAAGCCTTCTCATAGACCATTCCCCTGTGGTCTCCTTAAAAGCCGTTGAGAAATTCATTCTTGCACCCCCATGCTCTCTCTTGCAGTTCTTACAGCTCCACGACAAGGCCGGGAATCTCGTCCCCCGCCTTGATTCCCTTCGAGCGCAGGACGGCGTTCAGCCTCTTCAAGTCATCGCTTGAAAGAATGAAGCAGCCCGCGCTCCATGCGTGTCTCGTGTCCTTCCCCGTCTTGAAGGAGAACCTGTCGTGCAGAAGCCACCGTCCGTTCTGGAATCCGTCCGCGGTCGTCTGCATCGCATCCCTGCCAATCCACTGTCCGTCAATGTCCCTTGTTCTTGTGATGGCGTGAATCTCCCCGTGAAACGAGCGTGGCTCGACGAAGCATTTCAGGGTGAACTCCCCCGGCGCGACCGTGTCTCCATGCGGAGCGGTGTCGCCCGGCCTTTGCGCCCCGAAGCAGTAGTTCGCGACCGACTGGCAGCTGCAGGAGAAGGCGACCTCCCCTCCGTCGACAAGCGAAAGCGTGTCCTCGCTGTTGTGGAGCCAGTTGTTCTCGAATGAGTCTGCCTTTGCCTTGTCCGCCTTGAATTGATATGATGTCTTGCGACGATTAATAATCATCGTGAGCATTATGAACCCTCCACGATTCATAATACAGCATAAAAAAAAGTCCCAGCCGTTGCTGGAACTTGTGTGGCGAGATTTTGGTTTTATTCCTATAATTGAAAGTTGATGCGAATCAATTGAGTTCTTTTAAAAGTTTTTTTATGAATTCATTTTTGAAGCATTGAAGCACGAAATTCAAGTCGAGTCTTTTTTCTTCAGAGATTTTCTTTATTCGTTCGGCAATAATATCAGCAAACTCATCCCTTTTTCCAGAATCCAACAACAGTTTCATTTCACCTATCGTTTCGTTTGTGAAATATTCCCTAAAAAGTTCGTATGAGAGCAAGAGCTTTCTATAAAGTTCGCTATATTTTGGCGGAAAATCCTCATCGCCAGTTCTAAAATGACTGTCTGGAAAGAAAAGGAACTGCTCCGCGCCAGGGTTCAGCATTGAATTTGATATATCGGTCATCAGGTTCTTTATGTCCGACCCCTCTATGGCATGAAATCGCTTCGCCAATTTCTTATGCTGGTTTTCTATCAGCACCTTTATATTGAGACGTGACAAAGTGAGCAACGCTGCTACACAATGCGTGAACTCGTGCGTAGACACCGCCTTCCTGTACACTTCATCCGTTCTATTGCTTGTGGCATACATATTCTCGTTGAGGATTATATAAAGCACGAATATGTCGTTCTTCTCATTGTACTGCCAAATGAACACACCTTTGTAGCTCTCGTTAGAGAACCTATGGCGTTTTACGATTACGACACACCTATCCATGTGTTGCTTTTGAAATGCCTTGTAGTCCGCTGTGAATACGAGCGACCTATCTTCCAATTCCTAAATTTTCAAATCTTTCAGCAAAGGACGAAATAGCTTCACAGCCCATTCAATATTTCTTTCTTCTGTTTCAGCGGCAATCATCTTCGAGGGTTGCTCCTTGCTCGCTCCATTTGTTTCGCAAGGTCGTCAAAATCAAGATTCATTTCTTTCACAGCTCGCACGGCATCGCATACATAAGCAGGAGTCAAATCGCTTGACGCTTCAATGTTGATTATTCCGAGTTCATCTATATCCCTCTTTGCTTGTTCAATGTCATAAGACCTGTCCATAATCAGCCTCCTAATACTTTATAAAAAAGACACTGCACCGAAGAATTCCAGCAAGAGACGACTATTATTATATCATTTTTTATTCAAATCGTCTACTAAAAAACTTCCCATCCACGGAAATCAATTTTCAGGAGGGGGAAGTCCGCTTGAAACTTCGTGCTTCGCACTTGTTGCGAATCCCCCTTCGGTCGCACTTCGTTGCGCCCTACCCTCTCTGCGGGGTACTCGCAGCTAGCCCGCTAGGGCGTAGCTTCAAGCGCACCCCGCAACGCCTCGTTCGAATGCTTAAATTCGGTGGTTAATTGCAGAAATTTCTTGTAAATTTTGCTTGCAAAGCGATCTCTGAAAGGTTTCCAATGTATTTTTTGTCATAAAAAGATTGCTTGCATAGTGAGCCGAGGGGTGCACGGCGACTGAAATCTCAAAGACAGTGTTTCAATTACCAAAAATTGATTTCCGCGCTTCCCATCGTCATTATTCTCACATTCCCATTCGCGACACCACGCCACGCACCAAGTACAATGCGTACACCTCATCCTTGCGGACGGGGGTGTCCCCCTTGTACTCGGGGTTTATGGAGCGCAGGACGAGGTACTCCTCGGTGACTCCGGGATGAACGGTTTTCACCACCCGCCAGCAGTCCGTTATCACGAGGTAGATTTCGCCCCAAAGTATTTTGTCTATTGGAATTGGCTGGCTCACGGCGATTATATCGCCATTGGAAATTTTAGGCTCCATCGAATCTCCGTAGACGGGGAAGCATGCGAAGCAGTCCCGAAAGCCGGGGACGGTCAGCACGCCCGCCGCCCGCTCGTCGGCGAAGTCCAGCGACTCGGAGATGTGCGCCATAACATCTATGTCGTAGAACGGAATCCCCGTTTCTTGTGGCACGGTACTTTCTGCCTGTTGGACAGAAGTCGGCAATTCTTCCTTGAACATCTCGCCTTCGCCAGTTAGAAGCCAATCAAGATTGACATCTGCTTTTTTGAATCCTTGATAATTTAAATCGTTTATCGAAAGATTGACTTTATCAGTCAAATACTTGTTTAGACTGCCATAATCAATCCCTAGCAACTCTGAAAAATCTTTTTTTGATTGAACAATTCCACGTTCTTTTAATTTTTCAAACAATAAAATAAGTCTGTTTCCAATCATAGTAAAATTCCTATTTTTAATCAAAAAATTATCGGAAAATTACTTGACATATAGGAAAATTCCGATAAAATAATAACTACCTTACAAGTAAGGGGAACAATGTTTCTTCGGAAACAATGAAAGCCTTACAAGTAAGGTAATTAAATCTTCGGAATATCAAAAGACTTTCATTAAAAAGTTTTTTGAGGAGGAAAAAAAATGGAATGGCAAAGAGACAGGGAAGTCAGCGAGGCAAACATCAACGAGCTCGAAAGCTTCCTGCAAAAAGTTATTGACCCAAGATGGAGGTTGGACTGGGAGAAGGAGAAAGGCTTTGTTCACATCCTCTATAACAGACGAACCTTTGGAACCGTCTATGTCGAGGGGGAAAGTTTTTTGGGCTGTCTAAAAGATGTCGTCAAAAGACTTGAATAGAGGGTGATGATGGAGAAAACGCTTCTTAAAAACAAAAGGGCAAGTCTTGGAATCACGCGAGAGCAAGGTCTTTATATACAGTATAGGCTTCGTCTCACAAAGACAAGTTTTGCTGATTTAGCGACCGAAACAGCCAGTAAGCGACAAAGTGTTCGGCAGGTTGTTTTTGGACAAATTCATAGCAAAAAAATCGAATCAGCAGTTGCCCGTCGGCTTGGCTACAAGACTTGGAACGAGATGGTTCGCCATCTGCGTGAGGAGGCATTGACATGATATGTACACGCTGTAAAAAAAGGTGCTACCGAGGGGGATTGCATCCCATGATTATGCTTTGGACGGGCAGAGTAATAGTCTGCGAAGACTGCTTTTTCAAGGGATTGGAAAACAGATACGGCAATAAAAAAGAGGAGGAAGGAAATGAAGAAAAAGAGGCTGGAAGCCGAAATTCGCCGGCTTGAGAGAAGGGTCGATATTCTCACTGTGAATTTGGGCGCCCACAAGTTCAACACAAAAAGGCGGCTCGCAGCGGAGAGAGAGGAATTCATCTCCCTCACGGACGAGGTCAGGGAGATACGGAAAAAGCGGCTCTCCGAGGGGGAGATTGCCGATGTGGCAGACCGCGTGTACCGGCTGTTGTCGAGGGACAGATGACCGTCTTCAAGTCGGACTGCACGCCGCCGTTCATGGAGTCGGAGGAGGCCGACCTGAACCACGAGAAAATCCAGTACGCAGTATCAAAGCTGAGCTTCCAAGGTCTGCAAGCGGCGGCGACGCTGGCCCTTGTGACCTGGAACAAACTGGGTCGAAGTCCGGCCGACTTCTGCCGGCTCATGGAAAGTCTTTGATTAGGAGGGGATATGAAAAAGACAGTCGAATTCTCCGAGGAAGCAATCGGAAAAATTAACGAGGGATTGGACACAATCCGCGGGCTTTGCCACAGGGCAATCTTGGGCGGGAACGAACGGGAGATACTCCAGTCCATTCAGCGAGAGGTAATTGCGCTGAAGAAAACAATCTTTGGACAGGCGGTTGAGAAAGTCGCCTAATGCAGGGAGGTAGAAAAATGGGAACAAGAATCAAGCCCGAGGCGGGCAAAATCGCAAGCCTTGAGGATGCCAACATGGCACTTCGGGACATAGGACTTGCCCAAAAGGAGCTGGATGCGCTGGACAACGCGACGAACAAAAAGATTGCCGAGATAAAGACCTCGGCCGCAAAACAGGGGGAGGAACTCCGCAAGTCGATAGCCGAGAAGTCCGCAAAGCTTCAGGCGTTCGCCGACTACAACAAGGACGAGCTGTTCAAGGACAGGAAGAGCGTGGATCTCTCGTTCGGAGTCTTCGGCTACCGCAAGTCAACGAAAATCAGCGTGAAGAAAACCACGCTGGGGCTTCTTGAAAAACTGGGGATGGACAAGTTCATCCGCCAGAAGAAGGAGCCGGACAAGGAGGCGCTTTCCGAGCTCGATGACGAGACCTTGATGAAAGTTGATGCCGCGCGAAAAATCAGCAACGACTTCTTCTGCGAGGCGAAGACAGAAGAGGTCAACAAGGACTTGTTGAGGACGGGCGCATAACCAAGTCGTCGCAGGAACGCCCTGGATGTTCGCTCCTGCGAAATAAAATGCGTTTAAGAGGTGACTATGAACGAACTTGAGAAAACGGAGGGGACGCTGACCCCCAGCGAGGCGTTCCCGTTTGAAAAGGAAATCATCGGTTGGGAACACGACAGCGCGGTGGAGAGGGTCGGCGCACTGGGAAACATCGTGAAGGCAAATGGGTGCGACCTTGCCCGGGAGCTTTTCATCGCGCACGAGGCACTCGCCCGGCGGGGCGGAGACCGCAGGTCGGAGGAGGCGGCGAGGTACTCGTTCACCGACTTCCTGAACGAGGCGAAAATCTCCCGAAAGACCGCCTATTTCTATCTAAAATGCTACGACCCCGTTGAGAACCGTCTGCTGGATCCGGAGGAGGTGAAACCTTCGGCCGCCGGAAGGGAAGGCGTAACTCCATACTCGGAGGCGCGTGTCGTGAGGGCCATGGAAACCGGCGAGCGAGCCGAGGGGTGGACGGTCAACGACGAGCATGAGTACAAGATCCGCGCGTACAATAGGAAGTGCGCCGACCTCACGAGAAAGTGGCTCAAGGGGAAGGTCATAACCAACTACAAGAACAAGAGGGATTACTTCGCCGAGGTTTTGGAGGCCTCAAACGCAAGGCAATACTCAAAGGTTTCATTGCCAAGAAAGGAGCAGGCAATCGCACAGGCGGAGGTCTTTGAGCATGTAGCCGACTTTCTGCGGATGATAGAGGATCCCGCCGTCAGACTGGCCGCGGCGTTTAACACCGGACTGAAAATCCGGCAGATTATAAACGAGCTTGCCGAGTCCGAGGCGGAATTTGCGCAATATGATATTTCCGATGCGATGGAGCGATGAAGATGAGAGAGGTTTTTATTCAGGCGGACAAGAAGCATCCTCTGCGATGCGCCGTCTACGATAGATTCAGGAGCAGGAACCCGCTTGAGTCGAAAAAGCAGAGCTACTCAAAAATCGCCTCTGAATTCGGCATTTCCGTTCCCACCGTCCAGCGGTACATAAGGCGCATGGAGCAAGGCATATTTTACAACGCCAGCCGAAAACAGGGGAGAACCGTTTACGCATGGGATAATGCGGCATTGTCCTTCTTCACAATGTTCTATCTGACCGCGCTCAAGGAGGTCGGTGAATGCTCAATCCGAAACGCCTACCATGTGACAAGGGAGGAGGCAATCAAAAACGGCTGGCACATCGGAAGCGAGGCATCCGCCTATATCCATGCCCGGCAAATCAGCCCCGCGATGAAGATGCTCGCCAAGGGCGGGCAAAGGGCGTTGGACAACATGTTCTACATAAGCCGAGACCTGTCGAAGCTCCGCCCGTTCCAACTCATCGTCGGGGATCAGCACAGGTTCGACTTCTGGTGCGTTGACCCCGACAACAAGGGAAAAAACGACGAGAAGTTGTATATCCGCGCCGAGTGCTATCTATGGCTGGACATGGCGACCCGAATGGTTTACGGAATATCCTTCGACCGAAACTACAGCACGAGAACGGTAACCCGAGCGTTGCGCACAGGAATCCAGAGGTTCGGGAAGTTCGAGTCGACCTACAACGACAACGGCTCAAGCGAGAAGTCGGCGATTGCCGACAACATCGTTCACGCATTGCAGTCCTACGGGGTGAGGTTCATTGACGAGGCAGACCTGTACCATACGGAAAACGGTCGCTACATAGTCGAGGACACGGAGGGAGAGCTAGTGGACATAGCGCGGACAAAGGCGGAGTGGGAGCAAAAGCACAGGAGAATTTTCGCGCGCGTAAAGAACGCCAAGACAAAGCCAATAGAAAGGTTCTTCTCCACCCTGGAACAAATCCTGCGCGACATGATAACCCCGGGATTCGTAAAGGAGATGGGGCTTTCCGCCACCGAGGAGGAGCAGGCGAAAAAACGCCTGGACTGGCAGAAAAGGAGCGGCTACATACTTTCATTCGACCAATTCATTCAGCAGGTGGTGAGGGCGATTGACATTTATGAGGGCCGTGTCCACACAACCCTCGGCTGCTCCCCGCGCCAAAGACTGGACGAATACATCCGGAATGGCTGGCAGCCCACCTTCATAGACAAGCGCGACGAATCGTATTTGTTTATGGAAAGCCGCTTCGCCACGGTGCAGGGCGACAGGGTGCAGATTGACAAGAAATTCTACATCGGCCCCGACTTGACACAGGAGATGGTTCTGCAAAACAGGGGGACGCTCACCGCCTACAACAAGCAGAAAATCGAGATTCGATTTGACCCCGAGAACCTTGACCTTGGGGTGTTCGCAATCGAGCCGGGGACGAAGAACGCAATCGCCCTGCGACCAGTCGAGCAGATTGACATGACGGACCGAGAGGCAATGCTGAAAAAACTTGAGTGGAAGAAGAGGAACATACGGGCGGTTCAGGCCGCCTTCGACAGCCTCACAAAAAACAAGAGTGTCCGCGTGTTGTCGGAGCCTGAAAAGTTCGCCGAACTGCGCAACGCCGAGGGCATGGCGGAACGGGCATTGGCGGACGGTTCCGAGCCTACCCTTGAAAACCCAAGATCCAGGTTGCCGGCAAGAACAGAAAGCAAACTCGCATCGGAATTTGTTCCGACGGACTCTGTAAGGCTGAAAAACGAGATAGAGCCAGAGGAATGGAGAGCGGGACTTGCCGAACTCCTTGGAAAGTCGGATTCAATAAAGGCGGAGAGCAAGGCCGTCTATATGACGGAGGCGGATCGCTATGAGGACATATTTGTCCGCTGTAAAAACGGCGGGCGAATATCAAAGGAGGAACTTGACTTCAAATTTGCCTATGAGGCGAAGATGAATCAACAGGAAAGGAGCTACTACGAAACTCGAGAGAGACTTGACTATTGAGGAGAACAAAAATGACATTAAAGAAATTGATTGAGATTAACGGACTGTCAATGCAACAGGCAGCGCAGAGGCTGGGCGTTGACAAATCGCAGGTCATAAAGGTATGCAACCACACATACACAAACTGGGAAAGCAAAGAACCGCAATTTATCCAGACCCTCATAGCCTCAGGCTGCCATGAGGATATTATAACACATGGAATTGAAATCGACACCAATATATTGGTGCTTACAAAGTCGGTGAGATACTTCCAAGCACTCGCTGACGACCTGTCAGACCCCGCAAGCACAATGTCCTCGTCAATCGGAATGGTCATTGGGACGGCTGAGCGCGGAAAGACCCACAGCGCGAAATGGTATTGCGAGCAAAATTCCGACGCCCGCTATGTCCTGTTCATCGACGGCTCCAGCCGTGTCCAACTTTTGCGCGACGTCTGCGAGGCGGTGGCGAACACACGCCCCTATAGCTTCAACCACTGCATCCAAACGCTTGTCGAAACTTGCAGGTACAACAGGCATCTTGTAATAATCGACGAGGCGGACAAACTTCCCGTTCCATTCCTTGAGATGATTCGGGGGGTGAACGAGAAATGCAGCCTTCCTTTTCTCCTTGTCGGGGAGGAGGAACTGAAGCACAAGACGGACAGGGTCGCAAGGCTTCGAAGCCGAATACGGCAGCCAATCGTTGTCTTTGACAAGGCCTCAAGCCTTGATGTCGCCGCCTACTACCATGAAGCCGCTGGAATAGACATAACGCAGGAGCAGGCGCAAAGACTGGTTGAGCATGCCAAATTTGGCTTCCGCTCCATTGTCAACGACAGCATTGCAATCAGCAAAATGGCGAGGGCCTCCGGCTTGTCGGAAATTACGCCGCAAATGCTAAGGCAGCTTTGCCATAGGGAGGGGTTAAAACTATGAAAACAAACAGAAACAAACTGATAGGAATCATCCACATGCAGCGAAACGCGCTTGGAATAAACGAGGAGGAGTACAAGTCCATGGTTCTCTCGGTGAGCGGAAAGAATTCCTGCGCGGAATGCTCTGAAAGCGAACTGAAGAATATTTTCCGGCAAATGAACTCATTGCTACAAAAAAGCAACAAGAAGCCGTTCTATTTTCGTCCGTTCGGTTCCTCAATGCATGCGGCTGTGATTGCATGCGCTCGAAAAAAGTTCGGAGATAACTGGGAAAAACGATTGGTCGGTTTTTTAAAGCACATAAACAAAAACTCGTTGGATTCCTGCTCACAAAATGACCTACGCAAAATCATGGGATTCATAAACCGGGCGAGGAAAGAATAGGTATGAAAGATCCATGTCTGTTTTCTTCGGAGGAATTAAGGGGGTTGCAACCCCCGTCCCTTACCCAACCCCAGCGACTGGCTTTGGCGTTGAAAATAATAGACAACGCTGAAAAAACAATCCGCTATATGTACGAACTGGACGAGGTGTGCCTAATGCTCCGCAAAACAAGGGATGAGATGCAGACGCTGATTCACATGTACAGACTTGACTGCATCAGCATACGAAGCGCAATCCGCATTCCCTGGTGGAGCGTTGCCGAATTCCTAATCGATGACGCCGATGACCTGGACAAGCAGTTTTACAAGTGGGTGGACTCGTTGCCTAGAAAGAATGAAGAGTGCATATTTGCAAGGAAGCCCAAACATTGGACTGAAAGAATACAAGAGGAAAAAACAACAAGGATAGAAAAAACTGAAACTATAAAAGGTCAATCAATAAAAGAGGTGAAAAAGAATGCCATTTAATATAAAACCTAAAAATCAAGAGCCGCAACATATACGCCCAGTAAGACCACGCCCATGTTCGGCAGATGCGGACGAAATTCGTGCAGAAAGTTTCCGCGAGTCTTGTCGTAGAAAGTTAAGAAATGTGAATATAAGTCAAGAATTTTTCACGCAAGAGCGGATAGACGCTCTGATTCCTGAATACGGCAACACCTACTCTGAAGTGTGCCGAAACATACTGCAAGAATTCTTCTGGCGAAACAAGCAACTTGAAAATATAACGCTTGTAGACAAAAGCGATAAGTTCTTTGACCGACTTGCAAGAAATATGAACGAGGAGGAAAAAAACATATTGAGGATAAAGATCTCCCGAAACATTTATGTCGATTTGCTTTCCATGAGTAAAATAATAGCGCTGGGGAAACAATGGCACAAGCCCATGTCACAGGTTATCAATGCTATTCTTGAAGATTTTTTAGATAGAGGTTTTAAGGAAAAATGAAGGTTTTTGAAAAGGCGGTTTTAAATGGCTAAGATTTGCAGTGTTTGCGGGATTGAGATTCAAGGCGGCTATATAAGTCGCAAATATTGCAGGGAGTGTACGAAAATGATTAGGCGGGCGTTTGTAAAAAACAAAAGATTCAGTGGCATAAAATACGAAAATTCACCTGAACGGCTATCTGAAATAAAGAGCAAATATAAAAATGGAATTCCGAAAAACGAAATCCGAAGCTGGATTTTCGGAATGTAAAAATAAAAAAAAAAGGAATTTAAAGAGGTTGAAAAATGAGAGGAAAAGTTGAACAAACTGTCGGTGAACGAGAATCTTTTCATGGCGATCTCTCTGCTGGAGACTGTCGTGGAAAAGGGGGCGCGGATTTGTCGTGAGAAAATAAAACTGTCCTGCGATGACTGTTCGTTCAGAATAAAAAAACAGATTCAGGACTGCAAGTTGAACAGGATAGAGGATTTCTTAAGAGGGATGAAAAAATGAAAAACACGAGGGTAAATAAAAAAAAATTACATTTAATAATTACAGATAGTGAATTTGATGAGGAAGCGGCTAAAAAATTCCTTTTTGATAACTACAAAGGTATTGATTTATTACCAGGAATCCCTGAAAAATTGACAGAGAATGACGCTGCATTTGTCCTAAATGTTTCACAACAAACAGTAGAAAGACTGTGTGAAGACGGAGAAATTCAACTCTCAAAAAAATCGATTTTAAATTACATTTTTAGGCATTTCTTATATCTAGCCCCGTTGGATTTATAGGCTAATTTAGGGTAGTAAATGAAAATTTGTAAGAATTGCGGAATGTCTTGCCAAGGTTTAAAGAGAGCGTTGAAAATACCGCCGTTCTCTTTAACTCGAGTTTTGTTCCAAAACTCGCTTATTGACTGTCCAATTTGTTATACAGTAGATCCAATTCCAGAAATCCCTGAGATAAAAAATACAATCTATTTTTGTTCTCAGGAATGTGTGGAAAAATTCGTAAAAAAAGTAAAGAGAGGGAGAGAAAGAGTTGCGAAGTTAGAAACTCGATCCAGCCTCGAAAAAGCAAACAGAACCATCAAGGACAATGGCACAACGGTAATTTTCAACACGCTTACACAAAAGGAAATTCGCCACCTTGCGGCAGTTGGACTTGGAATTGTTTTAGGAGAGTGCAACGGAAACATAGCGCGGTTTTACCACCGATTGAATGACTTGATTGAAAGAAATGACAACAAAAAACACCCCAAATAGCCCCATAAAACCCCAAATCACCCCGCTTGTTTACATCATTTTTTATTATAATTTTACATCAAAAAATTTTGCGAATGACAGCTACATTGCCAAACACTCGTTTTTCCTTTGCATTCAATCTTTAGAAGTTCGCCTTTCACTTTCTTCTTGTGGAAAAAGTGCGAGCTTACAGTTCCAGTGCAAAGGAAAAATCGCATCCGATTGGGGGCGCCGCGATAGCAACGGGCGGAAGATGCATTGAGGTGTCGCGCAGTCTTTCCGTTTTCGACTTCCGTCGTGCAGTTTTGCGTTTGCAGAAACTGAGTGGCAAATACTGTAAAAACTTAGGAAGTGAGGGCTTCAAACAACCCTGCCGTAGGCAGCAAAGTGGCGGAAGGTATATTATTCGTTCATTTCTATTCCTTGCCTTCTGCCTTCAGTTTTTGAGTTTGCGGAAACTGGCGAGCGTAGCGTTGCGGACACCCCAACTGATAATAATGTTGGCAGAAAATGCGGTTTTTAGTTGGGAGCGCAGTTTTGCTTGCGAAACTGTTTAGCGTAGCGGCGCGAACTTGTCCATCTTTTCTCGAGACCTGGCGGAAGATGCATTGTTTGCCCTTTTTTATTTCAGGAGTTCCGCCTCTCGTTTGTTTTTGTTCGCAACAAAAACAAACGAGAGATTTCTGAAAGCATTTCTTGGAAGTGGATCTAATTTTGTTTTTTTCAACAATTTTCGTATTCTCTATGAATATAATTTTTCGTGCTGAAACCGTGACAATATAACCAAATGTTTCAGTACTTTGCGGAAATCAATTTCCAATTCGACGTCCGCCGTACAGTTTTTGTCTGTAAAAACTGGTAAGCATGGCGATACATAGCGACATGACCTTGCCACTGTCGCCGAAATCAGCGCGCTGACCTTGTACTGTCAAACGCTGGTGCATGGGTTGGCGGTCAGACCTGCAATAGAGAGTTTTTTTTGAGGTTTTTTCAAAAGCTCGAAATCAGGGCTATCAACTAGTCTTGGAAAACCGATACCCCTCCCCCTCGCCTCCGCGCATCTCCTCCCCTGCGTTCCTCACCCTTCCCATGCACACACAGCAACGCCCCCCCCCTCCCGAAGTCCTGTCCTTTCTCGCCATACCTCGTCGGGCGCGGCGCAACTTCGTGTGGTGCGTAGCAAGGAGCGCGCCGTCTGATGGTTTGGGGAGACCATGTACTTTGGCGCATAGAGGGGAGGAGCTGTCCACCACACACTACACCACCAGCGCGGACACATCCATGAAGCCTCACAAAACTGCACCCTTGGGAAGACCCGTGATGCAAACCCTCTAGCTGACCGCCGCTCTCCCAAAAAACAGACGCTCTTTCCGAGGAGCTCGTCGAGGA
>X363_Desmarests_Spiny_Pocket_Mouse__coassemble_228_pt1 | contig 41317 bp, 29 predicted proteins | sample X363_Desmarests_Spiny_Pocket_Mouse__metabat2_high_PE_007 | metagenome-assembled genome bin X363_Desmarests_Spiny_Pocket_Mouse | reverse complement strand
TGCGAAAGCAGTCGGCGGAAGCTTTATTGCTGTGATGTACAGTTTTTAAATCTTCGACTTCCGCCCCCAGTTTTTGCGTTTGCAAAAACTGGCTAACGAACTTGTTCGTTATTGTCGAAATCAGCGCGAAATGCGCGAGCGCATGGTTTTGACCTTTCTCACTGCAACTGGGAGAATGTTTTTCTTGCATAATTTTAAAACTCGAAATTAAGCCTTTAAAGAGACAAGTATAAAAAATAGAAAATGCAATCGCCTTTTCTACAAGGAATACATGAATGAAACTTCTCAAATAGCGCACTTTCATTCAACTCAAGTTTCGTCTCAAACTTGCTCTATACTGCACAGTTCACTTAAAACTTCGTGCTGCTCGTTGAAGGGGCTCTGCTTTTCGAATGTTCTAAAACGCGAAATTGGTATCAAGCCGAAGGATTATGTCTTTCGTTTTTGACTTTTTATAGGAGAAAATAAATGCAAAAAGAAAAAGAGGAGAGTATATTACAGGAAGACGCTATTTATAGCATTTATATAAAAGCCAACGAATGTATTCCTATTTTTCAGGCTATGGGTGATTCAGAGAGGGTTTTGATTTTACTAAAGCTTTTTTATGCTGGCAAAAAAGGCAAGAATGTTACGGAGTTGTCAGGCAATACACTTCTTTCTCGACCTTCTGTTTCCCATCACTTGAAAATTTTAAAGGCGGCAAAAATAATTGATTCGTACAAAGTAGGAACGCATGTGTATTATTTTTTAAAGTCGGAAAAAATCGTCTATTTAGAGAATTTGTTAAAGCGTCTTCAAGAACACTTAAAAATAATCAATATAAACACAGATGAGGCAAATGATAATGCTGTTAAACGAATTATCGAAAAATCAAAGGAGCTTCTGCATAAAAAGCCTCTGTAAACTCGCTTACCGCACTGCAACATGTGCTTGCGGCACTTTTAGAAAAATGCTATATTTTTAGATATGAACGATACACAGAAACACACGATATTTTCATTTGAAGTTTTTCCTCCTAAAAAAGATATGGACATTTCGATGATTTTTAATACGCTTGATGAGCTTTCTACCATAAAACCTGACTTTATAAGTGTAACATATGGAGCAGGAGGCAGTTCAAATTGCGAAAACACCATTAGAATCACTCAAAGAATTAAAGATGTGTGTGGTGTTCAAAGTGTTGCTCATCTTCCATGCATTACCATGACAAAAAGCGATGTGCAGTTTGTTTTGGAGCAGTTTCAAGAGGCTGGCATTGAAAATATTCTTGCGCTTCGCGGAGACAAAACAGCCGACTGTAATTCGTGCAATGATTTTGAGCATGCAAGTGATTTGATACATTTTATACGCGATTTTGACGCAAAGCGCACCGATAGAAAGCAGTTTAAGATTTTTGGCGCATGCTATCCAGAGCGGCATCCTGATTCCTCCGATGTGTTGAGCGATATAAACGGTTTGAAAGCAAAAACAGATGCGGGCGCGGATCATCTTTTGAGCCAGCTTTTTTTTGACAACGAAAAATTCTACCGTTTTGTTGAGCGCGCGCGCCTTGCGGGAATAACCGTTCCTCTTGAGGCGGGAATTATGCCTGCAACAAACAAGGCTTCAATAGAACGAATGATAAGCCTCACGAACGCCTCTCTTCCAAAGAAATTTGTCAAGATGATGGAACGGTATTCGGATTCTCCAGAAGCAATTCGTGACGCGGGAATTGCGTATGCAGTTGACCAAATTGTTGACCTGGTGACAAACGGCGTTGACGGCATACACCTTTACACAATGAACAATTCATATGTTGCAAATAGAATAAACGATGCCGTAAGAAGTCTTTTAAAAGAGCCCCCTCTTCCAATGGAGATAAAATAACGCTTGCAAATGCCCTTTCCCTGTTCTAGTTTTCCAAAATGGTGATTTCAACGCGACGGTTTTTTCTCTTTCCTTGTTCAGTTGCATTGTCCGCGATGGGGTTTCGTCCCCCACTTCCCTTGCAGATGAATTTTTCAGCTGGAATCCCTCGTTTGTTAAGCTCAAGGGCAATGGAATATGCGCGCTTTTCTGAAAGAGTTTGCTCTCCTTTTGGATTTCCTGTGCTTGCCGTGTGACCAACCACTAAAAATTGGTTTTGAGGCGCTTCCTTTAAAACGCTTGCGATTTTATCAAGTAGTTCTGTTTGCCCTGGCAAAAGTTCATCGCTGTCCGCCTTGAACTGCAAATTGCGCATGCTAAATCGGATACCAGAAGGCGTGTCCTCGATGACAATGGATTTTTCATTGCCATCATTGATAGTGCTGTCAGTGATGGCGGCATCGCGATTTTTATTGTCACGAGCGTTAGGAAGACCAGCCGTTTTATGTGCAAGCGATTTTGTGTCCTCGTCCGAAAGCAATGCAACTCGCTGCAAAGCAGGAATGATACGGCTTCTGTCAGTTGCGGGGGGATATTCTGTAAACAACGAAATTGTCCCCTTGAACGAAACTTGCTTTCCGTTCGTATATATGAATGTTTCATCGACAGTATCACGCACCACAACGGCATTTCCTGTCCGCTGACTTATATACATAGTCGCTTTATGACTACCCGTCGCACTCTTTAAATCTTTGTCGCCGCTAAAATCAAAATAGGAAATGCCATAGCGAGTTGCCCACTGCGCGCTCAAAACATACACATTTTCACCTTTAAAAACTTCATCACGCACATATGTATATTCAATTTCCATCGGAATTTTTGTAAAAACACCCTTGTCCAATGGGTCAACTGTTCGTTCCGCACGAGAGCGCCATCTTTCGCCTTGTCTCACTTTTTCAGTGGTGAAAGATGGGAAGCTCCTAAAGCTTGGAAAACCATTGTCCTCTATCATAAACAGATTTCCGTCCTTGTCAATTTTAAATACAGACGGAATAGATTGATGGATGCCCAGTCCGACCGTTTTTTCCGCATGTCGCGTGTCTTGAGTCACAAAAAAACTGCCGTCATAATAACTGTCGAGAGGATTTGAATTTGCAGGATTTTCAACGCGTGCAATAAAAGAGCGCACTTCACGAGAAACAAGGCCTGTGTATTTGCCGTTGTCATATCTACGCATATCACTGCGTTCAACAAGATGATAACTTCCAGAGCCGTTATAGGAAAGACGAATTTGTTCGTTTTGACAAAAAAGCATCTGCCCATTCCTGCAAAAGAACAGACAAAGGAGAACCAAGCGGAACATCTTGCAAACAAAATTCATAATTCGGGCAACCGGAATTCGAATCCGGGACCTCGTGCCCCCCAGACACGCACGCTAACCAACTGCGCTATTGCCCGCAATCTTAAAAAGATTATGTTATTCTAGCAAAAATATAAAAAACTGTCTATGGCATAATGAATGAGGTCAGGATAAACGCATGTAAAATTGATTTCCATGGCTCGCGAATAAATTCCCCGAATAAATTCCCCGAATAAATTCCCTTGCCCAAGCGTTTGTTTTTCTGTACTATTTTGTGTGTGAAAAAAAATTGGCTTTCGTTCAAGTGGTTTTGGAAAACAGCTTTTATTTGTACGATTTTAGTGTTGACGACTGGATGCCCTAAAAAACAAGACGATTCTCATGCGTTAAAAATTATTTGCTCAACATTTCCGTGTTATGATGCCGCTCGCGCTGTTCTTGGCTCGTGCGTTGGGAATAAAGCGTCTCTTTCGCTTTTGGTAAAGCCTGGCGCGGAGGTGCACTCATTTGATCCGTCTCCTGCTGATATTATTGCAATTCAAAAAAGCGATTTGTTTGTTTTTATTGGCGGAGAAAGCGATGAATGGATTAGGCGCATTTTGAATTCCGCTGACGGCATGAGCAATGGAAAAGGGAAAACAAAATTTCTTAAACTGATGGACTTTGTTTCAACGATTGAAGAGCGTGATTTTGAAAATAGTTTTGAGAGTGGTTTTGAGAGTGGTTTTGATGCTGCATTGCATCGGGAAAACGCTTTTGAAGATGGTGGGAATCGTGAACATCGTGGAAATCACGAAAATCTTGAAAATCCTAAAAATCCACACGAAGCGGACGAGCACATTTGGACCAGCCCTGAAAACGAGTTGAAAATCATGAATGCCGTTTGTTCTGCGCTTTGTGAGATTGCTGAAAAAAAGGGGCTTTCTAATCTGCCGAAGTTGTTCTCTGAAAACACGGACGCATACAGCCTTCTTGTGGAGAATGTGGACGATGCAATAAAAGGCGTTGTGAACGCCGCAGAAGAAAAATATATCGTTATGGCGGATCGGTTTCCGTTCGCTTATTTTGCGGAATATTATGGACTGGATTATGATGCGGCGTTTCATGGATGCAGCACAGCAGTTGAAGCAAGCGCGGCGACAATTTCACGGCTCGTGGATGCGGTGAATGACAGAAAATTGCCCGCCGTATTTTATATTGAGTTGGGGAATCATAAAATCGCCGATGTGATTGCCGAGGCGTGCGGTGTGGAGGCGATTCTTCTGCAGTCTATTCAAAATGTGACAAAAGATGATTTTGAAAACAACGAGACATGGGTTTCTTTGATGAAAAAAAATGCGTTTGCTTTGGAAAGAGGCTTGAGATAATGGCTTTGGTAGAGTGTAAAAATGTATGCGTGAACTACGGCTCGTTCGTTGCATGCGAAAACATCAGCTTTTCAATGAATCAAGGTGACTATGTGTGCATTGTTGGTGCAAATGGCTCTGGAAAAACCACATTGGTAAAGTCAATTTTGAATCTTGTTCCCATAAAATCGGGTGAAATAAAAATCGACAGAAAAAACACAGGCTACCTTTCACAGCAAAGTATGATTCAACGAGATTTTCCTGCGAATGTATGGGAAGTTGTGCTTTCGGGAAGCATAAATAGCGGCCGTTTGTTTTATTCAAAAAGCGACAAGGATGATGCGCTTGAAAAAATGAAGATGCTGGGGATTGTGGAGCTTTCTTCAAAGCCGTTTTCTCGTCTTTCTGGCGGACAGCAGCAACGCGTTCTCCTTGCACGCGCAATGGTTGCGGCAAAAAAATTGATTGTGCTTGACGAGCCTGTGACGGGGCTTGACCCGCTTGTTACTGACGAGTTGTATTCGATAATAAAAAAGTTGAATCGTGAAAAAAATCTTTCTGTTTTGATGGTGAGCCATGATGTGCATCGCGCCGTTCAAAATGCAACGCATATTCTCCATTTGAATAAATCTCTTGTTTTTTTTGGCACATCAACAGAATATCAAAAGACTGATTTTTACAAAGAAATGGGAAATGTGGAGGTTTGCACAACTCATTTTTCTTCTTGTCATGACGCAAACTGCAGCGCAAGTCATGTTTTTAAAACGGGAGACATGAGATGATGGCGAATTTTTTTATGGGTTTGTTTTCATACTCCTTTATTGTTCGTGCATTGGTCTCTGGCATTATGATTTCTTTATGCGCGGCTCTTTTGGGCATTGTCTTGGTTTTAAAACGATATTCCATGATTGGAGACGGATTAAGCCATGTTGGTTTTGGCACAATGGCAATTGCGATGGCACTGAATCTTGCGCCTCTTGCCGTTTCCATTCCTGTGTGCATCGCTGCGGCGTTTTTGCTTTTGAGAGTGAGCTCATCTTCCAATGTGAAGGGGGATGCCCTTGTTGCGCTTATTTCGAGCAGCGCGCTTGCGATTGGAATACTGGTCACCTCTCTCTCAAGCGGCTTGAACACGGATGTGACGGCGTTTTTGTTCGGCAGCATTCTTGCCATTACAAAGACTGATATGATAATCAGCATTATTTTGGGCGTTGTAGTAATTACGCTTTTTGTAATTTTTTATAATCGTATTTTTATTGTGACATTTGACGAGTCGTTTGCAAACGCAGGAGGCATTTCTGTTTCTTCGTACAATGCGTTGATTTCGATTTTGACCGCGCTTACGGTGGTGATTGGAATGCGCTTAATGGGCGCAATGATGATTTCAAGCCTCGTGGTGTTTCCCGCCCTTTCGGCGATGCGTGTTTTTATGAGCTTTAAAAAAGCGACTGTGTGCGCCGCCGTTCTTTCAGTGGTATGCTTTGTGCTTGGAATGAGCGTTTCATTTGCTTTTTCCGCGCCCGCAGGGGCAAGCATTGTCTGTACGAATCTCGCGGCGTTTTTAGTGTGTCTTGTTATTGAGAAAGTTCGTAAAATATAATCGAGGCTGCTTGTGCAACATTCAGGCTGTCAATCGGTCCTTCTTTTTGTCCCGACGACATTCCTGCATAAGGAATGATTACTAGTTCGTCACAGTTTCTTTTTGATTCTGTCGAAATGCCGTACTCCTCGTTTCCCAAAATGACAATTGCGGGTTTTCCTTTACAGATTGCCTGTATGTCGTGGCTTGATTTTTTACCGCGAACATCTGCGCCGATTCTCACCATTTTTCCTGCAAGCGCTTCCAAAAGGCGACCAATTGAACGCACCGAATAGATGTTCACGAATTCCATTCCCCCTTCTGCAATTCGATATGAACTTGTTGTAATTGCGCTTTGGCTGTCGTCCTCCGGCACAACGATGTTCTTTATTCCGAAAAACGCTGCGCTCCTGACGATTGCGCCAAAATTATTTGCGTTTCCGATATGGTCAAGTATGATTGCGTTTTCCGAGTTTTGAATCCAGCTATCTGTTATATCGGAATCCAAGGGAATGATTTCTGGCATATAAATCATTGCAACGACTCCCTGATGATGGACTGTTCCACACAACTTTTCAAGTTCGCTCGGGTCTCCAACCATATTGTAAATGCCTTGCCGTTTTGCGATCGTCTTGCACAGTCCTCCAAAAAGAGGCGCAACTTCTTTTGTAAAATAAAGCCGTCTAATTCTCTCTGAATCTTTTTTCTCCAGTTTTTTCACCGCCGCCAGTCCACAAACCGCCAGCTCATTGTTTTGTTTGTTTCTCATACTGCTTTCTCCCATATATATTGTAGCATTTTTTTTGATTGTCATGCTAGTGGGTGGGCGGTCATGGGCGAGGCGGGTTGTTTAAAAAAGACTGGTTGAAAAATATTCTGCGTTTTGACATCCTGCAATGCAAATGCTATTATTATGGCGAGGTATGCAGTATGACTGATAACGAATGGAAGGCATTTTTGGATTTTAAATCTGACTTTAAATCGCATATAGAGAAGTGGAATGCATTGTCGGAGAGACTTTTTCCGCTTCAAAGGGCGGCGGCTGAAAAAGACACGCCTGCATATCCGATAGAAACGGCGGTTGTGTATAATCGTGCACTTGACGATGTGACGAAGAATGACGAAATCCGCCTTATTGTGATTGGCGACAATCCTGGGAAAGACGAGCAGCGTTTACAAAACAATAGATATTTAGTCGGGCAGTCTGGAAAAATTGCGGAGGGGTATTTTAAAAAGAACCCCGAACTGCATATAGACTTTAGAAAGAATTCTGTGATTTTAAACAAAACGCCCGTTCATACAGCAAAGACTTCACATTTGAAATATCTTTTGAAAACTGGTAGTGAAGAAATAAAAAATCTCATCGAGGAGAGTCAAATTTATATGGCGCAAAAAACAGCCTCCTTGCACAAAAGTCTAAAATCCACAGGACTGTGGCTTGTTGGTTATGGGGAATTAAAAGAAAAAGGAATTTTCTCTCTTTACCGCGACACATTAAAAGACGCATACGACGATTCTGCCGACTGGGAGCGGGTTTTTGTGTTCCAGCATTTTTCAATGAATCGTTTTTTAATAGATTTGGCGGCATTTCAAAAAGAAAAACCTTCTCTTTCACTTAAAGAATCCATTGAGACGCTCGGGAGAATCCATCGTGTTCAGATTTTTGGAAAGTGAGGTTTTCCCAAAATTGCAGTTTTGGGAAAACCTCACTTGATGTATGTGCAAGAGATAGCAGTCTCTCCTTTATCTTACCTGAATTTCTCGACGAGACTCTTCTAAAAACATTTATTTTTAGGAGCCCTCAAGTGATTTGAGATGACTGTAACTTTGTTAAACTAAAACAAACGCCGCTTGCACGGTAAATGCAGGCTCTCCGTTTGCGCTTTGCCTTCTGTTGCTGCCGAAGGTCTCGTTGCAACAAGTGCATTCATCAAGGATGACAATGTTTTCATCTCTTATGCCACATTTTTTAAGCAGAAAAAGATTGGCCTTTAAAAGTGAAAGGCGAAACGCTCCTCCCTCTCCATAGTTCCACTTGATTTTTGAAACGCACTCTTCGTTGTCTTTCACAGGCAAAACGCATATGGGAGAAAAAGTGGTCTTGAAAAAATGTGCGCGCTCTTGATTCACGATATAACAACATTCGTGGATATGTGCGCCTATTGCAACGCACAGTTCGTCTGTCGAAGTGGAGAAATTCTCCGCCATAAGAGCAATTGCTTTTTCCGCGATTCCTGTTCCTTTCCAGCCTGAATGAACAATTCCAAACGCATTGGTTTTTGAATCAAAAAAATAAAGGGGAACACAATCTGCAACGGTTACAACAGGCATAATGTCTCTGTTTTTCGTGATAATTCCATCTGCGCATTTTTGCCATATGTCATTTTCGTTTTCGATAACAAGAACATCTTTTGAATGGATAAGTTCAACGCTTGCAATTTTTCTTTGGTGTGCCACCGCTCTTTCAAGAGAGGCGATTTCAGAAAGTGTTTTTTTTCGGAGCGGATTTTCCTCATTCCATCGAAAGCGCATGCTTCCAGAGGATTTCAAAGTCATTCCCCATTTTTGCCCTGAATTTATAGGATGTCCATCTTTGAAAAAAGGAAAAATCGCGTGTTTTTTAGAGACGCTGTCTGAAAGTTTTAAAGCAGTCATTTTTCTTGCTTCTTCATCTTGCTTTAATTTAATTTTTCTCGAGGCAAATCAAGCGGTTCTACTTCTCCGAGAATTGAGCGTGCAGATTTTAAAAGCCCCCTTGTTTCCGCCAATTTGTCTCTGAATTTTCGATTCTCGCGCCCTTTGATTGTCATAAGATTTTGAATTGATTCGTAAACGCGGTCTTTTTCATCGTCTAAAACACCGTGCAAAATATTTTCAATGCTTCTTGTTGAATTGCAGAAAAGTTTGCTGCACGCTCTGATAGTATCTTCAATGTTTATCATTGTATTGTCGATTGTCTGTTGAGATTTTACCGTGTGCTTTCGCTCCGCTATTTGGTTCGCAAAAAGTTCTCCCATCGCTCCTTCAGGCTTTAAGGAGTCAAGAAGAACTTGCATAGACTGATTTGCCTCCACAAATGTATTTATCGCTTCGGACAATTCCGTTCTGTTTTCTTTGTTTATAAAAATTCCTTCAATAAGCAAAGCATTTAAAATCTTCATAGAGGCAGAAAATTTATTTTGTGAAAACCAGCTTAAGAATCCACCAGTCAAACTGCAATTGAAAGGAATTCCACCCCACAAATCTTCCCATGGACGATCGGGCATTTCGGGGAAGAAGTCAATTTGAAATTCCTTTTCAATGACAGAAACAAGTTGATTCTTCTTCTTGTCTCGAAGCCAGCTGTTCCATCTGCTGTCAAAAATAGATTTCCATTCTTCCTTGAACTTTAAAAACCAGTCTTCACCACCGCCAAAATTTTCTCCTCTCCACTCATAATCATTGAACACAATTTTTCCCAATGCTCTGATAGGAACGGTAGTTATAAAAAGCTGTAGCCGAGAAATATTTGCTGCGGATTCTGTCATAAAATTATGAAGGGCATTTTCCGATTCTGCATCGAGACCTTTTGTGCTCAATATATTTTTATATGGATAAAGGAAAAACGCCTGCATCGCTTCTTTTGGAATCGTGTTTGCCGAAGTGAGAATTTTCACGAATGCAGGAAAGTCTGCCTGCGCATTTACATACGGACAGGTATAGCTGCTTGAAACCAACGAGGTGAATTGCGCTATAAAATGTAGATAGGGCAGCTCCGAAAATTGCTTTAACCAGTTTATACTTATGATTACATTGTACAGTTTTGTCCGTGAATCCGACTTTATATTTTTTAATATTTCTTCCAGTCGCTTTAAAAGAGATGAGCGAAGCTCTGAATTTGCTGTCCTATCAAAGGAAATGGTATAGGGGTCAACCTCTTGATTAATTTTTTCAGAAATTTCCGGGGCAAGAAAGGTGCTTAAAAATACATAGAATTTTCCTGGATTGTCATTTACAGGGGCAAAATACGGCTTGAAAAAATCCGCAGAATTCTTTAGCTCCTTTAATTTTTCATAAAATCCAGACTGTAAAATATTGTTTTTATGATCAATGAGGTTTGGATGTTCCCGATTGACTTTGTGCGCAAGATTTTCAATTAAATCGTCATTGTATAAGTCTGTGGCCGCTCTTTTTGAGATAAATGAACGAATCCAAATAATAAATCTATATAAAAAAGACTCTGATTTATATTTCTCCTCCAAAAACCTGGAGTCATCGGCTTCTTTTGGCGTAGGCGTTATTATCATTTCAGGATCTCTATTTTGGCTAAGCTTTGCAAGAAGAAAATTCCGCTCGTCTGCGCTGATTCCCGAAACAAGTTCGTCAAATGCGCCTCGTTTTTGGTCACTCATAGTCACTTCCAACCCTAAAAAAGATTATAAGATTTAAAAGTATGTCTATAAAATTATCGGTGGAAAAACACACTTTTATTAGCGCTTGATTTCAAAACATGGCTTTATGCAATGCAGTTCATAATCACGCTAATCATCGTTTCTTTTTCATTTTCATATTTTTATGCCCCCCCCCATTTTTCCTCGTATATTTAGCAGTGCCAAATTGTTTTTGAAAGCGCATTGGGGAAGACTTGGGGCTTTGTGAAATCGGGAAGCCAGCTTGTGTCATCGCTCAATTCTTGGTAAAAGAGATTTTCAAAGTCATAGATATCTATCAAGTCGCGCAAGTCTGCATCCTCTTCTTCGGAGACAAGACGATTTTCAATGACTGAAAGGGACGACATCCGTTTTTCGTGGACTTTTTTACCCTCTTTAAAATCCACAGGTGTGTATTGATTCATCAGCGAAATGTACGCACGCCCATCTGCGTTTTCTTTGAGCCACGAGAGGACTTCCACAGTTTCTGCAAAATGACCTGGCAAAAAAAGATGACGCACAACCACTCCTTCAAGCATTTTTTCCGTTGGTTTTTCCATATCGTCTTGTTTTTTTTCAATTTTGGGTGGAAAATTCTGTATCATCCATAAAATTGCGCTTTTTGCGACATCAGGATAATCCTCCGCGCCAAACAGTTTTTTTGAAAGTGCGCTGTTTGTGGTTTTCAAGTCGGGAAGCCAGATTTTGACGAGCGGTTTTAAAAGATTTAACATTTCAACGGATTCATATGCGGAGCTGTTCCAACAAAAGGGAATTTCACATCCGTTTTGTTGAGCGTTGAAAATGTATTCTGCAAGATGGGGAATGCAGTGGCTTCCCGTCACAAGATTTATGTTTTCCGCGCCTGCGTCTTGGAGTTTTAGACAGATGTGCGAGAAGTCGTCAGAAGAAAGCGACTTTCCATATCCGCCTTGTGAGATTTGATAGTTTTGGCAAAAGGCGCATCGCAATGTGCAGCCAGTAAGAAATATTGTTCCGCTCCCCCCTGTCACGGCAATAGGAGGCTCTTCTCCAAAGTGGAGGCATGCAAGAGCCGCCCGCACCTCATCTGTCTCTCCACAAAATCCATGTTTTTTTTCTGCGCGGTTTATGGTGCATTTTCTTGGACATTGGCGACAGTCGATGTAGGGGGCGGTGCAAGACTGTTCGCATGAAACTGGAATTGAGCTTGAAGTATAGCCAGCCATTAAATTGCACCCTTGCTCACTATTGCGCCCATAAGATTTTGAAGGGTTTCAATTGGCAGCTCCGCAGCCTCGTAATTAACGAGCTCTCCAAGCATTCGCCAATCGTCACCAGTCAATATGTCCTCGGCTTCATCTGTTCCTCGCAAAAACCCCAGGATTGCGCAGAGCCTGGTCAAATTTTTTTCAGATGGCTCATTTTCAGGATTTTTTGCTGTGTCTATGTAGGTGCGTTTCCAGTATTCTGCGCACGATTCCGAAAGCGTGCCCGGAATTGCCGCGTTACATATGAAAAGACTCGTTAATGTTTCACAAATTTTTTCTATAGAAGCGCCTTCCGCACGCTCTCGTTTTACAATTCTTTGAATGTCCGCACTAAATTTTTCAACCTTTGTCATAAGGTCATTATAACGAAAAAGAGGTTGTAAAGTCGATATGTTAAACAAAAAACACCAGGGCTTCAGCACGAAAAAATTATGGAAAAATCCATGCAAGAAATTCCAATTGTTGCGTTTGAGAAAATTGATTTTCTGTGATATAATAATTTGTTATGCAACTGGAAAAACCTTTGATTGTTCAAGGCGATAGAACGCTGCTTCTCGATGTCCACACAGCACTCTCTGATGAATGCCGTGATGCACTTATTCCGTTTGCAGAATTGGAAAAGTCTCCTGAACACTTGCACACTTATCGGCTCACCCCTCTTTCACTGTGGAACGCCGCCAGCGCAGGTTTTACGGCGGAAGATGCGATTGCGGTTTTGAAAAAATACGCACGCTATGATGTTCCGCAGTCCGTTAGTTTTTGGATAAAAGAAACAGCAAGCCGTTTTGGAAAACTTCGTATGATTCAAGGTCCTTCTATCCCTTTCAATTCGGGGGAAAATGTTCTTGAAGAGCCTCATATCTATCTTCTCGCTGCTTCATACGCAGTTTTTCTTGAAATAGAAGCGAATCCAAGAATAAAAAAGTATCTTGAACCATCGGAATATGATGCATATGCACTTCCTGAAAAAGACAGGGTTTCAGTTTCTGAGGATGAAAAAAAACAATGCTTTCTTTTAAAGCTCACTGACAGAGGCACGGTAAAGCAGCTTCTTTTAAGCGATTTGTGGCCAGTAAAAGACGAAGTGCAGCTTGAAGACGGAGAAGCGCTTGATTTTAATCTGAGGGAAACCACAAAAAGCGGAAAGCCGTTTGAAATCCGAAAATATCAGATGGCGGCTGCGGAAGCCTTGGTTGGTAATCGTGGACCTGGCACAGGATTTGGTACGATTGTACTTCCGTGCGGAGCGGGAAAAACAATTGTCGGCATGAAAATCATGGATTTTCTCAAAACAAGCACGCTTATTATCACAACAAACATCTCCGCCGTTCATCAATGGATGCAAGAGCTGCTCGACAAAACAAATATGACAGTTGACGACATTGCAGAATACACAGGAGAGTCAAAATCAATAAAGCCAGTCACCATCGCAACATATCAAATTCTCACATGGAGACCTGAAAAAGACGGTTCATATCCTCATTTTTCTCTGTTTCGGGAACGGCACTGGGGACTTATCATTTATGACGAAGTACATCTGCTTCCAGCTCCCGTGTTTCGTGTGGTTGCAGAGCTGCAAGCAGTCAGACGAGTTGGTCTCACGGCAACACTTGTTCGCGAAGACGGATGCGAAGGATATGTGTTTAGCCTTGTCGGCCCAAAGCGATATGATGTCCCATGGAAAGAGCTTGAACGCTCTGGCTGGATTGCGACGGCAGAATGCATTGAAATTCGATTGGATTTATTGGAGGCGCAGGAAATAGAATATGCGGTGAGTGCGCCGAGAGCGAAGCACAGAATCGCAAGCGAGAATCCTTTGAAATACGACATTGCAAAATCAATCATAGAACGGTTTCCGCAAGATAAGATTTTAGTCATCGGGCAATACATCAACCAATTGACTGAAATTGCAAAGCAGCTCTCTGCTCCAATTATAACGGGTAAAACACCAAACGCAGAACGAGACAGAATTTACAACGAATTCAGAGAAGGAAAGATTCATGTGCTTGTTGTGTCAAAAGTGGCGAATTTTGCAATCGACTTGCCAGATGCGTCTATTGCCATTCAAATCTCGGGAACATTTGGCAGCCGGCAGGAAGAGGCGCAACGGCTGGGAAGAATTTTGCGTCCAAAAGAGCGGATGTCCCGATTTTTCACATTGATTACACGCAATACGGTGGAGGAGGATTTTGGCTCGAACAGACAAAAGTTTCTTGCGGAGCAGGGCTATTCCTACAGAATCATACGCTACACATCTGGCAGTGATTTGGACGAAATAGTAACGCCGTTGCTTGTGGATAGCATATAAGGTGGATAGCCTAAAAATTGCTTTCGCAATTTGCAGGTAGACCAAATTTTCAGTTTTTTCGTACATGCGGAAAAACTGAAAGGCGAACTTTTACCAACAATCGTTGGTGAAAAAACTAGCGTTCGCCCTGAACACCGCCTACCACAAGTGGGCTTACATAGGTTGCGTTTCCAGTTTTGTACGCTTCACTGCCAAAACTGGCTAGAAAAAATATAAAGGGGAGATAAAATGAAAACTGATCCAAAAGTCGAACGGGTTATCCGCTGGAGAGAAAGCCTTTCAACGATGAAAGACGAACGTTTTTTTGACATAATCCGAACATATCTCGGAGAGGTTCACACCCCCTATAATAAAGACAAGCTGATAGAATCTTTAAGCGCAATCTTTAGAAAAGAAGAAAACAAGAAAATCGTGCTTTCATTTCTTTCTGATTTTGACATAAAAATTCTTTCGGCTATTTCATTTCTTGAAAATCCAACGCAAACTGCTCTTGCCAATTTTTTCGAGGGGGAATTTTCATTTTCTGAAATGTATTCCGAGCTTTTGACGCTGTGCGAACGAATGGTAATTTATTCTTATAAAGACAAAAACCATCCAGATAAAGAAGCGCTTTTTTCAATAAATCCATTGCTTGAGGATTTTCTTTCCCCCTATATAAATATTTCTTCCTTATTTCCCACACCTGAAAATGTCGTTTCAGCAGGGGCGGAGGGATTTGTTTTAACCCCTCAGTTTATTGCTTCAATCATTTCATATATCCGCATGTATCCTGACTTGTGCAAAAACGACTTGTCCATTCGAAAAAAAGATGTGGAACGACTTGAAGTTATATTTCCAAAAAAAACAGAATGCGTTCAAGCGGTTTTAAATGCCTTTGTTAATCTTGAAATTGTGCGCGTCGGTCAAAAAGGCGTGTTCTTCGATGAAAGCAAACTCGAAAAATTTGCATGCCTTGAAGAATGCAAGCAGTATGCCTATCTTGCAAGCGCATCGCCTGTTCGTCTTGGTCGCATCGGTCTGAAAATACACGCTCAACTGTTTTTAGACATCGCAAGTGCAATTCCTCAAGAAGGATTTTCAAAGTCCTCTTTGATTAGAACCGCATTTCTCTTTTCAAACAAGTCACGAGAGGATGATGCCGATTCTTATTGGCAAGGAAATTTCTCAAGAATGCTCAACAGCTATACTGGCTATGACAAAAAAAATCTCTCTCCAAGCGGCATTATAGATTCAATTATAGAAAGCGCGATTACACTTGGACTTTTTATTCCCATTGGAAAAAGGAAGGACGGCTCTGAAATTTACAAAGCGGCAACCTGCATCCTGCAGAATGAAGGCAATGAAGGCGAAGAAAAAACACCACATAGAAAAAGCAAATCTGTTTCACCAAAAGAAAAGGCTGCAGAGGAATCTGGGCAGAAAATCAAAAAGGGCCTCATAAATATAAACGCAGGCACAAACATATCCGTCCTGCCAGGACTTACATTACACGAACTGATCCCGTTTACATTGTTTATGAACATCGCCTCATGCAATACAGTTTGTGAATTTGAAATCACCAGACAATCTGCAAGCCGTGCGTTTGATATGAGCGTCACTCCAAATGAGATTTTTGAAACTCTCTCAGCGTATTCAGCATATGAAATTCCGCAAAGCCTCAAAATGAACATAGAGGATTGGTATAACTCGTATTCATCGGCAATGCTTTTTAAAGGATATATATTAAAAGTGGATGAAAAAAACGCTCGAATAATTGAAAACAACGCCCGAATCTCATCGTATATTCAAATGACGCTTGCACCAGGAATCTATCTTTTAAATATTCCTATGGAAAATGATGTGGACAGGTTTATCCGCACGAGCGGTCTTGAATTTTTAGGCAACGTAAAAACTCCAAAAACCGCCAGCGAGGCGATGGATTTCCCTATTCTTCGCTCTGGCAAGAATTTTTTTGACAAGGCAAAGAACGATGAGATTGCGGAGAATATTCTTTCGCTTGCAAAATCCGCGTTGGAAACAAAAAAGCGATTTCATGAAAAGCTAGAAACGCTTTCATTGAACGCACAACAAAAAGAATGTCTTTCTGCACGCATAGACAGGGGGATTATCATTGTGGAGGAGCAGCTTCGCGCAGACGCAGTGAAAATAGAAATTCTTGAAGTTGAAGGAATGAACTATCCAGGTAAAATTCGCCTTCTTGAAAACGCCATTTCAGCAGGCTGTCTTGTAGAGATCTTTGAATCTTCTGACAAAAACCCTATGAAATTGAAAAGTGTGATTGGAAAACCTTTGTCTCTTTCCCGCCACACAAACGACTGCTTCGTAAAAATGCAGTTGGAGCAAACCCAAGAGACGCAGTTTTTCTCCGTAAGTCATGCCAACAGAATAAAAATGATAAAAAGCCCACTGTTTATGGGCGAACACTAGATAAGTACACCATTGTTGATTTAGTCGAAGTTCGCTCCGCTGCGCTACCACTTTTTGCATTCGCAAAAAATGAAAGCGGGATTTACAACTGAATGAACACTAGATATGTACACCATTGTTGATTTAGTCGAAGTTCGCTCCGCTGCGATACCACTTTTTTGCATTCGCAAAAAAAGTGAAAGCGGGATTTACAACTGAATGAACACTAGATATGTACACTATTGTTGATTTACTCGAAGTTTGCTCCGCTGCGATACCACTTTTTTGCATTCGCAAAAAATGAAAGCGTCTCCTACAGCAGCAGTAGCGAAACTTTGTTTTTTCTTGTATACTTTTATGTATGATAAACCATAAAATGCAAGAGTTACAAGAAAAATCGGTAGAATATGGACCGCTTTGTGTTGGACTTGACACCGACCCATCGTATATTCCTGAATCAGTTATAAAGGCAGTCGGTTCTCCGTCGGAAGCGGTCTTTGCGTACAACAAAGAAATCATTCGTCGTATTGTAAGTGATAAAAGCGCGTGTTGCTGCAAAATCCAAATCGCCTATTACGAGGCAATGGGCTTGAAAGGAATGGAAGTGTACGCACGGACGCTCAAAGCCGTTCGAGATGCGGGGCTTGTCGCAATCTCCGACATAAAACGAGGAGATATTGCGGCGACTGCTTCTGCGTATGCGCGCGCCCATTTTACCGGCGATTTTGAAGCTGATATTATCACCATAAATCCCTATATGGGATTTGACACTTTAAAGCCCTTCGCCGAATACTGCGCAAAGGATAAAGGCGCAAAGGGCATTTTTGTTTTGCTTTGCACATCAAATCCTGGTATGGTCGATATTGAGCATCAAGAATTAAAAGATTCTTCCATTCTATTGGAAAAAGTGGGAGACGAAATTGCTCGTCTTGGCAAAGAATTTTCTCATGTCTATCCAAAGCAAACATGCGGGGCAATCGGCGCGGTTGTTGGCGCAACGCAAGAAAGCGATGCAAGAAAACTGAGGGACAAATATCCCGAAACATTCTTCTTGATTCCAGGTTACGGCGCACAAGGAGGAGCGGCAAAAATCGCGGCGACTCTTCTTGAGAGGGCAGGTGGCACGGTGAATTCAAGCCGTGGAATTTTGTGCGCGTGGCAAAAAGACAAAGATGTGCAAGAAAAGAGAGAGGCTGGCATTTTGAGCATAACGGACATCGCCGACAGCGCGGCAAAAGCCGCTTTGTTCAGCAAAAATGATTTGTTGAATGCAAGGACAGCCTAAAAATTGCTTTCGCAATTTGTGGTTAAATTGAATTTTCACTTTTTTTGTATATACAAAAAAAGTGCGAGGCGAACTTTTACCAATAATAAGGGGTGAATAAAACTAGTGTTCGCCCTAGAACACCGCCTACTAGCGGGCTTACACAGGTATGAATATGTCAGAGTATGTAGATTGTCAGGGCGTTCCTCGTCCTCTATTTGCTATTGGAACGGTTGTTTCTTGCGACACGCTTGAAACAGCAATGCCAAAAAACAGCGTGTATTCTCTCAAAATAGAACTATCCCAAAACTCGCCCCATCTTCCAGTGGCAGGGCAATTTTTTATGTTGCGTTCAAAAAAATCGCAGCACTTTCTTGCTCGCCCCATAAGCTTTTTCAATTCTGAAAGAACACTAGATGGAATTTTGCTGGATTTTTTAATTTTAGTGAAAGGAAAAGGAACAAAAGAGCTGTGTGCGCTAAAAGTTGCTGACGAAATTGAATTGCTCGGTCCTTTAGGAAACACATTTCCTCGTCCGGTCTCTTCTGAAAAAGTGTGCATTGTTGGCGGAGGCATTGGCGTTGCTCCCGTGGCGGCGTTTGCAAAAACACTTCCTGACAATTCTTATGATTTCTTCGCATGCTTTAAAAGCGGTAGCTATGGACTTGAGAACCTAAAACCCACTACCCTCACCATAACAACCGACGATGGAAGTGTGGGAATAAAGGGAATGCTTCCCACCGCTCTTGACGAAGAAAAACTTCGAAACGGAGGATATTCATCAGTGTATGCGTGCGGTCCACTGCCAATGCTTGCCTATGTAAAAAAAATCGCAGAAGCGGCTGGCGTTCAGTGTTGGATTAGCATGGAGAGCCGAATGGCATGTGGAGTCGGCGTGTGTCTTGGCTGTGTGATTCCAACGACACAAGGAAATCTGCGCTGTTGCAAGGACGGCCCGATTTTTGACAGTAGAATTTTGACTTTTGAAAAGCCATCACAACCATGCACACATAACGCGCCTCTTAAAGATGAAAAACCTGATATGTCATTTGAAATAAAAGGCGTTCGCTTTGAAAATCCCGTGATTGCGTCTTCAGGCACCTTTGGATTTGGCGTGGAATATGATTCCGTTTTTGATGTTAACAGACTTGGGGGTATCTCTTCAAAGGGCTTGACAATAGAAAAACGCAAAGGAAATTCAGGCATACGACTATGGGAAACACCTTCAGGGCTGATGAATTCAATCGGACTTCAAAACCCTGGAATCCCTCACTTTATAGAAAATGAGCTTCCTGAAATGCTCAAACTAAAGCCTGTTTCAATCGCCAATTTAAGCGGTTCGTCACTTGAAACATATCTTGAGGGTGCAAGGCTTCTTGAAAAATCCGCTGTCCCCATTATCGAACTCAATATTTCTTGCCCGAATGTTGCATTGGGAGGAGCATCTTTTGGAATGTCATGCGTCGCTGCTTCAACTGTGGTGAAAGCGGTTCGGGCGGAAGTCACAAAACCGCTTGTCGTAAAACTAACTCCCCAGTCGCCCGAATTAAATGAAGTTGCTTTGCAATGTATTGCAGACGGCGCAGACGCAATAAGCCTTTGCAATTCTTTTCAGGGGGTTGCGATTGACATTGAAAGCGGACGCCCCGTTTTTGACAAGATAAAAGCGGGTTTTGGCGGACCTGCCGTGCGTCCGATTGCGGTGCGTCTCATTTATGAATTGTATGAAGCAATCCAAACGCTCCCAAAAGAAAAGCGCGTTCCTATTATTGCGATTGGGGGCATCGCCGAATGGCAGGATGTGGTGGAATTCATTATGGCAGGGGCAAGTGCAGTTCAAGTGGGCAGCGCAACATTTCCAAATCCGCGCGCAATGCTTGAATGCATAGAGGGGCTCGATGCCTTTATGACGCGTAAAGGGTATAGAACGCTTGAAGAACTAAAGGGCATCTCCCATAATAAATGATATTGCCACTTCGTGCGCTGCCACACCACTTCGTGCGTTGTCTTGATTTATTTGCGCTTTTTAATTATACTTCATTCCCTTTATATTTCGTAAGGGATGGGAGTTAATCATTATGGAGAACACCGATAAGAATTCAAGCCGCAATTTTACTGAAGGAGGGATTTTTGCTCCTCTTGTATTGTTTGCGTTGCCTGTGTTGCTCGCCTTGTTTTTGCAGGCTATGTACGGAGCGGTGGACTTGTTGATTGTGGGGCAGTTTGCGCAAACTCAGGATGTTTCAGGGGTTGCCACAGGAAGCATGCTCATTCAATCAATTACAATGGTGGTTTGTGGCTTTGCGATGGGAATCACTGTTCTTGTGGGGCAGAAAATCGGAGAAGGAAAAATGCATGTTGTTTCCTCTGTCATTGGAAGCGGAGTCACCCTTTTTTTTATCCTTGCGCTTTTTCTGTCTGTAATTTTTTTCATTTTCGCGCCGTTCTTTTCACGCCTATTACACGCACCACAAGAAGCATTCGCAGAAACGGTGTCGTATATCCGCATTTGCGGTGGTGGTTTTTTGTTTGTCGTGGCGTATAATCTTCTTGGGGGCATTTTCAGAGGACTGGGAGATTCCAGTATGCCGCTTATCACGGTCGCAATTTCATGCGTATTTAATATTTTCGCGGACTTATTTTTTGTGGCGGTGTTGCAGATGGGGGCATCGGGAGCGGCAATCGCAACAATCTTAGCGCAGGCAATAAGCGTTTTTATCTCTCTTTTAATTATAAAAAGACGAACGCTGCCTTTCAGACTTACAAAAAAATCTCTAAAAATGGATGGCGAAATCACCCGAAAAATCATCAAGATTGGATTTCCACTCGCGCTGCAAGATTTTTTGGTCGGCATTTCGTTTTTAGTGATTATGGCGATTGTGAATTCTATGGGCGTGGTAAAAAGCGCGGGCGTTGGAGTCGCTGAAAAGGTTTCGGCGTTTTTAATGTTAGTTGCATCCGCATTCAGCCAGTCAATGAGCGCATTTGTTGCGCAGAATTTCGGAGCGCAAAAAACAAACCGCGCGAACAAAGCGTTGTTCTACGGCATTTTCCTTTCGCTTTTGGCAGGAGGAATCACAGGAGTCGCAACATTTTTATGGGGCGACAAAATGTCAGCGATTTTTTCAAACGACACAGAGGTCATCATGCAAAGTTTTGATTATCTCAAGGCGTATGCCATTGATTGTTTCCTCACAGCGTTTTTATTTTGCTTTATCGGATATTTCAATGGCATTGGAAAAACGCTGTTTGTGATGGCTCAAGGATTGGTGGGTGCATTTTGTGTGAGAATTCCAGTCGCGTTCTGTATGAGCCGTACAGAAAAGCCAACGCTTTTCAAAATCGCCCTTGCCACTCCTTGCTCTACAGTCGTTCAGATTACACTATGTTTGATTGTATTCTTTATTTTTCAACATTCTCGGAAACTTCAGTTTCCGAGAATGTTGAAAAGGTCGTTTCGGAATGTAATGAGAAACGACAGTGAATAAGCGAGTTTTGGAACAAAACTCGAGATAAAAATCCACGCGCCATTTCAGCGTGGATTTTAAACATTCTTTATTCTTCAACATCGCAGGAAGTGTCAACTTCCGAGAATGTTGAAAAGGTCGTTTCGGAATGCAATGAGAAACGACAGTCAATAAGCGAGTTTTGGAACAAAACTCGAGGTAAAAATCCACGCGCCATTTCAGCGTGGATTTTAAACATTCTTTATTCTTCAACATCGCAGGAAGTGTCAACTTCCGAGAATGTTGAAAAGGTCGTTTCGGAATGTAATGAGAAACGACAGTCAATAAGCGAGTTTTGGAACAAAACTCGAGGTAAAAATTCAGCGGCAGTATTTTTGCCGCTGAATTTAAACCTTCTTTATTCTTCAAAAACGAAGAAAGCTTCAACTTGCTTGAAGCAAACTCATTGTAATCAAAGAGAAAATAAAGTAAGATTTATATATGTAAGGCTAAAAAAGTGCGAAAACAATTTTTAGGCCAATGTGGCAGGAGTGTTATGACTGATATATTTACAAAACTGCAAAATGGCAGTGATATTCGTGGAGTTGCGACTGAGGGTGTGGAAAATGAATCGGTGAATTTGACAGAAGACAGCGCATTCAAAATTGGAAGCGCATTTGCACTGTGGCTTTCGCAAAAAACGCAAAAACCGTGTTCAGAATTAAAAGTAGGAATCGGCAGAGATTCCCGCATTTCGGGGCCTGCGCTTGCGGAGGCAGTCGCGAAAGGTCTTTTGGCAAAAGGCGTGAATGTCGTTCTGTGCGGAATAGCGACCACCCCCTCGATGTTTATGTCGATTGTGTTTGAAAAAACAAAGTTCGATGGCTCTGCAATGATTACCGCAAGTCACTTGCCGTTCAATAGAAATGGGATTAAATTTTTTGATTCCGATGGTGGACTTGAACACGATGACATCTCATGGATTTTAGACTGTGCGTTGTACGAGAATTCGCTCGCTGATTTTAGCGGCAACAGAGCGCAATGCACTCACTATGACTTGATTTCAGAATATGCTTCATATTTACGAAATGCTATTTGCACTGCCCTTGATTCTTCTGAAGAAGAAAAACCGCTTTCTGCCTTGAAAATTATTGTGGATGCGGGAAACGGTGCGGCGGGCTTTTTTGTGGAAAAAATCTTGAACCCACTTGGGGCAAATACAAATGGAAGCCAATTCCTGAATCCTGATGGGATGTTCCCGAATCATATCCCTAATCCTGAAAACAAAGAGGCGATGAACGCAATAAAAAACGCCTCAATTAAGAGCGATGCGGACTTGGGGTTGATTTTTGATACCGATGTTGACAGAATGAGCGCCGTTCTGCCTGGTGGAAAAGAAGTGAACAGAGATGCGATTATCGCGCTCGCCGCAGCGATTCTTGCACCCGACTATCCTGGTTCTACCATCGTAACCGACTCTGTCACCTCCGATAGGCTCACTTATTTTCTTGAAGATGTTCTTCACTTGAAACATATGCGGTATATGCGTGGCTATAAAAATGTAATAAACAAACAAAAAGAATTGAACGCATCGGGAGAAATGTGTCCACTCGCTATGGAAACAAGCGGGCATGGGGCGTTGAAAGAAAACTATTATTTGGATGATGGAGCGTATCTCGCGGTGAAAATGATTGTTGCTCTTGCAAACGCAAAAAAACAGGGAAAAAATCTTGAGGGCTTGATAGAAGCGTTGCCACCGCTTGTGGAAGAAGGCGAATATCGCTTTAAAATCAGAGAAGAAAATTTTACCGAATACGGAAAAGGCGTTTTGACGGAGTTTAAAGCCCGTGCGGAAAACAAAGGCTATAAACTAGCGCAAAGCTATGAGGGAGTGCGTCTCTCTTTTAACGAAGAGGAAACGAAAGGCTGGATTTTACTCCGCATGAGCCTTCACGACCCCGTTATGCCAATGAATATTGAAGGCGCACGAAAAGGCGATATGCAAAAACTGGTGACCATCGCGCAAGAGTTGATGAGCGGTTTTTCAGGGTTGGACATTTCGTGTCTGAAATAGTGGAATTATAAATAAAATGGAGTGTGAGATGACAGTTCTTCAAGGAATTTCACTTGGAATTTTACAAGGGGTTGCGGAATTTCTTCCGATTTCTTCAAGTGGGCATTTAAAAGTTGCGCAAACGCTCTTTTCATTGGACAATGTGCCTCTTTTGTATGACATTATGCTGCATTTGGCAACACTGCTCGCGGTGGTTTTATATTTTAGAAAACGAATTTGGGAATTGCTCTGTGCGTTTGGCAGGTTGATTGCCCGCCGTCCTCCAAAAGCAAATATAGATGAAGACGATGTGCTTTGCGGAACAGATGATCGCAGTCAAAAAACTATTGTTGCAATAATTCTCACCACCGTTGTCACAGGAGCGGTGGGCATTTTCACAAGCAAGATAATTCCTGATCTTTCAATAAAATTCACTTGCGCAGGTTTTATCGTCACCGCATTCCTTTTGATTTCTTCATCACTTGTTGAAAAACGCGCCTCAAAAACAGAATCTAAAATAGCCACAAGAACTGCAAAAGAGGGGATAAGCATTTATCAAGCATTGATAATCGGTTTGATGCAAGGGGCAGGAACGCTGCCTGGAATCAGCCGCTCTGGCTCAACAATTGCAGGAAGCCAGTTGTGCGGTGTGAATCGCGCCGCCGCTGGCGAATATTCGTTCATCGTTTCAATTCCCGCAATTCTCGGTGCGTTTTTGTTGGAGTTAAAGGATTTTGGTGAAGTGGGCGAAACAATTGGAGCGGCACCTGTCATTGCAGGATGCATCGCAGCGTTCGGGGCGGGCTATATTTCCCTTGCATTTTTGATGAAAATCATCAAAAAAGGCCATCTAGAGTGGTTCGCATGCTATTTAATCCCACTCGGTATTTTGGGAATGATATTTTTACATTAAGATGTGGAACGGATTGCCATGACAAACAGAGATTTTCTAGTAAAAGAAGTTTTTTCTCGCTATGGAACAGTGCAACGCGCGCGCGGATGCTTTTTGTACACAAAAAAAGGCGTTCGATTAACGGATATGTATCAGGAGGGCGGACGGGCAATTCTTGGCTGGGGAAGCGGCTCGTCATCCACCGTGCTAAAAAACACGCTGAACCGCCACATAACAGGTTTTTTCAAAACCGAATTTGAAGCGCAGACAAAAAAAGCGGTTGAAACGCTTTTTTCCTCACCACGCACTGTTTTTTTCTACAACAATTATTCGACCGCGCTCTCCGCCGCCCTTGCAATCTCTAAAAACGCAACATTTTTTTACCGCCCGTGGAATGGCGCATCCGTTGACCTTGCGTCTCAAAAGGCGGTTATCTTTTTGCCGCCCTATCCATGGGGAGACATTTTTATTTTGGCGGCACATCCTGAATCTGCTGAGGAATCTGCAAAATATGGCATTCTTGATTCAGGAATAAAAATTCCCGCGCCTCTCCACAGTGCAATTTCACGCTCAATATACGACTTGATTGCCGCTTTGAAAACGCGCGAAGAAAAAGACTTTTTTATGTATGACCAAATTCTTTCTCTCTATTGGACAAGAAAAGGACCGTATCTTTTTCCCAAAATGGATATAAATGAATACCAAAAATTTATTTTGCATTGCCTTGACTCATCGTTAGTCATCAGCCCCGATTACAACACGCCTTCCATCATACCGTTCGGCGCGGACAAGGGGGTGTTCACAAAGTTAAAAAATAACCCATTTGCATTCACGCCGCTTATGAAAGGCGAGGAAAAACAAAAAGCATAGCAAACGCTATAACAGCAAAAATCGACAAATGCGGGTCACTTTTTGCTGTTATAGCAATTTATAAATTTATAGACGGTTTGCAAGCAGTTTGGAGGCAGTTATGGAAAAAAAACTTTCACCACTTGACGAGTATTGGAATACTTTTCTCATAAAAACAGGACGCGATGCAGAAGACATTTGTTCAGGCGATATGAATTTTGAAGCGAAGGGATTTGAAAACGACGCGCAAATCGCCCTCATTTTGGGCGGACAAAAAACAGCGATTTTTTCAAGTTTCCCGTCTTTCTCGATTGATTCAGAGCCTCTCCCGGTCTCTGGCGAACTCTATCTCATTTTGGATAGGGGCGGAAATCCTCGCTGTGTCATCGAGCTCGACAGCGTAACCATTTTGCCCTACAACGAGGTCACTTGGGAAATGGCAAAACAAGAGGGCGAAGACTCATCTCTCAACGAGTGGAGGGAAAAAGAGCAGGAGTATTTGGAGGATGAAGGAGCGATAATGGGATTCTCATTCAGCTCTGACATAAAACTCGTCTACCAAACTTTTCATGTGGTTTATAAATAGCGCTCAAAAGGAAAAAGAGGAGGGGAAAAGCCTTTCCCCTAGGTTCAGCCACTCGCTCCGCTCCCGTCTTCACCATACCCCATTCTAGCGGGGACACCCCGCAACGCCCTACGCAAACCACAGGCTTGCTACCGAGTTTGCTTCGCAAGCTCGCAGTTTAATTGCTATAAAAAATCGCTAAAAAATAACTTGTAACTATTGACATTACATCAATTATATTCTAAACTATTGTTGTAATATAAAAAATTACAACAATAGTTTTGGAGGAATCAAAATGAAAAAAAACAACTGCTCTACAATCAAACTTACAAAAGGCGAGGTGAATGTGTATGATTTTGATGGCATACGCCTTCACGCATACAAGACAAACGATGCTATAGACGACGAGACCTTTATCCTTGAAAAAGGTGGGAAGGGTGTGATTATCGAATTGCCCTGCTTCTTTGACAACATCGCTGAATTGACTGCGTATCTCAAAGAAAACAATATTGAACTTGTGGCAAAGCTCGTTGCATACCACGCTGCAGGCGCAACATTTATGCCAGATGTGCCAGCGTATTCTACGAAGTCAGCAAACGACTATAACACAATGGGAGGGGGTGCGCATCTTGTGAGCAATTTTGCGAATGTGTTCGGCGCATCTTTCGACAGTGGAATTGTAAAAGCAACAAATATACTTGACGATGGAGAAATTGAACTTGCGGGTATTACATTCATCATCACATCGAATCCAGAGGCGTTCGACATTGAAATCCCTGAAATAAACAGTGTGTATACGCACATGATGGGACACGACTGTCACTCTATTGTTGCTGGCTGTTCCCATGCTGACGGCATCATTTCACAACTTGAGCGGTATATCGAAAAGGGCTTTGACCTCATCCTCTCTTCGCACTACACTCCCGAAGATTTAAAAGATGCTCAAACAAAAATTGACTATCTAAAGCAATTGAAGGAAATCAGCAAAACCTGTAAAACTGCTTCAGAGATGAAGGAAAAGGTTGCCGCGCAATTTGCGGAATACAGCGGTCTCAATTATCTTGATATGACCGTTGGAATGTTCTTTGCGCAACGCTAGTTTCTTCTTTGCGTTGCACCCCTTGTAGTTGCGCTTGCAGTTTTTCGCTCACGCAAAAAACTGCATATCGTTTGAGAGGCAAGTCCTTTAAGTTACTTTAAAACAAAAAAGACCAATCTTTAAATTAAAGACTGGTCTTGAAAATCATTGGAGATGATCGGACTTGAACCTCTCCCTACACTCGGTCGCTTCCTGCTCCCTCGTTCCAGGCGCCTACGCTCACTGCCGGCGACATCCGTGTCGCCTCTTCCTCCCTCTCGGTCGGCGTTCGCTCCGTTAGTCGGTTCATCTCTTTTTAATAAAAAAAACAGTCTTTAATGTAAAGACTGTTTGAAAAATCATTGGAGATGATCGGACTTGAACCGACTACCTCTTGCATGCCATGCAAGCGCTCTAGCCAGGTGAGCTACACCCCCGAATGATTGCATTATAGCACAATCAGAAAATGGTTTCAAGTGAGTTGGGAATGTTCAAAGTTATTTTTCAGCGGTGGAGATTTTGCATCTTCACCGAACGGCTTTCCGACTGCTTTTCTTGCAAGGAAAGTGCTGTCGTCTTTGTGAGGCTGAAGGAATTTGCTTTGAATAAATGAGCCGCGCCGAGCGTGGAACGGTGCCGTAGGCAGGATTTGCGGACGCTCGCGGACGCAAAGACCGAGCGGTGAGCGGGCCGTGGAAGGCGAGTGGGTGAATTCGCTTCGCCCATAGTATCTTTCTGCTTTGCTTGCAAAAACGCTTTCTCCATAAACCTGCTAAGCACACTGAAATGCACTTGTTTTTTTCGCTCCCCTCGCGCTAATTTTCCATCTCCACCTTTGTGATATGCGCTCCGAGGGCTTGCAGGCGTTCCACGAGGTGCTCGTAGCCGCGTTCGATTTGGTACACATTGCTGATTCTGCTTTCGCCGTTCGCGGTCATTGCGGCAATCACCATCGCCATGCCCGCTCGAACATCGGGAGAAACGAGATGGTCTCCGTGTAAAAGAGAAGGACCTGAAACGACCGCCCTGTGAGGGTCGCACAATGTAATCTGTGCGCCCATACTAATCAATTTGTCCACAAAGAACATACGAGATTCAAACATCTTCTCGAAAATCAAGACAGTACCCTCAACCTGCGTTGCAACAACCGTCATAATGCTGGTCAAATCAGGCGGAAATCCTGGCCACGGCGCATCGTCAATCTTCGGAATCTTCGTTCCCACATCGCCCACTGCTTTCATTTCCTGAACAGACGGAATCACAATAGAACCTTCGTTTTGAGTCCAACTGATTCCCAGCTTTGAAAACCCCACTTTCATCGGGCGCAAATCAATGCCTTTTGTCCCTTCAATCGTTAGGCTCCCCTTTGTCACCGCGGCAAGTCCGATAAAAGAGCCTATCTCCATATAATCAGGTCCAATTGCAAATTCACAGCCATGCAGCCGCTCCACTCCGTCAATCGTCAGAATATTGCTTCCAATACCAGAAATCTGTGCACCCATCGCATTCAACATATTGCATAGATCTTGAATATGAGGTTCGCTCGCTGCGTTTGTAATGACCGTTTGACCTTGCGCAAGCACGCACGCCATAAGCGCGTTTTCCGTCGCCGTCACAGAGCATTCGTCCAAAAAGATGTCCGCGCCAATCAATTTGTTCGCGGTAAAAGAAAAGTGCCCGTTGACCGTAACGCGTGCGCCCAGTTGCTCAAGCGCAAGAAAATGGGTGTCAAGTCTGCGTCGCCCAATGACATCGCCACCAGGAGGAAGCATCTCCGCTTTTCCGCAGCGCGCCACCATCGGTCCTGCAAACAAAATCGAAGCGCGAATTTTCTTGGAAAGTTCGGACGGAATGCAAGTGGGCGTAATGTCCTTCGCCTCAATTTTCCACTTGTTTTTTCCCAAATTTGTTAAGTGCGCCCCAAAAGACTGCAAAATATTCAACATTACAGCCGTATCTTCAATTTCCGGCACATTGCTTAAAATTACTGGCTCGTCTGTCAGCAAAGAAGCCGCGATACACGGAAGCGCAGAATTCTTATTGCCGCTTGTCCGAATTGCCCCCTTAATCGGAAAGCCACCCTCAATCAAATACTCATGCATTTCAAGTCCCCACCCATTATGCAATTTGTTTTTATTAGGCTTAATTTCGAGTTTTATAATTATGCAAAAAACATTCGAGAAGGAGCAAGGGCGAACACTAGATTTATCTACCACTGTAAATTGCGTCGAAGTTCGCCTTTTCCTTTCTTCTTGCAAAGAAAGGAAACTTGCGGCTCCAGTGCAAGGGCAAAATCGCTCTGATTGCGGACGCTGCGAAAGCAGCGAATGGATAATCCTTGCCGAAATCAGCGCGCTGACCTAGTACAGCCAAACGCTGGTGTATTAACCGGTGTTCAGCCCTGCGACTGGAAGAATGTTTTTCTATGCTTCTTTCAAAAACTCGAAATCAAGCCTATTTTTTATTTTTCAAAACGACAACTGCCGCAAGATTTACCAGCACATCCACCGCTGCGCTCATTTGCCAAAGAGAAGCCCACTCTCTCTTTGAATGAAAATTATGTCCGCCTGTAAAAATATTTGGAGTTGGGATGCCCATTTCCGTAAGCCGCGAGCCATCCGTGCCGCCACGAATCGGGCAATATTCTATCGCCAATCCTGCGGACTTATACGCCTCCTCCAAATTCTTCACGACAAAAGGAGATGCATCAAGGGCAGAACGCATATTCTTATACTGACAGGTAAACTCAATGTCAACAGTCGCCCCGAACGAATCCGCGCTCGCACGAGCAATTCTTTTCACTTTTTCTATTCTGTCGTTCATCCCCTGCTCTGTAAAATCACGAAGCAACAGAAAAACGCTCGCCTCTTCTATAGCCCCCTCAAATCCCATAACCGCATAAAATCCTTGATATCCGTCCGTTGTTTCGGGGCGTTCAGTCAAGGGCACGTTGTCAATGAATTTTGCGGCGGCGCAAGAGGCGTTTATCATACCACCTTTCCGTGCGTCTCCTGTGTGCGTTGCCTTTCCCACAAATTTCACTTTCGCAGAATATGCGTTAAAGCACTCTATCTCAAGTTGTCCCGCATGCCCTCCATCAACCGTGTATGCGAATGTAGACTTTAGCAAGTCAATCGGAACCTTGTCCATTCCATGACCTGTCTCCTCGTCAGGGGAAAAGAGTACCTCAATCGCACCGTGCTTGAATTCCTTGTGTTCCTTTATATATTCCAAAGCCGTGACAATTTCCGTGATACCAGCCTTGTCATCTGCACCCAACAGTGTTGTTCCGTCAGCGGTGATTATCGTGTCACGATGCGTCGCCGCCATCGCAAGATACGCATCGTCCTGCACATCAAGGCTCACCCCATCCTTCAAATCAATGCGTGTGCCATCAAACGCCGCGTGAATTATCGGCTTCACATCTTTTCCGCTCACTTCGTCAACCGTATCAAGATGCGAAATCAAACAAAACGCAGGAACATCTTCCATTCCCTTGGTCGCTGGCAAAATTCCATAAACATAGCAATCCGCATTCACAGACACATTTTTCAAGCCGCACGCCTTTAAATCCGATGCAAGCGTTTTTGCAAATTGCTTTTGACACGGAGTGGAAGGAATCACACCTTTTTCCGCATTTTGGGCAGAACTTTCAGACCAAATCTTCACATATTTTATAAACCTGTTCAAAATCCGCGCCTGAAGCTCCGCGTTCGCCGAAAAAATCTTCATACCATAAGAATAAGTTATTTTTGCACCTTTAACAAGTAGGCAAAGCACATATAAGGAAAGAAATCAATGTGGAAAATCGACCAAGGAGGGGAAAGGTTTGCGAGAAGCTGTGTGTCATTACCTTGCTGCAAGTTCTCCTGCGATCCCACTTCGCTGTCCCTTTCCAACGGGAGTCAAAGCCCCCATAACGCCCCGAATGTCAACGCCAATTTCCATCTCTTTTGCCCGCCGCTCAATTGGATCAGTTTGTCAGGATGTATCATAAGTCCTCAAAGCCTCCGCGCCACAGTATATCACAAACAGCAGTTTTTCATGCAGATAGTTTAGACATTGTTGTTACAAACGCAGCTTCGTAATGAAATGTCTCGCAACGAGCGCATAGCGCGAAGTTTCAAGCGGAAACGACAGTCAATAGGCGAGTTCTGGAAGAAAACTCGAGATTAAAATCCGCGCACCATTTCAGCGTGGATTTTAAACCTTCCTTAATTTTCAACATCGCAGGAAGTGTCAGCTTCCGAGAATGTTGAAAATGCCATTTTGCAACGAAGTGAAAAAATGGCAATGGATAAGACAGTTTGCAATGCAAACTGTAGTTAAAATCCACGCGCCATTTGAGCGTGGATTTTAAACCTTCCTTTGATTAATCATCTGTTTTTGCACGAGTTCGGACAAAAATCCCCGTGCGCCCTTCTGTCAGTTTTGCTTTTTCGACAATATGGACGGTTTCGCCGTTTATTAAAAAAACGAGCTTTGCGCCGTCTGCGTATGCCGTGAGAATGTTTTCTGCATCCCATCCTTTTTGTATACACTCTCGTTGTTCTGCGCGGACGATAGCCGAAATATCGCCGATTGGCGGTTTATAATATAATGCAAATTGACCGATACTGTTCACGCCGAAAAAGTAGCACTCTTGGTTTTTCTCGTTTACATCGGGAGTCGCTGGAAAATAGATTCCACAGATGCCAGGCAAACCGCTTAAAAACGAAACGCTCGCCTCCACCCCCTGCACATCTTTGCCGAGGCTTGTCGAAAAGAACCAGTTCGTGATTGTTTCAGGCGGCGTGTCCTTGTCAAGCGTGAACACAAACGACTTGTCATCGTTTTCACGCATCCTGTTGTCGTTTCCATACAGAAACAGGCTCTTGTCAGAAATGTCCTGCCAATCGTCAGCCTTTTTCACCTTTAGAAAATGAAACTGCGCTTTAACATCTTTTGCCTCCCTGTCCATAGATACAGAAACACGGCATCCTGACAAAAGCACGCAGAAAGTCATCAAGCAAAAACTAAAAGAGCCAGGCGTTTTTTGTTTTTTTTTGTTTAATGAAGAATTCACACAAAATTTATAGGTGCTTTCCATAAAGAAATCATAGCACGAAAAGGAGGGGCGCGACAAGAACCTTGCTTGACAAAGTAGGAAAACGAAAAAAGGATGGACCTGAAAAATTCAAGCCCATCCATTTTTTTCCCAATCAGCATTGCGATGCGCCGCAACACCTCAGCCGTGTTTAAGAAAGTCGTCCTTCAATTCTAGATGCGCTTCCAGCGCGCTATTTTTTCAAGATGACAAACGATTTCGCAGCGACCTCCGTTGGCACCGCCACATCCTTTGGTGCGCCGCTCGAGACATCAACACTCTTGGTAAAGCCAGCCGCATCAATCTTGACAGCCGCATTCGTCGCATTGAAGTATACGCAGAAGTCGCCTGCGGTGTATTTTGTCACGCCGTTTATCTTGTTGTATTTCTCGGCCTTCGCGCTGGTGTTCGAGCCGAACGCCGCGCGGTTCGCCTTTCGAAGCGCAATCAAGCCCTTGTAGGTGTTGTAGACATCGGAGTATGTCTCCTTGAACGCAAGGTCGATTTTGTTTGTTGTGCCACTCGTGCTGTAGCTGTTCTCGTTGCCCCGCTTTGTACGGAGAAACTCCTGTCCGCCGTTGATGAACGCGGTGCCCTGTGAAAGGAATACATACGCCGCGGAAAGCTTGTTCTGCGCCTTCACCGCCTCTAGCCCGTCGGACTTGATTGCGGTGAACAGGTCTCCAGAATAACTGGTTTTGTTAAGGTACGAGATGGCGAGCTTGTCGAACAAGGTATAGTTGTCATGGCACTCAACATAGTGAAGCGCGAGCCCCATCTTGCCGGTCTCGTTCCGTTTGTTCGCCCCGCTCTTTCCCATAAGTCCATTTATGATTCCACTGTCCTTGAAAGTTCCCTGCACCTGTCCTTGCTGGAATCCGCCGTACTCCGCGCCCTTTATGGCATCGCGGAAGTCATCATCGAACGCTCCCGCGCCCATCTCTTCGGATGCGACCGCCTGACTTGCGCCGTTCACAACCAGTGAGGCTCCGCCGGTCCACGGCTCACCATACACCATGACATTCGGGTCAATCTCATGGAGGGCGTTGTAGATGTCCGCCATTGTCTCCTTTGAAAGACATCCCATGAGGTCGAACCTAAAGCCGTTCACATGGTAGTCGAGCATCCAGTGCTTGAGACTGTCGATGATGTACTCCTTGACCATTTTCGCCTCGCTGTCAATCTCGTTGCCACATCCCGAGCCATTGGAGTAGTTACCCGCCTCGTCCAGCCTGTAGAAATAGGTTGGAACCTGCGAGTCATAGAGCGAATAGGCTCCCGTTCCGCTTGTGTGGTTGTAGACCACATCCATGTTCACCGCTATGCCCGCCTCATGGAGCTTTGCAATTAATGTGCGCATCTCAAAAACAGCCTGAGTTCCGTCCTTGTAGTCTGTCGTTACATATCGTCCCTCGGGAACATTGTAGTGATACGGATTGTAGCCCCAGTTGTATTTTGTGTTGGCGTTTGTCTCCGCAAACTCGAACACAGGCAGAAGCTGCACATGGGTCACCCCGATGTCCTTGAGATGAGCTATAACCTTGTTGCCGTTGGCGATTGTAAGGTATTTTCCGACATCTTTTGTGGTGCTGTCCTCGGCGTATGACCAGTCGGTTATGTGCATCTCATAGATTACGGCATCCGAATATCCGCCCTTGAACGGATTGTAGTATGAATTCGTGTCTCCATATGCCTTGTCGGTCGTCGACTGGGGAATCGCCTCCGCTGCCGTGTTGATGTCCACAATCTGAGCCGCAATCGCATCCGCGCTGGCGGACTTTGCGTATATGTCGCAGACATAGTATGTCTTGTCGCCGTTCTTGATTTGATACTTGTAGTATTTGTAGGCGGAAACATCGCCAATACTCGCGCTCCAAACCCCACTTTCATTGTTCTTTTCCATTTGAATAGGAGCCGTCGCGGGCTCTCCCTGCAAAGTTTCATCAGTAGTCGCTCCGACCTCCTGTCTTTTCACCGCGTCATCGGAGAAATTCCCGACCTTGTCCGCCGACTCATAGACAAGAAGCTTGACATCGCTTGCGCTTGGAGCCCACACCCTGAATGTCGCCTTGTTTCCCTCGAGGGTAAGTCCAAGGTCGTCATCTTCATAGACTGGCGAGTCCTTGACCGCTCCCTGCATTGAGACGAGAATGCCCTTTGCAGGTACAAAGCCCTCCCTGCAAAGATAGTATTCCTTGTCGGTCTCCACATCTGACGAAAGGGTAAGAAGAATGTTCTTAGCGTTGTTGCGGTTTCGGTTGTTCTGGCTCTCAAAATTCACCGCGTCCGTAACGGAGATGGCGGATGTGTTCCCATCCTTGTCTTTTAGGATAAATCCGTTGCTGTCTGGGAATGTCTCAAGACCAAGCGTCACGGAAAGAGCCACCTTGACTTTGTTCGAGGCGGTTGTAATTGCGGATGCTATGGCGGGCGTAAAGTCTCCGCTCAACGACATGATGCCGGTTCCGCCCGTCTCGTTGTCCGCAACAATCAAATGGTGTTTTCCAGCCGTAAGGTCGACAATCATATCTCCGCTTTGACCTGTCCATGTTGTGGCGGACTGTTTCACAATAATGCCGAATTCCGTGCCATTCGCAATCGCCTTTTCCATGTCCGCCTTGCTGATATCTGGTTTTCCTCCAGAAGAGTCAACTTTTTTCAAAAAGGCGCTGTTTATCTCGACATAGGCAACCTTTGTTGCTGTATCTGTGAATTTCCATTCCACAGGATAGCCGGCCCCTTCATTGTTGCCGCCTGCCTCCGCTCTCACCCACAGCCAAAAGCCCTGGAACGCACTATAGTTGCCGTCCTCCCGGTAATAGAAAAGCACGGTCTTTTCACCGTTGGGATCCATCTTCTTCGCGGCCTCCTGTGCCGCCGTTATGTATGCGGGCGCCTCTCCTATCGTTCCTGCAGCGACATCGGGGCTGTCGCTGCTTCCCGAGTCTCCACAGCCAAAAAATCCTAACCCACTTGCAAAAAGCAATGCGAGACCCATATATATCGTTAAAATCCGTTTCATTTTCTTTCTCCTGTTTTTATTTTATGACAATCGGCTCATCAAGCTCATCGCAAACTAATGGAATGTCGTTGGGGTTAAGATTGCCACTGCCGAACTTATATTGCGAGGCATCACCTTCTTTTACGCCCCTTGGACTTCCCATGTCAAAATCCCATGTGTTCACATAGAATTTGTAGCCTGTTATGTCCTTTGGATACCCCATTGCAGCCGCGCTGATTTTAAAGTAAATCATCCCTGGTTTTTCCGTAAATTCGTCTCCGATTTTTGGCTTGTAAGCAGACCAGTCAAGTTTTGCGTAGCTCGGAATTGTATCGTCCAACTTTACATTCTTCCAATCAACCCCTGGCTCATTTGTTGGACAAGGCGTGGTGGCGGTTCCAAGATTCGAACTACTGGCATTCATCGCCTTGTAAAACGAATTTCCCCAGCCATTGCACTGATACATATAATCCCACTTTCCGAACGAAACTGGCAATTTGTAATTCGATTTTGGATGATACTCGCAGCCCTCGTCATCCTTGCCGTCGGAAATGAAAATATAGAAAACAACATGGTCGAACAAAGAGGTGGTCGGATTCCATGCATTGGAGATTCCGCCCATCTTCACACCAAGCAAGATGTCATTTCCGCTTTTGTAAACATCAACGCCATGAATATCAAGAGAACCATCAAACTGCGCGTCTGTCGGACGCTGCAGCATACCTTTTGCACTTCCAACGCCATTGTCATCGTCTATTGTATCCTTTGTCGTTTGAATCAATACAAACGGTCGCTCAATTGTGAAGGTTTTTATGTCGGAAAAACAATTTTTATTGTCTACGGTCTGAACAAGCTGCACGGTAATCTTTCCGTTTGAATACGCTCCAATATCGATTGACTTTTCAAACGGCTCATTGGCAGTCGCATTGACGCTTTCGGCAAGTGTGTAGTCGCCATTCAAAACGATTTTTACATCCCCCGAAACACTCGTTGTTCCTTTTATCGTGATTGAATTCTGCGTAACTTTCCCAGTCGGAACTTCATCAACACTCAAGTCCACATTGGATTCTTCCGTCGGTACTCCAACTTCCTCTAAAAGATAGATTGCACAAGAATGCGCGGGAACGATAAACTGTATGTTTATTTTTGAATCCTTCTTTACAGCCGTAAACTCCTCGGTAAATTCTGTTCCACCAAGAGGTTTCGCGCAAATTCCCTCATAATCTATGATTTTAAATTTGTCACCTTCAAAAAGACCAGCATAGCTCGCATCCAGAATTTTATCGGTGCTCGCGGTATTCATCACGAAAATCGCCTTCTGACCTTTTTCAAAGGACTCAAGGGGCTTGCCTGTCTCCTTATTTGTCTGTCTCACAATGTAGCTAAAAATTCCTGCGCCATCCGAAGTTGACTGCAATGTGTAGAGCGTGTTGTAGCGGAACACATCATTTTCAGCGCGCATTTTATTCAAGTTTTGGAAGTATTTGTACCACTCATTGGCGGTGTCAAATCTGTCTGCCGATTGTGTTGTTCCTGGAGACTTGTAGCTGCCTTGGAACATTCCTTCGCGGCACTCGCCATCGAACCCTTGCTCGCTTCCATAATAGACTTGCGGAATTCCAGGAATCGTGTAGATTATCGCATAGGCGGCTTTCATCAACTCCTCGTTGCCCTTCATCGTCTGTCCCCATCGGTCAATGTCGTGATTGTCAATGAAAGTAACAAGGCGATTTGGATTGGCATAATAATTCTTTGTGTAGCGGTTTGAAAGAACATCGGCAATTTCCTTTGTTTTTCCGCCAGAAGAAATCGTGTTTGCAATTGCGTTTCGGAGGGGAAAATAAATCATTGAGTCCATTCGTTCCTTTCCATCTTTGCTTTTTGTATAGCTTCCGACAATCGGTTCGCTTGAAGTGAACGCCTCGCCAAAATTGATGAAATCCGTTTTTTCCTTGGACTTTCCATAAACGCGAACGCCCATATTGTCGCTGGTTGTGTCGTTTATGAACCCCTCGAAGAATTCAGGCTCGACATAGAGCGCGGTGTCGATTCTGTAGCCGTCGATTCCTGTTTTGTCTATCCAATAACGGAAGTAGCCTCTCAAAAGGTTGCGCACAACCTCATTGTCAGTCGCCATATCGTCCAAATCGCTTGATTGATGAGTATATATATAATTCAAATCAGAAATCGTATAATCAGAAATAGGTGTACTATAATGGTAGAATGCATTGTTTTTAAATTCATCGTAGGTCAAATCGTTCACATTGTTGAGTGCCCAGGGAAGCTGCTCTGGATGATTAAATGGAACGGACATACCTTCCAAACGGAAAATATTCTCCGTAACCTTTCCTTCATTCTCCTTAATATATACATCCGTAATGTCCGAGGTGATTTTTTGATAGTCGCCTGTATGGTTCACGACAATATCTTGAATCACATAAAGCCCCATTTCATGCGCTTCTTTTACGAACTGTTGATATTGTTTGAGCGTTCCCATGTGGGAGTCAACTTCAGTGAAATCACTTGCCCAGTAGCCGTGATAGCCGTGATAATTTGATTCCGCGACCTGACACTTCACAGGAGGAGTCATCCAAATCGCAGTGAATCCCAAGTCCTTGATGTATGTGAGTTTTTGTCTCACGCCCTCGATGTCGCCACCGTTATAGCCTGACGCTGGTTGTCCCTGCAGAACCTTGCTTTCATCGTAGGCATTGCCATTCTGGTCTTTTAACCCTGCGATTTTATCGTTTGTCTTGTCACCATTGAAAAAGCGGTCGGTGAGGATAAAATATATGGTCTGGTCTTGCCAGTCATCGCTTTTAGGATTTATGGGAGACCAAGGACCTGAAAAGTCCGTGGAATGGTCAAGGTCAAAGTCGAACGCCGTCATAGCGTAGTTCTTTGTGCCATCCGCCTTCACAGCCACCGCCCTCACAATGCATTGTTCCTTTATCTCGAACGGTTCAGAATATTTTGTGGACTCTTCGCTCGGCTTTGAAGAGCGTACCGCCTCTTGCCATGCAGTTTCGTCCCAATTTCCGCTTGAATCGCGCGTGGGTTTCAGCACTGTATAGTAAATCGTTGCAGCTTCCTCGCACGAAATTGTGACAGCCTGTGGCTCCCTATAAAAACCACCAATCGGAGAAAAGGTTGGACATGCACCGTCATTTGGCGTTGGCGTGGCGCTAGAACCTCCCTTATTATCCGAACCGTCAGAACCATCAGAGCACGACGCAAACAAAACGACTGCAAGTGCAAGTGCACCAAAAATTTTTCTTAAAATCATAAAAAAGATTCCCAATAAAAAAACTTTCCTTACTGTACAATCAAAAGAAAGAACAGCAAGGAAAGTCGATTGATTTTAATTTGAATGGATGTCGCTATTCAAAAGCCAATTATTCTTTTGTAGCACTAATATCACCGTAGGTACCACCATCCAAAGGAATATTAACAACATATGTACCGGCTGTACTGATTTTAATAGTCATAGAGCTGTCTCCAAAATCTTGATCCGGTTTTTCTAAGTCAAGTTTCCAGTCACTGGCGTTTGCGATAACCTTAAAGTTATATGAAAGTTCATCATTTGGTTTGCAAACACCTGAAACATTCCACGAATCAGGCACTGTGACTACACCAGATGCATCTGCCTTTGCTCCATTTGCCGCCTCAATATCTCCATCCTCTGGACTACCATCCCAGGAAGTAAGCGGCCAGCTTTTACCCCAACTACTACCGTACATGCTACCATTAAGCCAAGCGACATTACCTTCGTTCAAACCAGAAATCTTGAATTTAAGGCTAAAGTTGACAATTTCTTCAATCTTTACACTCACCACTTTTTCAGGAGTTGTTGAGATATAAATGCGGTAGGGTTTGTCTTTTGTCAAACCTTCTACTTTGAAATTGCCCGCCACACCATTGAGTTCACAATCCACACCATCTGTTTTTACGATAACACCTTGACCAAGCTGCTTGTTTTGCCAGTCACTGTCATTGATGCACATTTCTCCAGAGTCAGCAGTCGCGACAATATCCATGCTATAAGTTACTTTGCCTGTCAGTTCATCAAGCACAGCCCCACGAATAAGATTGGCTGCGCCAAACGACCAAAGGTTTGTCATATCACCTACTGTAAAGCAGCCGCCAACAAGATACATACCGTCAAAATAATATGGCACTGGACCTGAAGCACCACCACTTTTTTCCACAGAAACAGTAACCTCAATATAAGTTGTAGCTGGCTTTATTTTTATGGTGATTTTGTCGCCTTTTTCCGTGCCCGGAACAATCATACAGTCAGCAGACTGTCCTTGATACACATTCTGAGTTCCACCATCTGCAGGGAACACATTCGCAGAGTCACCTTGTGACTTTGGTTGCGCAAGGCGATATGCCGTGCCCCAACTTGTGTCTCCAATCTGTATCACAGCAAAAGCATCGCCTGTATCGCCTTTTGAATTCTGCCCTGTTGCTGACGCAGTAACAGTGACGGAGTATGTGCCGTCACCGTTATTCACGAGCGGAGCACCCTCTGGCATCCAGTTTGACTCGAGAACTGACCCGATAATGCAATAGCCATCCAAGTCAATTATTTGAGCATCGTGCAAGTCACCAGAACAGGACGCAAATCCGAAGAGGAATGCCAGCGCTGTAACTGCACTTATAATCATTTTTTTCATATTCAATTCTCCTCCTAAAAACTAGATGTCCCAGCGGATGCCAACGCGAATCGATGCGCGACCGTCATACCAGTCAACAGCGTCAATCTTTCCCGTGTTTTCCTTTTCCCAAGAGCCCTTGATGTTAGAGCGATCCATGTTGAGGTTATCCTGTCCGTCTCCAAAGTGTTTGAACGGGTCGTTGTTGTAGCAGAACTGCGCGTACACAACAGGCTTCTTGAGTGACTTCATCTTGTACGCAAAGCCAAGCGCAATTGAGAATGGATTGTTCACATCAGCGTCAAAACTTTCGTCAGCAGAGAATGTGTTCTCCGTCTTGATTCCAATCGCGAGCGTTGCGGTCATATCATGTGCAAACTTGACCTGTCCAACAATTGTGTTGAACATTCTCTTTGCATTGTAAAGATCAAATCCGTAATATGCGTCAACACCCTTTACGATGTCATTGTCCAGCTTCATATTGAACGACGCACCTGCATACTTCAAGCGGAATGGCGCATCAACCGAAGCGTACTTGTTGTTGTCTGCATCGTCTCCGCTGCTCCACTTGTATGCCTGAAGGTTCATGTCAGCATATGCACCGATTGAAATGCCGTCTGTGATAGCATAGGAAAGTGCTGGCTTGAATGTGAATTCAGCCCCTCCCTTTCTGTTGAACAAAGGCTCGTTCTCCTCTGTGAAGCGTCTAGCCTTATACCAGCCAGGAAGCTGTGCATCGTAAACCGTCTTCGCCTCATCGCCGTCCTTGATTTCCTTTACCGCAAACTCCGCTTCAAAACCAAGATTGATACCAAGCGCACCATCAAGGAGGTTCAAACCACCATCGAAGTTCACCGCCTGGCTGTTCAAAACGCCAAGGTTTGAAGAGAGGTCGAATGTGCCGTCATCGTGGTTCTCTCGCAGGAAGAGCATTGATGCCTGCATTCCGCGCATTCGATATCCCACGTTCACATTGAACATATCGCCTTTCAGACCAACCTTGACCGCCGCAGCAAGCTTCTCGCCGCTCATGTCCGTCGTCCTGTACCACACATCCGTTGAATATCCAGACCAGTCCAAAACATTTCCACCAGCCGAATTGTCTTTTGAATTTGAGGCGGAAAGCTCGGCCGTGTCTTTTTGGTGAGTTGCGAGCAATCCCTGCAACGCCCAGTTCAACTTCAAGTCACCAATCTCGATGTCGTCCATTCTTGCACCGAGAACGAAATCACGCTCTGCAGAGTCATAGAAAATATAGTCGCCGTCATAAGCTCCGTTTGACTGCAAATCAATTGTAAGGTTGTACGCTGCAGGAATCTGCACGTCAATCCACTCAATGTCACCATATTTCAAACCTTTGCGGTCGCCTGTCTTGTTTGGAGCAAAACCAACATCGAGCTTGATTCCAGCCAACTCCTCCAACGCCGCGGCAGGCTTGTCGCCGAGGGAGAACACATTGAATCCACCGACATGCTTGTAGCCCGCATCCCAGTTGCCGTCAATCGTCGTCCAGATGATTGGAGCACGCACATCCATCTTTGCGTAGTTGAATCCTGTGTAATATTTGATATAGGGAGTGTTGAAGCCGAACTTCAAGTGTCCGAGGAATGGGTTAGAACCAGGACCATCTTTTGAATCAAGCGCATTGTCTTTTGAACGAGCAATATAAGACACGGGATGCGCAACGATTCCGCTTATAAGTTCTTTTATACCATCTGCCCAGCCAATACTTTCAGTACCATCAACATTCTTTTTATATATCTGCTTGATATATCCTTCTCCAGAATAGTCTTCAAGATCCGTTTCTGCCAAAGCGATTTCAATATATATAGGGCAGTTCGGCAGGAAGTTTCCCGCGAACTTGTTATAGCTCTTCATACCAATATTCACGCTATCAAGGTCGAAGCCCTTTTTTGATGCAT
>X363_Desmarests_Spiny_Pocket_Mouse__coassemble_224_pt1 | contig 41912 bp, 29 predicted proteins | sample X363_Desmarests_Spiny_Pocket_Mouse__metabat2_high_PE_007 | metagenome-assembled genome bin X363_Desmarests_Spiny_Pocket_Mouse | reverse complement strand
ACGGCGAAAAAATCGGACTTGGAACGCAAGAATACGATTTGGTTGTGTGTAAATAGACCGACCACGAGCTGCCACACCATATTGATTCTACGAGTAGCAGGCGAGAAAAAAACGCTAGCATTTTTTTTTCGCCTGCTATATACTTTTTTTATGTACAATGTGAATTCGGCAAAGGCAGAAGAGTTTATTGACGACACTGAAATTCTTGAAACGATTGATTATGCGAAAAAAAACAAATCGAACCGCTCTCTCATCGAATCAATTTTGGAAAAGGCAAGATTATGCCAGGGGCTTTCCCACAGAGAGGCGGCGATTCTTTTGGAATGCAACCAAGCGGATTTAAACGAAAAAATAAAGTCGCTGGCAAAAGAAATAAAGCTCAAATTTTACGGAAACCGCATCGTGCTATTCGCCCCTTTATATCTTTCAAATTATTGCATAAACTCATGCACCTATTGTCCATACCATATAAAAAACAAGCATATTCCGCGAAAAAAGTTGACGCAGGACGAAATTCGCAAAGAAGTGATTGCGCTTCAAAATATGGGACACAAACGCCTTGCGCTGGAGACAGGTGAAGACCCTATGAACAATCCAATCGAATATGTTCTTGAAAGCATAAAAACGATTTATTCAATAAAGCACAAAAACGGCGCAATCAGACGAGTGAATGTGAACATTGCGGCAACCACCGTTGAAAACTACACGCGGCTAAAAGACGCGGGAATTGGAACATACATTTTATTTCAAGAAACATACAACAAAAAGGCATACGAAACATTGCATCCTGCAGGACCAAAAAGCGACTATGCCTACCACACACAAGCTCACGACAGGGCGATGGACGGTGGCATTGACGATGTGGGCTTAGGAGTTCTGTTCGGACTCAATTTATACCGCTACGATTTTGTCGGTCTTTTAATGCATGCAGAACATTTGGAAGCGACAAAGGGTGTTGGTCCTCACACAATCAGCATTCCTCGTCTCCGAAATGCCGATGACATTGATTCATCGTCTTTTCCAAATGCAATTGATGACGAAACATTCGCAAAAATTGTTGCCACGATTAGAATTGCAGTCCCCTACACAGGAATGATTATATCAACACGGGAATCCCAAAGGACAAGAGAACTTGTTTTGCCATTGGGCGTTTCACAAATTTCCGGTGGCTCTCGGACGAGCGTCGGCGGATATTGCGAGGCGATTCGTCCCGAAGATACCGCCCAGTTTGATGTGAGCGACTCTCGAAGCCTTGATGAAGTGTTGCAGTGGCTTATGCAAATGGACTATGTTCCGAGTTTTTGCACCGCCTGCTATCGCGCAGGGAGGACAGGCGACCGATTTATGAGCCTTGTAAAATCGGGACAAATCGCAAACTGTTGCCATCCAAATGCGCTGATGACGCTAAAAGAGTATCTTGAAGACTATGCCCCCTCCCATACAAAAGAAATTGGGGAAAGACTGATTGCACGAGAACTTCTAAAGATTCCAAACGAAAAAATTCGCCAACGCACAGAACAGTATTTAAAAGAAACAGCAAACGGCAGACGCGACTTCAGGTTTTAGACCGAATTTTGCAGTTTCATAAAAACAAAAAACATTCTCAAAGGCACAGTACTGACTTCGAGATGTTACATTATGTTTGCCAAAAACAGCGCAAAATGAAGTAGCACAGATGCGCAGTTTTTTGCTATGCAAAAAACTGCGAGGAGAACTTCAACTAAATTGGTGTATAAATCTTGTGTTCGCTCGTGATCAGCCTTTCACAAGACCAATAGCCGATACAATCCAACCAAGTATAATCATATATGCGCCAACATAAAACGACTTGAAAATCCATGTAACTACATTTTTTCCCGCTCCAAACGCTCGTACAAGTCCTGCACCTTTTGAATTATATGAAATGATTATCACACCAACAAGTCCGACAATAGAAATCAAAAGCGCCACGATTTTCAAAAGTCGTGCCTGCGGAATTTTCACAACTGTCTGTAAAAATGGAAGCGCCAGCCCCACAACACCACCGATGAAAATCAAAAGCGTAAAAATCTTGCTTGCAGCATCTCCATTTCCAACGAGTTTAAACCCATTGACCTTTCCAATTGCAAACTGAAAAATAGGAATACAAAATCCAATCACAACCAACACCATTCCGAGCACATAAAGCAACTCCATTTTTGACTTCTTTTTAGCCATAAAAGCCTCCAATCTATTTTATATGTTTTTTCAAAAGAAAAAACTAAAATCACCATTGTATTGTACATTTTCTTCACAAGAAGAAAATGCGTGGCGAACTTCAACCGATAATTATTGGTGTATCTACTAGTGTTCGCCCGTAGTCAATCACTATAGAACCGATTTTCACTTTTTTTGCGAATGCAAAAAAATGCGAGGCGACCTCTCAGCTAACAAAACTTGGGGTAACAACTCTCGGTCAGTAATTGTAGTACCAACGTACACTTTCTTTACAAGAAGAAAGTGCGAACTGACCTTCTATTACCAATAGTTGGTGTACTCTACTAGTGGTCAGCCCCTAACTCACAAATGTCATTTTTAAATCCCTGCACAAATATTGCACTGCCTTTCGCCCTGAATACACAACAAGCGGAAGTCCTCCTGGCATCATCATTCGCTGCCCCGCAAAATACAATCCCTTAAGAGTCTTCGATTTTGCCGGATATTGAACGGACGATTTTCCTGGTGCCCAAACGGTCATCCAACTGCCCCTATATGCATTTGTATAACGCTCATATGTTATAGGGGTCGCCACATCAACAACTTCAACAGAGTCCTTCACTTCAGGAATCCACTTTTCCAACTCCGCAATAAATCGTTTCGCCAACTCATCTTTTTTGGCTTTGTAAGTTCCATCTTCCTTTGCCTTTTTCCAAAAATCATAACACCCACCTAAAAGCAAGCAGGTGAGGGTAGTAGAGTTTTCAGGCGCATGATTTTTGTACTCCGCATAATTATTCACACGCAGTTCATTATACAAAATGCCACCTGCCTCAAACGGCTTTTTCATCGGCAAAATAATTCCTTTTGGATATTTGTTTAAAAAGGCTTTTACGCCCAAGCAAATAAACATATTTTCCGCCCCCACAAGATTTGTCTTCATACGATTCACAAGACGCTTGTTTAGCGAAATATCAAACAACATGTCCACCGCTGTACGCATATCTTGGGTAACTACAACCGCATCCGCAGCCCTGAATTCTCCATTTGAAATCACTCCTGTTACTTTTTTACCATCATTCTCCACACAAACCTTTTCCACTGTGTGTCTATATTCAATGATTCCTCCAAGCGATGCAAATTCACTTGCCATATTTTTTGCCATAACAAGAGAACCGCCAAGCGGAAAACCACAGTCGCCGCTCGCAAACGAGGCAAGCGTATAAATAAATGAAAGGGCATTGTATCTCAATCCGATTACAGAAAAAAGCAGATGGCGTATGTCTTCATTTTTAAATGCATTCACATAATCAATATAAGACTGATTTTTTAACGGAATATATTTCAACACGGCGGGAAACATCTTTAAAAGTTCAAATAATTTTGGACGCTTCGGTTTTGTCGTTTTTAATCTCGCTATATCTCTGACAACAAGATGAACATTTACAAACGACTTCACATCTCTTTTTAATTTTCGGATGGCTTTTTTGTCCTCAGGGGCGTATTTTAGAAATTCATCGCATGTTTTGTCTATATCACGAAATAGACGAAGCGTACCGCCGTTTTCAGTCAAAAGTGTATAAAAGGGATCTCGGTAATAAATGGGATTGTTATCTTTTAATGCGCCAACCTCACGCCACACCTTGTTTAAAGCAAGTTTTTCTGAAGAACCCGTCAACCAGTGCATTCCCCCTTCAAAAAGATACCCTTTTCGAGACCAACTTGTTGAAAGCCCTCCAGGAACAATGTGTTTTTCAAAAACCGTAACAGAAAAACCTGATTTCCTTGCATAAATTGCCGCAGCAAGTCCTGCAATTCCAGCCCCAACAACAATGACACTTTTCATTTTCAGTCTCCCTGCTGACCAGTAGTCATTACACCAATTGTTACATGGTAGAAGGTCAGCTTGCAGTTTTCGCAAAACGAAAACTGCAAATAAATTGAACTGGTAAAACTTGCAATCTTGCGATTGCTAACACTCACCGTCATTGCGATTCAGCCTGCGTGCGGGCAATTGAAGCAATCTCAAAAACTCGGAGAATATTTCTAAAAATCCTTGAGATTGCTTCGTAAGTACGCTTTTCAACCAGCTAGCAAGTTTTGAGAGCGTAGCGAACAAAACTTGAAGCGAATGGGCGAACACTAGTCTATAGGACATTATGTTATCGTTAGAAGTTCGCCTTGCATTCGCTCGGTCTCGCAATTGACATATCTTTTCGGCTTACATTAATCAGAAAAAATCTTTTCAATTTGCTCTTTGTAAATTTCAGTCAGTCGGTAGCGCATAATCTCTTGTTTTGCTGAAAGCTCGACCCCAACTTCAAACGGCTTTGTTATAAGCGCAAATTTATTTATTCTCTCAAACATTTTAAACCCATTTTTCGAATTTATCAGTGAATTTATCTCCGACTCATACAGCTTTTGAATATCCTCCGACCTCAAAAGGTTTTCATATGTGTCATATTGAATGCCATTTTCCGCAGCATAATTTTTCACATCCTCTTCCGAAACCAAAATCAACGCACCAAGATACCGCTGGTCTTGCCCAACCACGATTGCAGCGTTGACATAACGCGACTCACTCAATTTCATTTCAAGCGGAAGCGGCTCTATATTCTCTCCCCCGCGCAAAACGATGGTGTCTTTTTTTCGCCCCTTGATAATAATTTCATCATGAATCGTCAAAAGCCCCAAGTCGCCTGTGTCAAACCATCCGTCAACTGTCATCACTTTTTCAGTCAAATCAGGTCGCTTGTAGTAGCCCTTCATTACAGTTCCGCCCTTCACCTGAATTGAACCAAATTGACCGCGCTTTAAAACAAATCCATCCTCTGGAGAAACAACTCTTACTTTAAGACCGCGAATCGGAGAACCAACATTTCCAAAAACAGGAGCCGCAATTGGACGAACAGAAATAATCGGCGCAGTTTCCGTCAATCCATAGCCCTCCACGATATTCACCCCTATCGACCAGAAGAACTCATCAATGTTTGGCGGATATGCACCGCCACCTGCAATTCCCGCGCGAAAATTCTTTCCAAGCATAGCCTTTATTTTTCGGAAAACCAATAAATTCCCCAAAAATTTCAACGGCCACAGTAAAATCCATGGAATAAAAAACAAAATCCACCATGCAACTGTATAATATCGCGTAAAGCAAGGATTTTGATTGAACATTTTTCTTTGCATTCGAGAGTGTATTTTTGCAACGCCCGTAAAAAATAAAAATAGGGCATACACAACGCCTCCAGTCTTTCGCATCTTCCGCATAATTCCGTCATAAATCGCCTCGAACACACGCGGAACAGCAGGCAGACACGCAGGGTTTAATTGCACAAAATCCGCAAGGAGCACCGAACCTATCGGCTTTGAATAACAAATTGTCGCCCCCTGAATCAAAATGACATATTCTACGGAGCGTTCAAATGCATGCCATACAGGAAGTACCGACAACGCCCTGTCTCCTGGGTTCAACATAATTCTTTCAGGAATTTCATCGTATTGGGTCAAAAAATTTCCGTGCGTCAATTGAACGCCTTTTGGAGTTCCCGTTGTGCCCGAAGTGAAAATAATGCACGCCAAATCGTCCCAATCGCCTTTTTCAAGTTCATCTTCAACGGCGTTTTTATGTTCAATTCTATATTTTTGTCCGTCTTTTAAAATGTCCTCAAAAAACAACACCTCTATTTTCTTTGACTCGGCTTCAGCCTTTGCAGCATCAGAAATCGTATCAAATATTATAAGCGTTTTTAGAGAAGGAAGATTTTCGGAAATTGAAATTATTTTTCCCACCTGACTTGCATTTTCTGCAATACAAAATCTGCATTCTGTAATTGAAAGAATCGACTCCAAATCCTTGACCGTGGCATCACATCCTCGCGGAACATCAAGTGCGCCAATCGCCATAATTCCCATATCCGCCTGCTGCCATTCCTTGCGATTGTCAGAAATCAACCCGACTGGCTCTCCGCGCTTTACGCCAAGAGATAACAACCCCGCGCCAAAATCAAGGGAAGCGGCGTATAACTCTCGATATGTTGTAGGTGCAAATTCCCCATTCTTTTGCCGTGAAAGCTGCGCTTCAACCTCTGGAAATTCCGAAGCGACTCTACGAAGCATCTTTGGCAGTGTTCGTTCCATAAAAACTCCAAACCGTCTAAACGGTATTCTAAAATTATAAACTATTTTCGTTATAAACTCAAATTCTTTGCGCAAAGATTGCACGAAAGATTGTCCCAAAGGTGTCAAAGATGAACGAGATTAGTTGTTTTTACTATTCGCCACAATATGTTGAAAAATCTCTATTAAGAAAAGACCTCTTCCTTATCAAGCCTCTTGAATCGGTGGCAACACCCTCATAATTTGAATAGTCGTGGTTATTGTCAGATTGATTTGAACTTTTTATGGTTATAATAGAATATCCTGTTTCGTCATCTAAATCCATCTTTTCATATTTATAGGAAGGCTCTTCTGTCTCGCTTTTTTTCCTGTCATCTTTATTGACTACTTTTGGCTCGTAAAGACAAACTGGACTCAAAGAAGTCCATTCGATTTTTGTATATGCATCGTCTTCATTATCCGTAACTTTTTCACCAATAAAGCCTTCAAGCAACACCTTTTTGCTAAAAAAGTCAGGGGCGACCAAGGTTGAAACATTATAATCTTCTGCGACATACGGAGTGATGTAATATCCTGTTTCGTCAGAATGCACAAGAGTGCTTATATCAAAAACCCGTGAAATCTTTTCATTCTTATTCTCCCCATCATTATATGAAAAAACAAGACAAGGATTATAGCCATCCTCATATGTCGTTTTAGTCAGATATACGGTTTCAGATGTGCTATGAAAATCAGACATTGTGAAAGAATTTCCTTGGTTTTCAGGTAGCCACTCTTTTTGTATCTCTTTAATTGTTAATTTTCCATTGTCTCGATACGCCATATTTATTGTGTCTGTATTTTTTGTGATGTAGTTCAATCCATCTGGTTGTGAATCCGCCTCTGTCCAAACGCTCGCAACTGACACTGCTTCAGACCATTGAGAAAACTCATAACTCCCGTTTATTCTATATCTAATTCGATATTGATAACGCTCATAGTCCATTGAAAAATGCTTGTCATAAAAATATACTGATCGGGCTATGGACTTTTTTGGTATGATTTGCGCAATGTTTTCAATTTCTCCATATTTTACCGGTGTTTTGCCCGTGCTCACTCCCTGCCGCAAAATATTCAAGTAGTCCATATTTTTCACGATGTGAACATAAACAGATATTTGCTTATCTTTTTTCTCCGTTTTAACGATAGGAGTTTGCTCTTCTCCTATGGAATTTGGATTTTCAACGCAAGAAAATAAAAAAACGCAAGCGATTAAAATCAATGGAAATATACTTCTTTTCATACTAATATCCTCTTACCACTTACAGTAAGTTGAAAAATCCCGCGCATACACATCTGCAGATTGATATGAAAATCCATTTTCAAAGGCATATCCAACAGCGCGAGGACCTGCCAGCGATGTGTCGTGTTTGTTATCAGAATTGTTTAGCTTTGGGATTTTTATGGTGTCCATCAACTTATAATGATATTGCTTAAAATAGGTTTCTTCCTCGTTTATGTCTTTTCCTTCATTAAAATTTCCATTGCTAAATGCATTTTTTATCTCAAGTCGATTATACAGTTTTACAGGCGTTATCCTTGTCCAAACTATTTGCGTCCACCTCTCTTCCTCTGTAATGCGCTCACCTATAAATCCATCCACAACAACATCTTTTTCATAAAAATTAGGCGTCACAAGAACGGATATATTATAATTTGTTGCGCTTGAAGATGATATATAATATTTTTTTGTGCCATCCTCACTTACAATGTTTTCATTTACAAGCCTTTCAATGCTAAAAGAACGTGATATGATATTTTCGTCTTCAACATAATGAAATACAAGACTGACATCAAATCCTTCTTCATTTCCTTCAGCTTTATTTTTATTTATCTCAATTTTTTTTTCATCAAATCTTTCTGTGTTCTCATCAAATTGACTTCCATACCCGCTATTTTCTGATGGCAACAAGGATTCCTTTATAGTTCTTATTGTCATAGTTCCGTCTTCCTCAATATACTCTATATTCAAGGAGTCCGCGCCATTTTTGCCTTCAATAATATACGGTGAAGAAATTATTCCTTTTCCATCCGGAACGCTTACTTTTTTAGACCAGCCGGAAAAATAGTATGCGCCATTCACTCTATATCGTATGCAGTATCTATAGGAAGTGTTTCGCACAATATATATATCTTCAAAAGAAAGCGTGTCTTCTTGTGATGTTTTTGGTATTAATTGCGCGATGTTCTCAATATCTTCTATAGATTCATCTTCTGCGTCACCTTGTTTCTCTTCATCATAAGCATTAGTTTCAACTCCGTCATTGCTGTTTACCACGCCGCGAAGTATATTCAAGTACTCAGTGTTTTCCATTATAAAAATCGCAAGATTAATCTTATCTTCCCCTTGAAGAAATTGAGCATCGGGAACTTGCGCTTCTCCATCATTTTCAGGTTTTTCCATGCAAGAAAAAAAACAAACGCTAATTAAAAAAAGAAACACCGCTTTTTTCATACTTTCATTTTCGGCAAGATTTTGTGCAGACTTTAAAGCTGTCCTATAATTATCGCTCGTGGTCAGCCCTTACACCGATGTAAAAATGCTCACCGTTTTTGGTGACAAAATGACTTTTTCAACTGGAACATAATCCGTTTCCTTTTTGAAGTTGATTCCATCCGTCACAATATGCCATCTTTCGTCCTTCGGCAAGACATATTCCACTTCGCCTTCAAGAGGATTTGCAATAAGCAAGACAGTTTTCCACGAATCCTTGACATTTTTATTTTCGCCGTCTATTTTCCATGCAAGAAGAGTAGGGGGCAGATTTTCTTTTGTATTGTCCAAAAATTCAAGGCATTCTGCAAGGACTTTTCCGCTTGAAATCCGAAAGACTTTATGAGCCTTTCGCAACGCAATCAATTTCCTCACATAGTGCACAACGCTCTGCTTTTGCACGCAACGATTCCAGTCTAATCCATTGATTCTGTCACAAGCATTATAGGAATTCCGCAAATAGAGCTTCGAGCCATCGCTGCTTTCAGCCACATCGTCAAAATAAACGCCTAAATCGCGAATGTCTTGCGGGATTTCCTTTGTGCGCATAAATTCCATCCCCGCATGCAATATAGGCATGCCCTCGCTCAAAATCACCAAGGAAAGCGCCATTTTCACCAGCTGCTCGTAATACGCTTCGCTCCTGTTTTCCTCAACAAGGCGCACTTTGTCATTCAATGTGATGTTGTCGTGAATTTCTGTGTAATTCACACTGTTCCATGTGTTTAATGTCCACGGCTTGTTCATCGCGGTGCCATCAACTTTTTCAAAGTCAAGTTGCGGATGGTCAGTTGCACCCACTATGCCAAATTTTATCGCCTCGCGATGGCTTCCATTATGGATAAAGCCTTGCGATGTGTCGGAAAAAAGAGGCCCTTTTATTGCACAACGCACTGCATCATTAAAGTGCCCGACATTCGGCATTTTCGCGGCGTTCTTCTGACTTGCACTTATCATTTTTCCAGCCCCATACATATCCCAGCCTTCACCATACACCAAAACATCTTCTTTTATTTTCCTCAATGCTTTCACCGCACGATTCATCGTTTCCACATCGTGAAGTCCCATCAAGTCAAATCGAAAGCCGCTCAATTTGTACTCTTTCAGCCAATAGCAAAGCATATCCACCATATATCTGCTGAACATTGAACGCTCTGCCGCCGTGTCTTCGCCCGCGCCCGAATATCCTTCCACTCTGTAAAAATAGCCTGGCATTAACGCCCCAAATGGATGATGAAGCCCATCATTCACATGATTAAATACAACATCCATTATCACGCCAATGTTGTTGTCATTGCACGCTTTTATCAATGTTTTTAATTCTCGAATTCTCACTTCGCCGCTATAGGGATTGGAACTAAAAGAGCCTTCGACCGCACCATAATTTTCAGGGTCATATCCCCAATTGAACGCGCCAAAAAGCGGCTGTTTTAGATACGCTTCATCTTTCATACGCGTTTCATCAACACTCCTAAAGTCAAAAATCGGCAGTAGTTGTATATGAGTAACGCCAAGCGACTTTATATGCTCAAAACCAATAGGCACGCCGTCCAATGTCAAGCCTCCTTCCACCGCTCCTGTGTAAAGCCGCTTTTTTTCAGCCATGCCGTTCCAACTGTCCGAAGATGTTATGTCCGCCACATCAACTTCATACGCAATCACATCGCTGGGAGACTTCACTTTTGGTGCAGTAGAATCATACCAGCCATCGGGATTTGTACGCGATAAATCGCATACCATAGAGCGAAGTCCGTTCACGCCGCACGCATGCGCATACGGATCTCGTGCATGGTTATACACACCAAACACATACACGCCAAATTCGTAGTAAACACCGTGCAAGTCGCCTTCAACTGTCGCCTCCCAAACGCCGTTTACATTGTCTCCTTCTGCATCTTTTCCAAAAAGGCGAGTCATTTCTACTGTGCAAGAAGGTTCTGAATCGTTTCCTGTTGGATATAAAATAACGCGTGCTTTTTTTGCAGTAGGCGCCCACAAACGGAAAACGGTTTTTTGCCTGCTATAGAGAGAGCCGAGTTCAACATCAGTGTAATATCTTTCGTTGAATTCCTTTGAATCAAAATACCACTCCAGCGCAGCGGTGTTTTCTCCTCCACAACACTTGCTTTTCATGCGTCCGCTTAAAATCAGATTTTCAAGATAGTCTTTTTTGTGTATTGAGCCATTCCATTCGGCATCAAAATCGTGTTTTTCAAATCCTTGGGTAATCCATTTTGCAGGAGCTGCGAATTTTTCAACAGAAGAAGTGTTTTTCGCTTTTATTTTTATGGTTACCGTCTCTCCAAAAACAAGCGGCGTGTCATTCACCGTGAGTGACGGCAGATTTTCCATATCCTTATCTTCTGCACTTTCCGAAGCATTCCAAAGCACAGCGCACACAAGCGCATCGCTCTTTGCGTTTATTTCAAGATTGAAAATCCAATTTTTTCCAAATGGAAACATTCCAAAAAACTGTTTCACGCCTGACGGCAAGCAAGGACGAAGCTCTATTTTGTTTTCCGCAAGGCGAGGGATAAAACCCGCCACATCTTGAATGACATTTCTTGTGTATTCCGCAACGCTCCATGCCTGACTAAATGTTCCAGAAAGCACTGGATTTCCCTCTTCATCGGGGCGAGCGTGTATATTTTCACTCAAAGAGCCCACGCATCCCTGATCCATAATCATTTTGGATTCATTCTTCAAAATAGCAGCCGCTTTTTCCTCAAGAATACCTTTGGAATTTTTTGCAAGTGCTGAAATATATGCGCCTGTGTTCCATTCCCAAATCGTACCGTTATGATAGGCTGCGTCTTTGTTATACCATTCAGGACGCTCGTGGTTCGCATGGAAAATCGGGTCTTCGGGGCTCAAAGTAAAAAGTCCGAATGGATTCACCAGCTCGCGATTCACATTTTTTATAACCGCAGATTCAATTTTTTCTGAAACAAACGCATTGTCTTGAAATCTGCTTTGTGCCTTATCTTTCGTTTCGCCGTTCGCCGTGTTTTTCGTCTCACCATGAGCCGCATTTTGTGCTGTATCGTGCAACGGAAGAACATCGGATGCTGTCAGCGTAAAAATCTGATTTGGACGCACCCGCATATCTTTCACCCATTCTCCATATGAGCCTTCAGGGAGATGATCTGCAAGCGCGTCTTGATCTTTGTTCCAAAAGAATTCAGCGAATGAAGCGCGCACTTTTTCTGCAAGCGCATTGTAGATTTTAGCTTTTTCAGCATGTCCGTTTTTTTGCATAATAAACGCGCCAAGTTTCAACGCAGTAAACCACAACGCTTGAATGTCGTTTGCCCTGTCGCCACGAGGAGACCACGGATCGTTTCCTTTTATGCGCGCATCCATCCATGTGTCTGCATCTCCATGTTTTAAAAATCCATGGGAATCAGTGCGTTTTATATCCGCATCAAGAGCTGTTTCCACGGTACAACAAAGCGTCGAAAGCAATTCTGTGTCTCCCGAATATTCTGCATATTCCCAAAGCGCGCGGATAAACCAAAGCGTTCCGTCAACGGTATTGTAAATAACATCCTCCACACTTCTATAGCGATTCGGAATTCTCCCATATGTTTCACTTTCTTCATTCAAATCCTGAAATTGAGCGAATCCCAAAAGAACTTCCTTTGCCTCGTCAAAACATCCTGAGACAAGAAGCGTTCCGCAGAGGGAAATAAAGGTATCGCGCCCCCAATTGTCCCTGAACCATGGCAACCCCGCCCAAATTCCGCGATATTGTGAATCGTTTGGAATCGTAGAAAGCATCCATCCATTAAATCTCGCCCATTGCACCGACTCATTGAATTTTTCATCTCCAAAATCGACTGAAACGCTGTTTAAAAATCGCTCGATTTTTTCAGAATGGGCTTGTATGCCTCGTGTCTTTGCAAGTCGAAGAGCCTTTTCAAACGCACTTCTTTCGGAGTCCTCAAACACCACATACCAGCCATCGCGCAAAAAGGGATTTTCCTCATCAATTGAAGGAGCAATTTCTTCGCGCGCATACAACTCCACTTCATCACCCTCGCATCGCGAATAAAAATCAACAGACGATGCAATGCCTATTCCCGTATTTGAATGCAGCACTATTACGCCGTCTATCGTTTCTGTGTTCCAGACAATGGTTTTCTTTTCAGCATCCTGAGTATCTTGAGTGTTGTTTTCCGTCTGTGAAGCCATCGAAGCATCCGCACTAGATTGGCTGTCGTCAATCACAGAAGACACGATGCCTTTTATTCCTACATTTTTTGAGCCGGAAATAAAAAACGCCTGCTCGTCTATCAAAAGAGATGCATATAGTTTTAAATCTCCATAGAAAAAAACACCACCTTGAGGATACACATCTATATATTTTGATTCCAAAACATCATGTCCACCAAGAGTGAACGATTGCAAAAATCGTTTTTCTCCGCGATAATACCCATTTTCTTTTGCAGTATCAGTATGCAAAAATTCAAAATATCCGTTTTTTCTGTCAGTCCAAGCGCATCGCCTGTCTGTGTTTTTAAAAATTCTAATGTTCATATTAAATAAGAATAACTGATGAATTCAGAAAAAACAAGATAGCATTTCGAAAATATTTGAGGAATTTTATTATGGATTCAGCACCGCAAGGTCTAGCAGAAGGTGCATTATTTGACCATTTTTATCCCAAGACTTCCGCTTCTCGTTTTTGTTCGCAACAAAAACGAGCTAGAGAGTTCTGAATGCATTCCCTGGAAGTGGATTTAATTTTGCTTTTCAAATAATTTTATGTTTTTCCTTTGAATATAATTTTTCATGCTGAAGCCCTGATTTTCTATCTCTTTATCCTTGTGTTTATTCCAAAAATACTTTATAATCCCAAAATAATAGAGAGTTTCCCAAAATTGCATTTTTGAGAAAGCCACAATGATCCATTAGCTCAGCTGGATAGAGCATTTGCCTCCTAAGCAAAAGGTCGCACGTTCGACTCGTGTATGGGTCAAAGAAGTTTATACCGTTATTCACCTGCCAACGCCAAGACAGGGTCAAGTTTTGCAGCACGAGAGGCAGGATTCAGTCCAAAAAAGATTCCCACAAACACGCTGAACACAAAGGCAATGCCACATGCAGAAAGACTAATCGCATACACCTCGCCTTTTACCGATTGCACAATAACGCTTATCGCGATTCCTATAAAAATTCCAAGAATGCCGCCTATCACTGTGATAGCCGCCGACTCCACTAAAAACTGTCGCCGTATATCCGACTGCTTTGCGCCCAATGCCTTTCGTATGCCAATTTCGTGGCGGCGTTCTGTGACTGTCACAATCATAATGTTCATTATGCCAATGCCCCCAACTAAAAGAGATATTGCGGCTATTGCGCTCAGCATTACGCTCATTGTCGTGGTGATTTTGTTCATCTGTTCTATCATTGTCTGCATACTCATTGCGTGAACAGAATATTCTATACCAGTCAATGCATTGCAATATGCTTCAATATCTTCTGCAACCTGCGTTGAGTTTTCCTTTGAGACCGCTTGGACCATTATATTGTCCGCATCGGGGTTAGGCTTTATTTTTTTTGCATAAAATCCACGCGGAACATAGGCGGCGTTCAAACTGTTTTCCATTCCTGTATTTTGCTCTCTTAAAACACCAATCACCTTAAATGCAAAAGATATTTTATCCGCCGTCACAAGAATCACCTTGCCCACTCCATCTCCTTCAGGAAAAAGATAATCGGCGATGTTTTTTCCCAAGATGATTTTTTGCGTTCCATACACATTATCTGTCACGCTGAAAAATTCCCCGCCATCAAGTTCCATAGAATACATTTCAAGATAGCCCGTTTCCACTGCATCGCAGCTGCCGTTCACACTGATTTCACCAAAAGAAAGCGTTGAATTCAAAGAATTTTTATACCATATTTTTTTTATATTATGTACATTGTCAAAAAGATTTTCACGGAATGTCTCGTTAAACTGCAACAAGCCTGAACTTCTCCCCCGTCTATATGCAAAGCCTGAAGAAACACTCACCACATCAAGCCCCGCGTTCCCAAAAGTATCCTGTATCTGATGCGCCGTGCTTTCTCCCATGCTAGTAATCACGATAACCGAAGCCACTCCAATAATTACGCCCAAAAGAGAAAGGAATGTGCGCGTTTTTTGACGGCGAAAGTTTTGAATAGCGTTTATGAAATCCTCCAGCATTGTTCTACTGTTCGCCCCTATTTTTATTTATGACTGTCGAAAATGGTATCGCTGCCACTTGCTCTTTATCCGACTGAATATTCCCATCAAAAATGCGGATGCATCTATTTGCGCTTTCTCCAATGCCTGCATCATGCGTTACAATCACCACAGTTGTTCCATTTTTATTTATCTGGCGAAACAGATTCATCACTTGCAGCCCGATTTTGCTGTCAAGGGCACCAGTCGGCTCATCGGCAAGGATTATGTGTGGATTCGTGACCATCGCTCGCGCAATCGCAACACGCTGTTTTTGTCCGCCAGAAAGCTCATTCGGACGGTGGGAAATTCTGTCTTCCATTCCCACTTGTTCCAACGCTTGTTTTGCAAGTTCAACGCGCTTATTTTTGGACACACCTTGATAGCGCAATGGAAGCATAACATTTTCAAGAACAGTCATGCTTGGAAGCAAGTGATATTGCTGAAACACAAATCCAATTGTTTTGTTCCGAAGAGAAGCAAGTTCATTTTCCGTCATTTTTGAGGTTTCTTTCCCCCCAATTTCAACAACGCCACTCGTCGGGCGGTCAAGGCAGCCTATCATATTCATACATGTTGACTTTCCACTTCCTGAAGGTCCCATAATTGAGACGAATTCCCCTTGCTCAATGCGAAAACTTATTCCTCGCAATGCATACACATCAGAGTCTCCCATCTCATATACTTTTGTGACATTTTCCATTCGTATCACCGTTTCAGCCATACTCTTTTCTCTCTTTTCAATCTGTCTTCACACCCGATTACCGCGGCGGTCCTCCCGATCCAGGTCTTCCTCCTCCCCCCATCCGATTGCCACCATTTCCATTCGATTTCATTCCCGACTGTTTCGGAGGACGCTGTGCTTTCAAAACATCTCCTTCTTTCACCGCCCCATCTATAATTTTTACATATTCAGAGCCATACGGAATCGTGCGTACAGGTATCCTTTCTCCTGTTTCAAGCGTTTCTACAAACGACAAATCATCTTCGTGTCCAATCGCATACATTTCCACAACAAAAAATGTTTCTGGTTCATCAATCTGTATTTTTCCTGTAAAAGAATAATTAGGAAGGATTGTATCAGGGTAATCGTCTATCCTGATTTTTGCCTTCACAATGGTTGCCCCTCTGCTTGTCACTTCTCCGATAGCAGGCCAGCTGACCACATACCCCTCCACCTCTCCATTGTATGCAGGAAAAGTAAAAATCACTTTTTGCCCCGCTTTAAGACTCTCCACTTCAGTCTCAGGAATTTCAACTTCCGCCACAAGATAATCGACATTCACCAATGTTCCCACAGAATCTTTTGCCTCCATCGAATCTCCCAGCGCCACATCCAAATCCGCAATGATGCCATCAAATGTCGCCACCACTTTTCTATCGTCTATTTTTTGAAGGAGTGAAAGACGCTGTTTTTCCTGCAGTTCAAGCTCTTTTTGCGAACCAGTAATGCGAGTCGATGTCATATCGTAGTCAAGCCGCGCAAGATTATATTCCTGCTCTTGCGCATCAAGCTGGATAATCAAATCCCCTTTTTTTACCTTGTCGCCTTTTTCCACAAAAACTCCAAGAACCGTTCCATCCGACTTTGCTTGCAATGTCTGTTCTTCAGCCGCAGAAACTGTACCTGCAATCTCAATTATGTGTTCGTAGGTTTCAGAGCGAACAGTATATGTCACTTCTGGAGTGGCTGATTGACTCATTAAAATTTTCGCAAGAAAAATCGAGCCTACAATAAACAAAAGACTTGCAAAAACGACAATAACGCCCCCCACATTCCTTCCTTTCTTTTTTGCCATTAGTTTATTTCCTCATCACGGCAGAACAAAAGTTTTGTCGTATTGTTATAAATTATCAGGTCAATGTCATTTATCAAAAGATTGATTCGATACTGCTCTTTATTTGCATAGGAGCTCAAGTATTCACTTTCTGTAATCACTCCTGCCTTAAGATACTCCGCCATATCTTTTTCAAGCGCCACATACATATCATAGAATTCAAAATTCGACTGCTTTGACCACAGTATATCGGCAAGAGATTGCTTTTGGTCAACAACAGATGTTTCGTAAGAATCCTCGGCATCTTTAATCGCAATAAACTCCTGCTCCTCCGAATACACATCCTTTTGCTTTGTGATTCTTGTCTTTCTCAATTCATTTGGATTAAATGTGGCAGACACCGTATAAATTAAATTTGAAAAATCTGTGCTCACTGGAAATGAAACGCCAGCCCCCACATTTAAACCGTTCCACCCAGCCGTAAGACCAGCATCAATCGTATCTGTTTTATCTCGTGAAATGGTGTCAACCTTACCACCGTTTATATCCGCAGTTCCTGTTGTCTTTGCAGAAGGGTTGTTAAATGTGTAGCCTGCGTTTGCGCTTAAAGTGAAATTCTTTTTCGCTTCTCGTTCAAGCGAATTATATTCATGCGTGTATTTCGCGCTTTCAATTTTCACATACATATCTTTTTTATAGGACGAAATATCCACAGCATCAACCCTATCTATTTCAGATGGCAAAAAATCTTCAGTCTTTGTTCCTTTTTCAAATATCTCTCCGCATTTTGACGCAAAAACCGCGCAGTCGTGCTCTAATTCCCTCTCCTTTGTTTCCACAGTATGGGTGTCATCTAAAACTTTTAGTTGTGCCTGACGATACTTCGCCGAAGACGGAGCGTATCCTTTTGCCTTCACCTCTTCAAAATCTATAGTGTCATCATACAGATTTTTTTGCGCCGTAATTATTGAAGCCGCCGCAGTAAAAAGCTCTTTTAAGTCCGTATAAAATTCTTTTTCAGCCTCAAGCGCACGATTTTGCAACGCCCTTTTTGCTTCAAGCACATCCCTATTCGCTTTCATCAGATTTGCTTTACGAATTATTCGATTTCCAGAGATAATGTCCGCAGAAAGAGATATTTTTGTGTTTTCCGTGTTGTTCTCACCGTTTTGTATTTTTATGTTTGAAGAAACCGTTGCTCCAAGATTGTTCGCCTGTGGAATGGAAGCCGTCAAAGACGGCATGAAATTAACATTCATAGTGTCGCCTTGTTGCTGCAATGTTAATGTTCCTGTTGAAAGCTGCAGAGAAAATCCATTGTCAATTTTTATTTCTTTTGCGGAAAGCGTTGTTTTTTCAAGTTCAAGTGCAAGGCGTTTTAATTCAAGGTCATTTTCCAAATACTTTTGCAAATTGGGAGCAGAAAATCCCATTCCTCCTAGAGCCATCACACAAAAAAGAACTACCTTCTTCATTTTTTTCATTTTACTATATTTATAAAAAATAGGGAATTGACATTGAGTTACAAATTTGAGTATGCAATTGTCCTTTCTTTTTATATATAACTGTGTTAAAATAGAGATGTTATGGAAAAGAAATTAAGTCTAAAGAAAATAGTTTTGATTCTTGCGCTCGTTTTTATAATTTTGATTTTTACAGCGTTCGTGATTCTTTATTTTGTAACTAAAAAACCTATTGCCGCCTTTTATGGCATTCCAAAAAATACACAAGTGGCAGTTGAATCCGTTTTGCAGACAACCTACACTCGAAAAAACAAGAATTCTCTTCCCTATAACATAAAAATTCTAGACACTACATTATCTCTAAAGGATGCACTAAAACACACTAAAAAACCCGATATAATCTTTATAAATTCAGGATTAAATTGCGACTATATTGCGTCCATCGTGCAAAAGAAAAAAAGAGGGTTTTCTCCTGCTATTCTTGAGGGGATGACATCTTCCATACGAAATGTAACGCCTGTCGCAAACAACAGCGTTAACGCGGTTCCTCTCTTAATAGATAACTATGAAATCGACATAGACATCAATGCCTTTGAAAACAGTGGCATTGAAGCCATCAATTTTTGGTCAGATATAGAATCGTTCGCCTCAAAAATAAGACCATCCATCATTGCGCCAATGTTGTTTTCCGCAACTGACGATGAAGCTATTATAAATATTTTTGGCGCTCTTGTAGAATCATTTTCAGGAGTAGAGGCATGGAGCAGTCTTGTTGAAAAAATTCAACAAACGCTAACTACAAAAAATCCGACATATTCAACATATTCTGATTTGGTTTCAAAAATGATTCAGCCAAATGGAGAGTTGTATGATGCTGTTAATTTTTTAATTGAAAACAAAAAGAAAGGTGTTCTGCCCAAAAACATAGATCTCACTTCCTTTAAAGATATAAATGCGTATATGGCGGCAGATTTAACGGCAATTGTGTTTATGACGCTTTCTCAACACCGCACAATAGAATACAAGACAATCTCAAAATACAGCACTATCTATTATCCATCGACAACTTACAATGTGCAGCGACATTTTACCGCGCCAGTGCTCTTCGCCGTTCCAAACAGCAAAAACAAAATCTCCCGTGCCTCAATTGAAATGCTCGCTTCTTCCCTTCAAGGCACATTAAGCGCACGAACAGGTCTTGCGCCAACGCAAGCAAATTGCAGCACTCCTGATAAGCAAGCAGATGATGTTCGCTATTGGGTTGCCGCCTCTAACGCTCCTCTTCCAGCTCTATCGGAAGCGGCTTTCACCTCAAAAGCAGAAAGAAACGCTTTCGCTGAAGTCCTACGCAATTTGCTAAAAATATAGGAATGTAAAATCAGTTTATTTTAAAAGAAACACAATACCAAGCAAGCAAATCATCATCAAGAAAACATAGAGCAAAGAAAGCATCATAATAATTTGTGGAAACAATTTTATCAGTCCTCCACACACAATGCTGAACGCGCCAATTCCCATAGAAATTAAAGCGCATATTTTTCCCACCTTTTTTATTCTCTTTCCTTTTTCTTCATTGCCCATAGAGTCTGCAAGTCTTTCTAAAAAAGAATTTGAATGTAAATATAATCCTACAACAAAAAACAGCGCACCTGCCACAAAGAGCAAAACCATTAGCAAAATTGTTTTATCCTGACTCATAGTTATTTTATCGGCGAAAACAACGAAAAAATGATTGGAATTATCAATAGAGTTTTTTAACATGCATTTGCCCCATCGCTAAACACAACTTCAATTGATACATTCACTCTAGAATGATATAATTTTTATATGCAGGATTTAAAGATAAACAAAACGGCTCGAAATATTCGAGATGTAATCAGATATATAAAACGATTTCATAATGCAATTGCTGTTATTTACATTGACGATGAGGTCTTGGATTCTCCTCTTTTTTCAAGTCATTTACACGATATAAGCCTTATTCACCAAGCAGGATTGCAGGTTGTTGTTGTGCCTGGAGCAAGAAAGCGAATTGACCAAATTCTAGGTGATTCCAAGATAAACTGGGAATTTAGAGACGGACTGAGAATTACAAGCGAAGATGCAATTCCCCAAATAAAAATGGCAGCCTTTGACGTTTCAAACACGGTGATGACAGGACTGGCCTCTCATCAAATAACCGCCACAATCGGAAACTGGGTTCGTGCGCGTGCAAAAGGCATCATTGATGGCAAGGATTTTGGCGCCGCGGGAGAAATAGAGCGCCTTCAAATAGGCGCAATAAAAACCACGCTTGAAAGTGGATTTGTTCCCATTTTTCCATGCATTGGCTGGAGCGCAACGGGAAAGCCTTACAATATTTCATCGGTTTCTCTTGCAGCAAAAATCGCAATTGAATTAAAAGCGGACAAACTTTTTTTTATGATTATAGATTCTGAAATCACACTTCACAATTTTTCTGTTCCTGAAAAAATCGGGCTTGCCGATGACTTGCATATTCCCGCGATGAATCTTGAAGAAGTTGATGATTTTATAGCAAAGAACGAAAAGACAGAACGCGAATCAAAAAATAAAAGGGAACAAATCAAACAAGATAGTTCCGTCCAAAAACAAAAGATTCTTTCTCTTTTAAAGACCGCTCGCAGTGCATGTGAAAATGGGGTCGCCCGTTCCCATATTATAAACGCTTCAACTGACGGCGCACTTCCGTGTGAAATATTCAGCGAGTTGGGATCAGGCACAATGATTTACTCAAGTAATTACGGTGGCATTCGCGCAATGACACAACAGGATATTCCTTCTGTCCTTGCAGTAATGCATCCATTCGTTCAAAGCAAAATTCTTCTTCCGCGCACTGAGTCAGAGCTTTTAGAAAAACTCTCCGATTATATTGTATACGAAATTGACGGTGGAATCAGAGCGTGCGGTGCACTTCATATTTACCCCCATAATCAAGCGGAAATCGCCGCGCTTGCTGTGGACAGCGCGTTCTCAAATCTCGGAATCGGTCCAAAAATGATGTATTTTTTAATCGACCGCGCAAAATCTCTTGGAGTAACAAAAATTTTTATTCTCACCACACAAACAGCCGATTGGTTTGAAAAACTGCATTTTGTACCAGCCTCTGTTTCAGACTTGCCAAAAAGTCGCCGTCAAAAATGGAACAAGGAACGCAATTCAAAGGTGTATGTTCTTGAACTGACTACTAGATGATACACTTGAATGCACTTTCACTTTTTTGCGAATGCAAAAAAATGGTAAGCGTAGCGACCTGACCTTCGAACTATTAAAATTGGTGTACTAACTAGTGGTTGTACCTCCAGTACCACCTTACACCTTTTGCGAATGCAAAAGTGCGAGACGAGCTTTCACCAACATTTATAGGTAGAACAACTCGTGCTCGTCCGTGGTCAACTATTCTTTTTTGACCTTTGGCAGCTCTTTTTCCCAAACAGTCGCCATAAATTTGTGACCTTCCCAATTCGGGTGAATTCCATCACGACACATTAAATCTCGGTAATGTCCTGTCTTTAGAATTTCAAAGCGCATATCAACAAACTGCACATTGTGTACACGGCAATAGTCTAAAATCGCAAAATTATATATCTCATGATTTTGATAAAGAACACTTGGGATATTCTTTGTAAATTCTCGCACACCCTGTTCATTAAAACTTTCGCATAAATGGGTGAACCACCAGTCTTCAACAAGTGGAGGCATCGTCATAAGGAGAGGAGTGATTTTATTTTGACGGCAAATATTCACCATTTCATCAATGGTTTTAATGAAATCCTCCAATGAAACTCGCGGATTATGAAATTCAAAAGGAGACTCGCACACAATATTCCAATCATAGTCGCAATCATTTCCACCGCTTTCAATAATCGCACAGTCAAAAACCACGCCTCTTTCTATTTCACGGCTCAACTTTCGCTTTCCTTTTGTAACAATATTTCCAAAAACACTTTGATTGTTCAATTCAAAGCCTAACGATTTTGCAGCAAGTGAAAGTCCATTTTCATCAAGAACATCAAAAAGATTTCCTGAATCAGTGCCTGTCACCGCACCTTTTAAAATCGAATCCCCATACACAGAAATTTTAGTAATTCCATTTTCCATTTTTATTGCCTTTTTACATTTTTTTATAAAAAAAGGCGACATCATTTTGCCGCCTATCTTATATTATTTAATTTTAACCAATGTAACATCAAAAGCAAGATATGAATTTTCAGGTATCACGCCAGGAATTCCTCGCTCCCCATATGCCATATCAGGAGGCAAAACAATTGTTCTTGATTCTCCAAGCATCATATCTTGAACCATAATGTCAAATCCTGGAATCATCATATGCGCCGCAGTTTTAAATTCAAGAGGAGCTCTACCTTTTGATTCATCAAAAACTTGACCATTCACCAAATAGCCTTTATATTCCACGGCAACATCTTTACCCGCACCACATTTTTTTCCAGAACCAGCCTTTGTTATTTTATAATAAATTCCGTCAACTGTTTTTGAAAAATCGGGGAATGCCTTTTCAACCTCAGCAATTTTTGCCTTGTTTTTTGTTTCCTTTGCAGCAAGCACTTTTTTCATCGCCTCTTTTGAATATGCATCCCAATCCGCTTGAGTTGCTCCAAAACTTTCAGCATCCGCACCCTGACGAATAATCTTCACGGATTTTATAGAATCTCCTTGAGCCACCGCATTCACCACATCCTGGCTTTTAGAATCAACAACTTTTCCAAAAATTGTATGCTTTCCGTCAAGCCACGGAGTCTCAACATGAGTGATAAAAAACTGGCTGCCATTTGTGTTCGCTCCAGCATTTGCCATCGCAAGAATTCCCGGCTTGTCAAATTTATATGGCGTCTCAACTTCGTCTGCAAATTTGTACCCAGGTCCACCTGTTCCATTTCCCAAAGGGTCTCCACCTTGAATCATAAAGTCTTTGATTACACGATGGAATTTCAATCCGTCATAAAACTTTTTCCCATTTGCTGCGTCAAGAGAGCCCTCTGCAAGCCCAATAAAATTGCAGACTGTTAAAGGCGCATCTTTATAATACAACTCCAAAACAATTTCTCCCTTTGAAGTGTCCATAACCGCAAAAATACCATCTTTTCCTTTAATTGAATCCATAGAACTTCCTTTTGAACTGCACGCCCCATTCATCAAAACGCTTGCTCCAAACAGAGCGGCAAGTACTATTTTTTTTATTTTCATAAAATCCTCCAATTTTGTCCAAAACTAAAACTGAACAAGACACCATTCGTAAATAGCCTTAAACCTATCAGTCATAGATTCTTCCATTTGTTTTCTCACATTAAACAACGCAACTTTTTTGCAATCTGTGTCAGCAGACATATAAATGACAAAACTATCCCCACAATCAATTGCAAGAATATTCATTTTTATATTTCCTGGCGGACACGGATAAATTCCCATAATTCCAAACGGCAGCAAATTGACGAAAGACACTAAAAGCTCATTTTCATTTTGTTTATAATTAAGTCTATATTTCGTGTCTCCATATGTATTATCTTTTTGGTAGCAATACAACTCTCGTCCATCCGCGCTTCCATCTATCACATCAGGAATAGGCTCATCTGAATCGGGGCTTGCAATAGTGTAAGATTGTTTATAAAGAGTCTCTTTTCCTTCGTGATATTTCATTCCTTTCATCTTGCTGATGGAACGAAAAACCACTGAAACATCTTGAATTGTGAAGTCAGTTTTTTCTGTTCCGCTTTTTTCAGCAAGAGTCGTTTTTGGAACATAATATAAAAATTCAGCGACAAAAGGTATATTCTTTGGAGCCTTTTCCACTCGTGAATTTTCAATTGTCTCTTTATAAGCCGATGATGGAATCATTACATAATCCAAATCTTCTTTTGGATGGGAAAGATAAATCATTCCCTTTTCCTTTAACTCGGACACATATTTTTCAGGAACAATTTCTTCAACTGTCAACGATGATGCAAAAGACAAGCCAAAAACAAAAATTGCAATCTCAAAAATTACTTTTTTCATAATTTCTCCAATAACAAACTCTATTTAGAAGACACTTGCTTTTATATTTTGTTGCAAAGTCATACTTAGAAATCTCAATTTTGGAAGAACCTCATTTATCAAGCAAATCCTTTGTAAATAATTCTCACCTGCTTATACAGTCCATCTCCTTCCGATTTTGTTTCTATATCAGGAATATCGTTTAATGTTGTGTGTATAAGCCGTCTTTCAAAAGGATTCATCGGTTCAAGCAAGATAGATTTATGGGATTGATGCACCTTATCCGCAGTTGTGTAGGCAAGACGAACAAGGGACTCCTCTCTGCGAATTCTATAGTTTTCTGTATCAAGAATAATTCTCACTTCATCGTGGCCTATTTTACTCGCATAGAGGTTCGCAAGAAGTTGAAGCGCATCAAGATTCTTTCCTTTTCGTCCAATTAAAATTGAAGAATTTTTAGAATCCAATTTTACTCCAAGCTTCTTTTCCTCTCGATATGTTACATTCGCTTTCACATCATAGCCCATTTTTTCAATTACAGTTGAGATAAATTCAATTATCTTTTTTTCAAATTCTCCCTGGGGAATGGGATTCGATTGTTTTGAGACCGTTTTTTTTGATTCAGCATAGTCTTTTTTCACCTCAACAGCATCAACAGTATGAACACAAATTTTTACATATCCTTTTTTAAAAAGAGAATTTTTTTGTGTTTCAAGAATTTCCACATCAAACTGGTCGCGTTGCAACCCAAGTTCGCTTGCAGCAATTTCAATTGCCTCTTTTTCTGTTTTTCCTTCAAATTCGTATGTCATTTTAAACCTCTATTTTTTTTGGTCTTGAAAATCAAAACCATAATTTTCATAAAACTATTCTAGATATATATTTACAATAATACCCCAAAAAATAGTCGTTTTTGAGGCGGTCTCAATTACCTTCTTCTTTTATCTTCCACTCTCGTTTCAGTCATTTTTTTCTTCATCATATTGTTAATGACTATCTGTTGACCCATTTGAAAAATATTACTCACCGTCCAATAAAGCAACAGTCCTGATGGTGCATTGTAAAAAATAAAGAAGAATATTATAGGCATTCCATACATCATCATCTTCATTTGCATTTGTGAAGAACCTGCAGCAGCCGTTCCTCCGTTGCCTGTGATTTTTCCATATAAAAGTTGGGATGCAAGATAAATCACAGGAAGAATTCTCAATTGGTTTCCAAAGAAAGGAATGCTTCTTGCAAATGTATGAACACTATCACCGACTGACAAATCACTAATCCAACCAGGAATAAACACAGATCCACGGAATTCAAAATAATTGTTAAACAGATTGTACATCGCAAACAATATCAAGAACTGCACTATCATTGGCAAGCATCCGCTCATCGGGTTATATCCTGAATCTTGATATACTTTCGCCATCGCTTCGTTTAATTTTTGAGGATTATCCTTGTATTTTTCCTGGACAGCCTTTATCTTTGGCTGAATTTCCTGCATTTTCAGTGTTCCCATAGACTGTTTTTTCGTAAATGGAAACATGACCATTTTTATTATGATGGTCATCAAGATAATGGAAACTCCCCAGTTGTGGACAAATCTATTTATGATTTCCATAATCCATTTCAAAATAGTTTCAAGCCACCCAAGCCACCCATTAGACTGCAAACATTCTGAAAGACGCAATCCATTCAAACCCCAGCCGTTTTTGTCCGCAACATTATACACTTTCAAATCCTTTTCATTTCTCGGTCCAAAATACATATAGTAGCTGTCTTGAACATCCTGCTCGTTTATTGGTTTTCTCACCATAATTGCCTGTGCATTTGCATAATCATTTACTTCAACTTGCGTTGAGTAATAAGAATTGTTCATAACATCTTTATTTTCAGGAATCACAATCTCAACAAAATATTTTCCTGCAATTCCATTCCAAACATAGGGCTTTGAATACTCTTTAAATTGTCTTGCGCTGATGATTTGCCGTTTTGCTTTGTTTCCATTGAACGAAATAAACTGCCTATTTTCATATCTATTGAGCTTTGGGTCATAATGAGGACCAATTTGAGGAGAGGTTCTCAAGTTATATCCTGTGTTTGCGATATTGATTATATTTTCTTCTTTTTCACCGTGAATTAAAATATCCAGCTTGAACATAAATTCATTTGGCATAAAGGTATATCGTTTTCCAAGAATAAAAATGCTTTCAGTGCCATCATCATTTTTAACATGAAATTTCTTTGTAAATAAAACAGTGTTCTCGTCTTTTTGCTCAACATTAAACAAATCGTTTACAATCGGTGAATAAACATCTCCAAAACTTAATGCACATGCTCTGTTGAATTGAGAAACATTATCCACCATTTGGACTCCTTCTCCTGTGTCAACATCAATATGGTCATTCAATTTAAAGCTTACTATGTCACCACCACGATTTGTCAATATGACTTCAGCCTTTGCAAAATTCAAAACTATGTTCTTCTCTTCAATTTGTTCGTTTTCTTCGATATCTGCAAGAACTGAAATTTTATTTCGTTCAGCTTCAGTATTTTCAGTGTTTAGGGATTCTTCTTGAATTTGAGATGAATTTTCTATTCGTTCGGCTGTGTATGCGTTCGGAAATAAAATGGGCTGAATAATAAATGCTGCAATAAGGATAATTGTGGAAAGAACCATTGCAATTATAGTATTTTTATTCATTTTTTTTCTCCAAAATGTAAGAATTTAAATATTATGGAATAGGATCATATCCACCTTTAAAAAAAGGATTGCATTTTAAAATTCTTTTTATTGCTAAAAAAGAGCCTTTAATAGAACCATATTTTTTAATCACTTCCAAAGCATATTGAGAACATGTTGGTGTATACCTGCAACATGAAGGAAACAAAGGAGAAATATATTTTTGGTAAAAGCGAATAAAAAAACAGAAAAATTTCGAAGCAAAATTTTTCATTCTTTTATCAGTCCTATTTTAGTAAACAATGTGCTAAATTGAACACATCTTGAGCTGAAAGAGTCGTTGTTTGGATAAACCAATAACAATATATCATATCCGATATTCAGCTGAGATTTTAACAAGCGATAGGCTTCACGACTGTATCGTTTAGACAAATTTCTTTGAACAGCGTTGCCGTATCCACGAGGTAAAGGAAAACCAATTCTATTGATTCCAAGATTATTTTCTAAAACAAATATTTTTGCTCCAGAAACACTTGCCCTTTTTCCGTACTTAAACAGATTCTTAAATTCAACTGGATTTTTTATTCGTTCATATCTTCTGAAAAATCCAGTTTTAAAGCCTGTTTCCATCCCTAAAATATCAATATTTTTTCTTTTCGTCAGCAACAGTCAACTTTTTGCGACCCTTTGCTCGTCGTCGCGCAAGAATTTTCCGTCCGCCCTTTGTAGCCATTCGTGCTCTAAAGCCAAATTTTCTATTGCGTTTTACTCTACTAGGTTGATATGTCCGTAACATAGAACTATAACTCCTTACTTAAATAAATATCAAAATGATTTAGTGTGTTACTATATCATTTATTATATTTTTTGGTCAAGGGTCTAATCATTGTGTCTCGCCGTGTTTTTTTTCATATCTTCAAATTTTTTTAATAATTCATCAGGAAGTGTATATGCTTTTTCTGTTTTATTCTGTTTTTGCTCATATTTTTCAAGAATCTTTTCTTGTTCTGAAAATTTTTGAAATTCTTTTTGTCTCTCAATTTTCAATCTTTCATCATAATTCACTTCATACAGTTTTGCATCGCTTCCTCTAAGTCTAAATGCGAGAGAGCGTATTGCTAAATCTGGAGCATATATATTCAATCCATTTAATATAAATTTTGAATGCAACTGCAATGTTTGAATCCAACCGTTGTGCGTCGCTTCTACCAGCAGTATATTGTTTTTTATATCCACCAAGGATGTGTTTTCATAAAGATTTTGACCACATCCATTTATTTTCTTTAAAATTTTTTCCCATACAGAAAAAAGTCGTGAACTTTCGTTTCTTTTACTTTCTGTTATTTTATCAAATATTGAATTTATAACAAAATCAGCACCCATTATATCATTCATAAAATCCACTCTCCATTTTCTATCTTGTAAATCTTTGTCTCACTTCTTCTATATTTTTCGTATGGTTCTCCTGGCAAAAATGTACAAAAAAGCTGGTCGTACTCAGGAATAGAAGAAGTGAATTTTTGTCTTTTATCAGGATCAAGTTCAAGCATAACATCGTCCATCAACAAAACAGGTTTTATCCCCGTAATTTGTGTGTAATATACCGCCTGCGAAACTCGTAAAAGAAGAGCCGTCAGCCTGCATTGACCCATCGATGCATTTGGAATAAATTGTCTTTTATCTTTCACAAAAATAACTTTATCTCTATGAGGACCCGAAAGGGTGGTGCACATCACTTTATCTTTTTCTCTTTTTTCATACAGAATATGTAAAACATCATCAACTTCAGGAATTCTGCTTCCAAAATCCTGTTTTTTTTCTTTCCAAGACGGTGAATAATAAATTGAAACTCCTTCAATTCCCGAAATCTGCTCATATAATCTTCCAAAAATTTCATTAAACTGAAATATCGCTTTTTTTCTTTTTTTTTGGATTTCAAGCCCTTTTTGCGCTAATTGCACATCATAGATTTCAAGCATATCATAATGTTTTTCTTTTAAAAGCATATTTCGAGTCTTTAAAATTTTTCTATAATTTCTCAAATCGTCAATATAAAGCTCATCGTACATTGTTAAAGACTGGTCTAAAAAAAATCTACGCTTCTCGGGCTCTCCGATTGCAAAATCCATATCTCCATAAGAAAAAAGAACACACGGAATCGTATTTATAAGCTCTTTTCTGTCATGTATTTTTTTCCCATTTTTTTCAATGATTTTCTTGTCTTTTTCGTACACAATTTTTATTTGATGAGAATTTTCATTTTGATTTCTATAAAAAGACAAAACGCTAAAATTTTCTTTGCCATAAGAAATAATTTGAGAATCCGTTCGCGTTCTAAAAGATGAGCCATACGCCGAATAATAAAGGCTTTCCAAAAGATTGCTTTTTCCCTGTCCATTTTCGCCGACAAAATACACTTCTTTTGATGACAAGTCTATTTTGTCATTCTTTAAATTGCGAAAATTACATAAAGAAACAGAAAGAAAAGGCATAAATTTTTATTTACAAAATCGTTTCTGAAAATCTTTTAGTTTATCAAATTCATCGGCATTATGATGTGAAAGAAATAATCAGCAGGTTCAGGTCTCATCGTAATAGCCTTTGAAACTTCGGTAAATTCAAAAACGATGTTTTCACTTTCCATTGTTTTGAGCGGTTCAAAAACATATTTATCATTCAAGGCAATAGAAAGTTCTTCTCCTTCATATCTACATGGAATTTCTTCATCTGCAGTTCCCAGTTCAGATTCAGGAGAACTGATATTCAAAGTTCCTGGACCGATTTTAAATACAATTCTACCGACTTTCTTATCAATCATTATCTCAATTCTTTTTAAAGCCGATTCTAAATCATCTTTATTCACTTGGAAATAATGCGCTTGATGTTCTGGAATTACTTTTTGATAATTTGGAAACTGACCGTCTATCAATTTTGAAGAAAATTCATAGTTTCCAAATTTAACAAAAATCAAGTTGTCAACAATAGCAAGTGAAATATTACCTTCATCAGATGCATTTTTTAATATACAACGCAAAATTTTTGTAGGTACAATAGCGGATGGAAAATTTATTTCAGTAGCGATTTCTTTTTCACTGTAAGAAAGCCTTCGTGAATCAGTTGAAACCATAACGAATTTTTCATCTTTTTTTGAAAAATAAACGCCTGTCATAAAAAATCTATTTGTATCTTCAGAAACTGAAAAAATAGTTTGCTGAATCATTTGTTTAAACTCTTTTGCAGGAACTTCAAAGAATGGAACTGTGTTTGATTCTGGAATGTCTGCAAATTTTTCGCTTGCAATACTTTTTAATTGAAACTTTATTTTCTTTGTAGTTGGCTTTATGACAACTTTTATATCCTCTTGAGAAAATTCTATTTCTCCCGATGGAGAAGATGAAAGAATACTCATAAATTTATCACAATAAATTGTTGTGCTTCCTTCTTCAATCACATCTACAGGAATTTTTGTTATGAAATTTACTGCAGTATCTGATGCCTTTATGGTCAACGAGTTGTTTTGTGCAATTAAAAGTATATTGGAAAGTATAGAAATAGGACTTTTATTTGTTATTATTTCTTGTGCAATTGCAACTTCTTTAATCATTGCATCTCTGTCAAAGTTAAATTTCATTTTTTTTCTCCTGTGTAAGTCCACTTATTGTGGACGGTGTTTTATCGGAAACAATCAAAAAAATTGCAAAAGCAATTTTTTTGATTGTACACTTAATTTTTTATGTCTTTTATAAACAGCGTTATGAATTTATTAAATTTATAAATTTAATAATCATAATAATAAGATAGTGTTTAAAGTGGATAACAAGTCTAATTCATTATATTTCAAGAACTTGTTAAGTTTATAAAAACATATGTTTTTTCACTTTAAATCAACTTATCCACTAAATGTAATAAAAGAATAAGTTTTTAACAACTTATTCACATATTTTAACACATTTTTTTTTTTATGTTAATTTAATTTTTAAATTCTTTTATTTCTTTTATCATAGCATGTATGTTTTGCTTGAGAGCAGGATTATTTTGGATTTCCTCTTTTATTTTGTCACACGCATGCATTATTGAAGAATGGTCTCTTCCTCCAAATTCATTTCCGAGTTCTGAAAATGTGTATTCAGTTATTTCTTTTGCTATGTACAACGCAATATGACGAGGATACACAAATTTTTTGTCTCTTTTTTTACCTTTTATATCTGAAGGGGTGACATTATAATTTTTTGAGACAATTTTTATGATATTTTCTATAGAAATATTTCCAACAAAAGGGTTGCTGTAGAAATTTTTGAGCTGGCTTTGAGCAATTTCGGGAGTTATTTCTTTGCCAATAAAATCAGAGTAATTCACAATCTTTAAAAGAGCCGCTTCCAAATCTCGTATGTTTGTTTCCACTGTTTTTGCAATAATATCAACAACATCGTTGCTTAAAGTCATATTTTTATTTTCAAGTTTTTTATAGATAATTGCTTTTCGCGTTTCAAAATTTGGAGGCTGCAGGTCAAGGCTCATTCCTGAACTCAAACGACTTACCAGTCTGTCTTCCATCTTTTCAATTTCTTTTAAAGGTCTATCACAAGTGAACACCATTTGCGCGTTATTTTTATGAAGAGCTTCAAATACATAGAATAATTCTTGCTGTATCCCTTCTTTTCCTTGTAAAAATTGAATATCATCAATCAAAAGCACATCAAGATTTCTATATTTATTTTTAAATTTTGTTGGAGTTTTTGTAAGAAGAGAATCTGTGAATTCATTTAAAAAAGATTCTGCTTGCACATAACAAATTTTTTTTGCAGAACCGTATTTTTCAAATATTTTGTTTCCGATTGCTTGCATAAGGTGCGTTTTTCCAAGTCCAACTCCACCATATAACAAAATAGGATTTATTTTTTTTCCTGGATTATCAGCGATAGACAAAGCGACTTTATATGCAAAATTGCTGGAGCTTCCTTCTTCTGTTATGAAATTTTCAAATGTAAAATGTTCGTTCAAAACAGAATTCTTCTTTTTTTCTATTTTTATTTCATCTTTGCTTTCGTTTATTTTTTTTTGAAATTCTTTTTTTTCTATAACTGTACTGATGGATGATTCTGAGTCCAAACTGTTTTTTTCATCAAATATTTGTTCGTTTTTAATTAATGGAATAATTTGAATATCTTGAAGTCCTGAAATTTCCAAAATTTTGTTTTTTAGTATATTAACATTTCCTTTTTTCACCATTGAATCCCATAAAAACTGGCTGGGAACATTTGCCTTTATTGTTTTTACATCGTCTTCAACATATTTCATATTAAACCAAAGGTGAAATCCTTGTTCTTCACCTTTGGCTTTATATTCTTCAAAAATCTGATTCATAGAAATATTCCAGATTTCTTTTAAATTATTATCACTCATTCTTAAAATATAAGATAAATACTTTTTTTTATCAATGGCGTGGGTGGAGGAAGATATATTTGTTCTCCACTTTCTATACTTTAACTTCCTCCTTCAGTTTTTGTTTGCAACAAAAACCGACAAGAAAATTCAGTGAACCTACCGAACGACAGATGGAACTTTCTCGAGATTTTGTAAGCGACTTGAATAAAAGCAAAACTTAATTTTGCATTTTTAAAATCACATTCTAGACTTTTTTTGCTAATAATAGTATATTTTAATACTCATTGAAATATAAAAGAAACAATACTAATTAGCCTTAATTTCGAGTTTTATAATCATGCAAAAACATTCGCTAAAGATGGGGCGAACTTGTTCGCTGTTGCCAAATCAGCATGCTAACTTACTACTGTCAAACACTGGCGTATTAACTGGTGGTCAGCCCTGCGACTGGAGAATGCTTTTTATAGTTTTTACAAAAACTCGAAATTAAGACTACTAATTAAAAAAGTTCGTTGAACCTATCACATTAAAAATTTTAAGGAAATATCAATGTCTGCAACGTATGATGCTGGTAATATTCAAGTATTAAAAGGACTTGAAGCGGTTAGAAAACGCCCTGGAATGTATATTGGCTCTACAGGTCCACGAGGTTTGCATCACCTTGTGTATGAAGTAATAGACAACTCAATAGACGAGGCAATGGCTGGCTATTGTGATGATATTATTGTCGCTCTTGAAAAAGATGACATTGTTCGAGTTGAAGATAATGGACGCGGAATTCCCGTAGATATTCATCCGACCGAGAAAGTGAGTGCGTTGGAGTTGGTTTTAACAAAACTTCATGCGGGTGGAAAATTTGATAAAGGCTCTTACAAAGTTTCAGGAGGTCTTCATGGAGTTGGTGTTTCCTGCGTGAATGCCCTTTCTTCTTGGATGGAAGCCATCGTAAAACGAGATGGACACATTTACACCCAAAAATTTGAAAAGGGAGTTCCAAAGACAAAGGTTGAGCAAATCGGTGACACAAATGAACACGGAACAACAATCAGATGGAAGGCAGACAAAACAATTTTCACCGAAACGACAACGTATGATTATGATGTTTTAATGCATAGAATAAAAGAGCTAGCATTTTTAAATTCGGGAATCGTTATAAAATTCAGAGATGAAAGGCTTGAAACTCCAAAAGAAGAGGTTATTCGATACGAAGGAGGCATAAACGAATTTGTAAACGATTTGAACAAAGGAAAAAAAGTAGTTCCTGACGAACCAATTTATATAAAGGAATCGAGAGATGATGTTATCACTGAAATTTCGATGCAGTATAATAATTCAGATTCTGAGAATATAAACACATTTGTAAATGACATAAACACGCGAGATGGGGGAACTCATCTTGACGGTTTTAAAAACGCTCTCACATTCGTTTTAAATAAATGCCTTGATGCAAATGAAAAACTGAAGAAATCTATTGATAAAGATGAAAAACTTATGGGCGAAGATGTGCGCTCGGGGCTTGCCGCGGTTATTTCAATGAAAGTGCCTGAACCAGAATTTGAAGGTCAAACAAAGGAAAAATTAGGAAATACAGAAGTGCGCACAATAGTAGACCAAATTGTAAAAGAAAAGCTCACCATCTATTTTGAGCAGAATCCTGATGTTCTTGAAAAAATTTTGCAACGGGCAATAAATGAGGCGAAGGCTCGAATCGCCGCAAAGAAGGCTCGTGAAAATGTGAGGAAAAATACTGTCAATGATGGATTTGGGCTTCCTGAAAAACTTTCCGACTGTTCTTTAAAGAATCCTGAGCAATGTGAAATCTATATCGTTGAGGGAGACTCTGCAGGTGGTTCTGCAAAAAAAGGACGCGATTCAAAGACACAGGCTATTCTTCCATTGTGGGGAAAAATGTTGAATGTTGAAAAAGTTCGTGCGGATAAAGTCATGAACAACGACAAACTAGAGCCAGTGATTGCATCCCTTGGAGCAGGCTTTGGAAAAACATTTAATGTGGAAAAACTTCGCTATCACAAGATTATCATTATGGCAGATGCTGATGTTGACGGTTCACATATTCGTACATTGCTTTTGACATTCTTTTTTAGATATATGCCAGAGCTTATAGAAAAAGGATATGTATATCTTGCGATGCCTCCTCTTTTTGGAATTTCATTAGGAAAACAAAAGCCTGTATATGTGTATACGGATGAAGAAAAAGCTGAATATCTAAAGACATTGGGAGATAATGCGGAAAAGGCAAAAGTGCAGCGTTATAAAGGACTTGGTGAAATGAGTGGAGACCAACTGTGGAACACAACAATGGATCCTGCCGTTCGCCGTATGAAAGTGGTGACTATTCCCGATGCTGAAGCGGCTGATAAAATTTTCACAGTGTGTATGGGAGAGGAAGTAGAGCCTCGCCGTCGCTTTATAGAAGAAAACGCAACATATGCGAATCTTGATGTGTAAAAATTGTAGAATTGTTAAAAAACGGTAAGGAAAGTAAAAATGGAAGAATCATACCAAACAAATGAAGGCGGAACGGTAATAAAAGTTCCCATCGAAGAAGAGGTTAAGCAGGCGTACATAGACTATTCAATGTCGGTGATTGTGCAGCGTGCTTTGCCAGATGTTCGTGATGGATTGAAGCCAGTTCATCGTCGTATTTTGTATGCAATGGATGAACTTCATCTTGCGAATTCCCAGCCAACTCGTAAATGTGCAAAAATAGTTGGAGATGTGCTTGGAAAGTACCATCCGCATGGAGATGCTTCTGTTTATGATGCGCTTGTTCGTTTGGGACAGGATTTTGCACAGCGGTATACAATAATTACTCCGCAAGGAAACTTTGGAACAATTGCGGGAGACCCTGCTGCGGCATATCGATACACCGAAGCAAAAATGTCAAAACTTGCGGAAGAGATGGTCGCTGATATTGACAAAGAAACAGTCGATATGATTCCAAATTTTGATGAAACAGTGAAAGAACCAACAGTTCTGCCGGCGAAATTTCCATTTTTGCTTTGCAATGGAACAACAGGAATCGCGGTTGGAATGGCAACGAATATGCCGACCCATAATTTGCGTGAGGTTTCAAATGCGATAAATGCGTATATTGATAATCCTGAAATCTCTATAGAAGAATTGATGCACTATATAAAGGGTCCTGACTTTCCAACAGGAGGCATTATTTTTGGTAGAGAAGGCATAAAAAAAGCATATACGACTGGACGAGGAAAAATAATCATTCGTTCAAAATATGTGATAGAGACAGACACTCGCGGAAAAGAATCCATTGTCTTTACAGAAGTTCCGTATGGAGTGAACACAACGAATATAATCCGCCGAATAAAAGAGCTTGTGCGCGACAAGGTTATTGAAGGCATCACCGATGCAAATGATGAAACTTCAGACCGCGTTGGATTGCGCCTTGTCATTGGATTGAAGCGTGGAGCAATCGTAAAGATTATTTTAAATCAGCTTTTTGCAAAAACAGACTTGCAGTCAAGTTTTGGTGTGATAAATCTCGCGCTTGTAAACGGTCGTCCTCAGGTTCTGACCTTAAAAAATCTTATTCAGTATTTTGTTGAGCACCGTGACGATGTTATCACGCGACGTACACAGCACGATTTGAAAATTGCGTTGGCACGAGAACATATTTTGCAGGCGTTGGTGATTGCAATAAATAATATTGATGAAGTTATTCAAATCATAAAATCCAGTCGTGATACGGAAGATGCAAAGCTTCGTCTTGAAAAGAGATTTGATTTTGACGATGTGCAGTCTCAGGCGATTGTTGATATGCAGTTGAAGCGTCTTACTCATTTACAAATTGAGGACTTGAAAAAAGAGCTTGCAGAACTTGAAGCGTTGATTGCACATTTGCGCGATTTGCTTGAGCACCACGAAAAAATTCTTGCTCTTATAAAGGACGAGACCAATGAACTTGCAGAAAAATTCGGAGACGACAGACGGACGGAAATTGTTGCTGATGAAGTTGAAGAAATAAATGAAGAAGACATGATAAAAGAAGAGGATATGGTTATTATGATTTCCAAACTCGGCTATCTCAAACGCTCTTCTGTCACATCATATAAAAAACAGGGTAGGGGAGGCGCTGGAAGTAACAGCACTGCCTTGCTTGACGAAGATTATATCAGTCAGATTTTTATTGGCTCAACACATGACCATATATTGTTTATTACAAATGCAGGTCGTGCATATTGGATAAAAGTGCACGAAATTCCAGAGGTTTCAAAGAACAGTCGAGGCACCCATATAAAGAGTATGATTGCCATTGGTGCGGACGAAGAAATTACTACAGTGGTTCCAATCCGTGAATTTTCAGAAGATACCTATCTCTTTATGACAACGGCAAATGGAATCGTAAAGAAAGTGCAGACAAAGGAATTCTCCAATGCAAAAGTTCGTGGCATAATTGGATTAAAACTTCGAGATGGCGATAAACTCATAAGCGCAATTCTGACAGACGGAAAATCGGAGGTGCTTCTTGTTACTCGTAGAGGAAAGGCACTTCGCTTTAGTGAAGATGTTGTTCGTGAAATGGGAAGGGCGAGTAGCGGTATTCGAGGAATGAAACTCCTGGAAGAAGATGAAATTTCAGGCGCAATAAAAGTTACGGAGGGAGAAGCTATTCTTTTGCTTACAGAAAAAGGCTATGGAAAGCGTGTGAAATTTGAAGATTTCAATCCACATGGACGAGGTACTGGGGGGCAAAAAATCTTTGGAAATACTTCTGAGCGTGGAGAAATTATTGGACTTTTGACGGTAAAAGATGACGATGAGATTGTTTGTATGACAAGTCAAGGAAAGACCTTACGGGTTCGTGCCGACACAATAAATCAGCAGGGGACAGGTTCAATGGGAATAAAGGTTGTGAAAATCTCCGAACCTGATTTCTTGGTTGGAGTGGACAAAATACAAAATAACTCTAAAAATTTATAGTATATTAAAACTGTTTAAAATGTATTTTATATAAGCATTTTAAACGAAATCTGAGAGAGGGAAAGTCGACTACAAAACTCGATTGAGAGGACTTAAAAGCAAGTCTACCGTAGGCAGTGTCAAAATTTGGAGCGAAATATCGAATGGCAGCCAAAGCAGTGCGAGGTTTTGTAGTCACTCAACTTGAAGCAGTTTTTTTTTCTAAAAAATTTAAAAACAAATGGATTTAGTAATGACAAAAAGTTGTTAGTATATTATAATAGAAAAAGTGGGGCTGATTTTTATCCTATTTGAAATCAGTGGAATTATACATAATCATCAGGCGACCGACTGGCATTTTTGCTAGTCGGTTTTCCTTTTTAAAGAGATGTTTCTCGTGAAACATCGCAGACTGAAACTGGTGTCGAGTCAATATAAAATACACTCTCATTACAGTTTTTTCTTGCCAAATAAAGCTTGTGCTGAACGAATATGACGATAAAAGAGGTGGAATTGTTCGAGGCTTTTAAAAAGTTCTCGTAATTCATGAGAGGTGGAAAATATTTCTTATAGTGGTTCTCCACCTGTGCATGGAAATTCCTCAAATCATTTGTCTTGTCACAGATTCGGACTATGTTAAAGGTCATCACCTCGGGGGCTGTTATACGGTGTTTTAGCCCTCGACTTTCGTAATAATGTGCAAGTGCTTTTTTTTCTTGCCAGTGTTTTTATAAAAGCATTGAAAAAATCATCAATACTGGTGTATTATGTAATAGGCTTAATTTCGAGTTTGTGTAAAAAAAACATTCTTCCAGTCGCAGGGCTGACCACCAGTTAATACACCAGCGTTTGGCAGTAGTAGGTCAGTTGTTACGATTATAGAAAGTACGAGTGAAAAGTGATACTCTAGATTGACGGATCTGGAGGGCCGGTGGAAGGCAGCAGCGAGCTATGAACATAAAGTTCGAAGGTCAGTTTTTGTCAAAGCCAGCCACCGTATAACAAAGAGCGGCTTGGGGTCTAACCCCAAGACCGCGAATAGGAGAACGGTGATCAAACGCACTCGTATCGCTCTCCAGTCCCCATTTTATATCATGGAGGACATTTATGGAAGTAGGCGGAAGGTATGTCGGGCTTGACTTGGGAAAAAGGACGTACGAAATGTGCGCGATTGAGTCCAAAGGGAAAATCTCAAGGACGGGAGGAAAGGCAGACAAGGAGGGGCTGTCAAAACTCTGCGAAAAACTGGGCGCGGACGATGCGGTGGCAATGGAATCATGCAGCCTTGCGCAAAGGTTGGAGAGGCAGATACGAAAGGATGTCGGATGCAAAGTCTACATACTGAACCCGAAACGTCTCGCGATAATATATGCGAGCACGCGGAAGACGGACAAAGAGGACTCCTTGAAGCTCGCCAAGTTGTTGAGGACGCACGGGGAGGATGAGCTTCCGACTGTGACCCCTCCGACGGAGGAGGAGTTGGAGAGGAGGAGGCTTCTGTCTGAATACAGAAGCCTGAAAAGGCAGAGAACAAGGGAGATAAACAGGCTGCACGCGATATTCGAGCACAACGGACACACGCAGTTCACACGGAAGAATATGATGACGGAGAAGAGCCGAAGCGAGATAGTTCCGCTTCTCAAGGGATACGAGAAGGGGGAGGCGGAGAGGCTCATAGAGAGGCTGACAATTATTGAAAAACAGATAGAGGAGCTTTCTGAAAAGATAAACGCGGAGGTCAAGAATGACAAGAATGTGCAGAAGGCGATGACGGTGCCGGGCATCTGGCCGATAGTCGCGCTTTCATATGTGGCATATATGGGCGACCTGAACAGATTTGAGAACGCACATCAGGTGAGCAACTTCATAGGCTTCGTGCCAAAGGTGGACATGTCGTGCACGATAGTGAGATACGGACACATAACGAAGAGAGGGAACCCCTATTTGAGGTCTCTTCTGGTTCAGGCGGCATGGGCACTGGTGAGGTCCAAGAACGGGGGTGCGTTAAAAGAGAAATATAAATACATGGCGGAGACAAGGTGCATTGGGCGTGGAAAGTCCATTGTAACAATCGCCAGAAAGTTGGGGGAGTTGTTGTACATGCTTTTGAAGACTGGACGGGAGTATGAGCCGAAAAGGTTCATAACTCCCGAAGCAAAGGTTCAAAGGCTTGCGGACACCGCTCTAAAATGTGGGTAACAAGAGGGGCTGGAGAGTCCCGAATTGTAATTTGCAATCCTATTGACAAAAAACATAGGAGGTCGCTACGCTAAACAGTTTTGCATAGCAAAACTGTTTAGCGTAGCGACCTGACCTTTCAGAGACTAATATTGGTGAAAAATCTAGTGGTCAGTCTTGCGCATTTCGCGCTGATTTCGGCAACAACGAACAAGTTCGTGCCAGTTTTTGCAAATGCAAAAACTGGGGGCGGAAGTCGAAAAACTAAAGTCTGCACAACGCGACAATGAATCTTCCGCCGACTGCTTTCGCAGCAGCCGCAATCGGATGCGATTTTGCCCTTGCACTGGATCCGCACGTTTCCCTTTCTTCGTAAGAAGAAAGGGAAAGGCGAACTTCGACGCAATTTACAGTGGTAGATAAATCTAGTGTTCGCCCTTGCGCCTTCGCGAATGTTTTTTTGCATAATTATAAAACTCGAAATTAAGCCTAATAGAAAATCTCACGGTCGTATAGGAAAATCAGTTAAAGCGATGCATTTATTTTTGTCAAGCGCAGAAATAGAGCAGCTGTGGCAGAAATAGAGCAGCTGTGGCAGAAATAGAGCAGCTCAACAATATGCGCAGAAATAGAGAATATTAAAAAACATGTTCCACAGGCATTGAACACTGTTCCACATTTGATTATCATAAAAGACGAAAGTAAAAGTGAAATTGCGTTTATCGTAATAGAAAGCGTGGCCCGCCCAAAAATAAATGTTTTTTGGAAGAGTTTCGTCGAGAAATGCAGGTAAAATAAAGGAGAAGCTGCCATTTCTCGCACATACACGAGAGTAGTTTCCCCAAAATTGCAATTTTGAGAAAACCTCAATTGTGCTCTTGCGCGCTAAAAAGTAAATTGCGATTTTGTACTGGCAACGAACTTTCTAGGCAAAATCGCTCGTGTTTTTATGGGAGGAAAAGAAAAAAATGTATGTTTATAAGCGAAAAATAAATTATCACGAAACAGATAAAATGGGGATTACACATCACTCGAACTACATAAAATTTATGGAGGAGGCACGAGTTGGTTTTTTGGAGGAAATTGGGCTTCCGTTTCAAGATGTGGAGGCGATAGGTATTGTTTCTCCCGTAATAAGTCTTGAAATTGAATATAAGCATCCTTCGGTTTTTAGCGATGTTTTGGACATTGAAGTTTATTTTTCTGTTTATAATGGCGTGAAATTTGAACTTCTGTATACGATGAAAAATGCAAAGACTGGTGATATTGTAGCGACTGCAAAATCAAGGCACTGCTTTATGAGAGATGGAAGAATTTATTCGTTTAAGCGTGACAAGAATCCAATGGACGAGAGATTGCAGGCGGCTTTTGACGCAGACAACCACAAAGAGGCCTGATAAAAAGGTAAACGAACAAACGGTAATGTGATATGCTGAAGCAATTCGGCGGAAACCATGCAACAACTCGCCCTTTGTAGTAAGGGAGAGCCCCTTGGAAAGGAGAATGAAGAGCTTTTGCCGCATCATACGATAGTCCATGGAGACTGAATGTGAATTCGCAGCGAAGCCTCCTGCGGAATGAAGCGAATTGTCGAACAGGCTTTCCGCCGAAGAAACGGAGGTAAAGATGACATTTTTATTGGCTCGGATTCAATATGAAAAATTACAGTGAAAAAATACAAAAATTCTGAAGGCAAAGTAAAATAAAAAAAACACGAGGGGCGGAAGGTGCATTGTTGGCTGCTCAGTCTTTAAATTTTCGACTTCCGCTCAGTTTTTGCAAACGCAAAAACTGGTAAGCATGGCGATGTATAACGATACGCAGCGACACGAATTTGTTCAGTGTTGTCGAAATCAATGCGCTGACCGTATGCTGTCAAATGCTGGTGTATCATCTAGCGGTCAAATAATTGTAAATCCAACGAGCACCTTTTGCGAGAGCAAAAGTGATAGCGAAGCGTAGCGAACTTCAACTGGCTGTTATGGCATATCCGCTAGTGTTCGCCAATGGTCAGTAATTATCAACCAGTTGCACAGTTTTTTGCTTTGCAAAAAACTGCGAGTTGACCTTCGAGCGACAAAACTTAGCGTAACAACTTGCGGTCAGCCGTGGTCAGTCCCGCGACTGGAAGGTGTTACGATTATAGAAAGTACGAGTGAAAAGTGATACTCTAGATTGACGAATCCGGAGGGATGGTGGAAGGTAGCTGCGAGCTAGAACATAAAGTTTGAAGTTCAGTTCTTGTCAAAGCCAGCCACCGTATAAAAAAGAGCGTTGTGGGGCGCATCCCCAAGACCGCGAATAAGAGAACGGTGATTCAACGCACTCGTATCGCTCTCCAGTCCCCATTTTATATCACAGAGACTTGTTTCAAGTCCTCACTGTCGAGTTTTGCATACAATTTCCTCTCTCGCTCCTTTAATTTTGCTTTCTTTTACAA
>X363_Desmarests_Spiny_Pocket_Mouse__coassemble_222_pt1 | contig 42905 bp, 38 predicted proteins | sample X363_Desmarests_Spiny_Pocket_Mouse__metabat2_high_PE_007 | metagenome-assembled genome bin X363_Desmarests_Spiny_Pocket_Mouse | reverse complement strand
CAGGAAATAAAATAGACGATGACAAGGCGATGCTTTTGGAGATGGGGTTTAGGATTTGAAAATATGCACCTACATCCGTATGCATCCATACACAATACATACCACGACAAAAAACGCACTCGCTGTGAAAACATAAACCCACAATGGCAGAGATGTTTCTCCGTTGGGATTTCCGCTTGAGTTCGTCTTGTGATCTTTTTCAAAAAAAACGCGCCTTTTCTTCTGTTTGTCGCTTGTTATCATGTCTGAATCTTTCGAGCGGGAAGAGACTCCCGCTCCATTTACGGCGTATCCGCATTGTGGGCATCCATGCAAAAAATCGTCGTTTGAGCCAGTTGCGCCGCATTTTGGACATCGCACAGAGATAAAGAATTTCCCACATTTTTTGCAAACACGGGCGTTTTCAGGAACTTCTGAACCACAGTTCTCACAAAAGAATTTTGCTTTTTTATTTCCCTTCATATTTTTCCTGAATCAAGCGATAAAGAGAGCCAAAATGTGTTTTTGAACCACCATCATCTGAAACAGGAGCGTCAATTGGTGAAGCGTCCGTATCAGCAACCTCATCCGCACCTGCAACTGTGTCCGCACGAGCGACTGCATCGGTATCAATGACTTTATCTTCGACAATATCATGAGCGGCTTTATTGTTTTCGCCTTTAATGCCTTCTCCAGCATCCATCGATGAAGGGGCGCTTGCATCTTCACTATTTTCAGTCGGTTCACCCTCGTCTTCAGTCGATTCGTCCGCATTTTCAAAAGAGTGAGGAGATGCAACATCGGCACTCCTGTTTTCAGCCGCATCCTGCTTTTCAAACAGATTTTCAGTCGATGGAAGGACATAGTCATCACTTGGGGTTTCCAAAAGATTTGCTGCTGTTGGAAGCACAAACTCATCGACGTTCACATCTTCGGCTTTTTCTAAAATAGCTTCTGCCGTAGGAAGGGTATAATCCTCCGTTTCTTCTGTTTCTGACGATATTGCGCGTGATTCAACCTCATTTTCAGTCGGTTCACCCTCGTCTTCAGTCGATTTATCCTCGCCTTCAAAAGAGTGCGGAAGCGCTGCATCGCTGCTTTCATTTTCTGTTATCTCATTGTCATCAAACAGATTTTCAGTCGATGGAAGGACATAGTCATCACTTGGGGTTTCCAAAAGATTTGCTGCCGTTGGAAGCACAAACTCATCGACGTTCACATTGTTTGTTTTTTCAAAAAGATTTTCGGCTTTCGGAAGAGTATAGTCGCCAGTTTCTTTTGTGAGCGCAGGGTTGTCAAAAATACGAGGTCGTCCTGAAACTGTTGCAGCCGCTTCATCTTCAATAGACTCTGCCTGTCCCATACATTCTGAATCTATCGCAAGAGCATCTTCACTACTGTCGTTCTCCGCAGTCCTTGTTTCTTCGTCTCCAAACAGATTTTCAGTTGATGGCAGAACATAATCTCCATCGGAAGAGGGCGTTGCAAAGAGCGTTTCAACTGTTGGAAGAGGAAAATCATCTTTGGCTTCATTGTGTGTACTTGCATCTGTTTGCACTGTCGCAAGCACAGCGGACACTGTTGGCACAATCTCCTCATCACTTTCATCTTCAGTTGCATCGACACCAACATTTTCGCTAGATTCTATAGTTTTCCTTTCGGTGTCATCATTTCTTGTGCATTCACGGTTTTCGGCAGACACATCGGCATTTGACGCTTTTTCAGCGCATTCTCCATTTTCGCTCTTTGATTTTTTTGCGACTCCTTCAAGAGCCTTAAACAGTTCAAACGCCGAAAGCAGTTTTGAGTCGTTGTTTTTATCGATAAAAGGTTTTCCCAAAAGCTGCAAAAGCTCTGTTACAGAAATGATGTTGCTGTCATCTTTTTCAGAATATATTTTTTTCAAACTCTGTAGAGCGAACCCTTTTTTCTGTGCGAAATTCTTTATGCACTTTTCAAATTCCTCTTGAGAATGGCAGCAAAAATCTATCTCCAGAGCACGTGCCTTTTTCATTTCACTACCAGAAAATCCTTCAGGTACAAAAAGACAAATGCTGATGTCATTTGAAAAAATAGTTTTTACAAATTGGGCGAGTGTTTTCCAATGTCGAGGATAGTCAAGCACATTGACAACTATCAAGTCGGGATTGATTTCCTCGACATTATCAAGAGCCTTTATAAGCCACTTATAGTTGATGATGTCCATTCCGTTTTTAGAAAGAACATCATCAACAAATTCAAGAGTTTTTGCATCTTCTGAAATGACAAGTGCCTTCATCTATACTTTCCTCTCAATTCTATCCCTATTCTGTCCCCAAGTTTGTCACCGTGTAGTCATAAATCTGCCAAATTCCCTCTCTTTGGCGAACTTTATACACATAACTCTTTTTTTCATGGAAATTCGGATACTTAAACCACTCTGTAACAGTAACAGTTCCTTCTGTTTTTGTATAGACCGTTCTTTCAATTTCAAACCTTTCTGGTACTGCAACGATGTCGTTGTCAATTCTCGACTGCATCAAGTCTGTCTTGTAATTTGCAAGCATACGTTCTCGTTCATCGGCGGAACTTCTAACATATCTCTTGTTGGACGCAGGATTTCTCATAAGCATAGCCTCAACATCCATATACAAAAAGTATTGGTCCCACAGAGATTTTTGGCGAGCGATAATCGTCTGTTCAACGACCTTGTCAGGTGAGATTTCCTCTGGAATAAGGACAGCAACGGAATCTGCCTCCACAGGAATAAATGTTCCAGCCGCCGCTGATGGAGAAGGGCGCACTTCAAGCGCAAGACGATTCGAGCCTAAAGAAGAGACCCACCGAGATTTATAGAGCTCAGGGTAAAAATTCATTTCAACATAATAAAGAGACGGCGCTGCAATGTCTATATACTCCTTCAAATTCTCCACAAAAGAATATTCCTCGCCGCTTTCAATTGCGATTTCCCTAAAATAAACCGTTTGATTTGACGTGCGTTTTTCCTTTATATTCTCAGTCTGCGAAAGCCATGTGTTTTTTACCGTGCACACTCTAAAGTCAAGGCTGAATATTCTATCATCGGCAAGTTTAAATCGAAAGGTGTTGGGCGAGTTGTTTTTTATTGAGATATGAACTTTTATAGGATTTGTATCAACTTCACCAGGATAATACATTGTCCTGTCAAAATATCTTATGGAAACGGAAATGTCCTTGAATTTGTCGGCGGCTGATTCAATTGATGATGCATTTTGCGCAAACAGCATCTCGCCAAAGATAAACAAAAATGGTATAATCACAGATATTTTTCGTTTCAATTTATTACTCCATAAGTTTAGATTGAAGACAGACTTTCTAAAATAAATTTAGAAGATTCTCTTTTTATTTTCGGACGATTTTATGAATACTTTATCACCAAATTGCATTAAGAATCTACTGTCCTTATACCCTTGTTTTTCAGAGGCAGCAAAGAATCTCTCGGGTTCAACGCAAGCCTTTCCTATAAGTATATCAGGAATTCAAGGTTCTCTCCATAGCTTCTTTATCGCAGAGTATCTCAAAAATGCACATTTACGAAGAATTTCCACTTTGAAATACACAACATCGGGCTACACCTCAAAGGCATTTGAACATCCTGCAAATCTTCCTAGTTCGGATGCGGTGATAATCACAGCAGGAGAACGCGAGGCGCTTTCTTTAAAGGCAGACTTCAACACGATTTTTCCAGAGGCGGAAGTTTTTGTAATCCCCACATGGGGCACATTGACATACAGACCTGCCACTCCTGGCTCAATAACATTTGGCGAGCGGGCAGGGGGGCTTTCAAAAATGGCGTTCAGCAAGCAAAAACAGGGAGGAACCACTGACTCTTTTGATTCTGCGCCATGCATTTTTATCATTCCGCAAAAAGTGATGCTCACGCCTGTGCCACCGCCAGAATATATGTTGTCCCTTTGCTTTGAACTTTCCATCGGCAGTCAAATTGATACGATGAAAATCGCCCAACGGCTTTCAGAGATTGGATACACCAGAGTGCCTCGCGTCACGGTGAGAGGAGAATTCAGCGTGAGGGGCGAAGTGCTGGATGTTTTTCTGCCAGAAGCGGAAAACGCCGTCAGAATAAATTTCGACTTTGACACGATTGAAAAAATAAAAACATTCGACACCGAAACGCAAACGACCCTCAAAGACACAGGCTCCGTTCTTATCCATCCAATGAAAGAGGTTGTGTGGAACAAGGAGCTCGTAGAAAAGTTAAAACTGTCGTTGCAAGCGGATGAGCAAAAAAATCCTCGCACGGAAGAAGCAAAACAGGCTGCGGAAAAACTGCTTTTTGAACTTGAGAATTCTGGGGTGAGCGCAGGCGAAGAGCTTTTTTATTCTTCGTTGTGGGATAAAAAACATTCACTATTTGACTATGTTCCTGAAAACACCGCCGTATTCATTATGGACTATGACCGTCTTGCGAACTCTCAAAGCAGCACAGACAACGAGCTTCTTGGAATGTATGAAAAATCAAAAAAAGATTTTCCTGTTCTGCCACCAGAAGAAATGTCGTTTCGTTTTGATTCTATTGTGGATAGTATATCACGATGTATAAAATTCTGCACAATATCGTCTAAAAACACAGACATTAAACTAAAAAATCTAATAGAAATTTATTCAGAGCCTTCGCAAAGCTACTTTGGAAACATAAAATTCCTCAAAGAAAACCTCACAACGATGCAAAATGATGGCTGGTCTGTTTTTATATTCGCAGACAATGAAAACCAGTCGCTCAGAATACACGAAATACTTAAAGATTTCACAGAGCCAGAAGATGCCAACAAAAAGCCTCTTGTGATTTTCGGCAAGGCAATCTCAGAAGGTTTCATCGTGCCTGAAATAAAGCTTCGGGTAATACAAGAGAATGAAATTTTCGGACGAAAAAAATACACGCCAAAATCATTGCGCACGGCGAAAAGTTCAAAGCTTGACACATTCGTTGAGTTAAACCCAGGAGATTATGTTGTCCATGTGAACTTTGGAATCGGAATTTTCAAAGGAATCGACCGCGTAAAAGCGATGGGCAATGAGCGTGACTATATAAAGCTAGAATATGCGGACGAAGAGTTTGTGTTTGTGCCAATCGAGCAGGTGAATCTTGTTCAGCGGTATATCGGAAACGAAGGGAATCCTCCCAGAATCGATAGAATTGGAAGCAAGGCATGGGAAGCGCGAAAGAGCAGGGTAAAGGCCGCGGTTGAGGACTTGGCGCAAAAACTCATTGACCTTTACTCGCGCAGAAAGGCATCGCACGGTTTTCCATTTCCAAAAGACACTGAATGGCAGACGACATTCGAGGCGGCGTTTCCGTATGAAGACACCCCCGACCAAATCACCGTCACAGAAGAAGTGAAGCGCGATATGGAAAAGCCTACTCCTATGGATCGTTTGATTTGCGGCGATGTGGGATATGGAAAAACGGAGATTGCGTTGCGCGCGGCGTTCAAGGCGGTGATGGGTGGAAAACAAGTTGCATTTTTAGCGCCAACCACAATTCTTGCCGAGCAACATTACGAAACATGCTTAAACAGATTCAAGAATTTCCCCGTGAAAATCGCACAGCTTTCTCGGTTCGTTTCAAAGGCAGAGCAAAAAAAAATCTTGCTTGAACTTTCAGAGGGAAAAATTGATATTCTTGTAGGAACACATCGCATAATCCAAAAAGATGTGAATTACAAGAACCTGGGGCTTATGATTATTGATGAGGAGCAGCGGTTCGGCGTAAAAGACAAAGAACGACTAAAGGTTATGAAAAATAATATAGACAGCCTTGCAATGAGCGCAACGCCAATTCCCCGAACGCTCCACATGAGTCTTTTGACGATTCGCGATATGAGTATTCTTGCAACGCCACCACAAAGCAGACAGGCAATAGAAACAGTAATAGATGAATACAAAGAGGAAAGAGTGGCAGAAGCCATCCGCAGGGAAGTTGAACGGGGAGGGCAGATTTTCTTTCTTCACAACAGAATAGAATCTCTCGATGAAACACGCAAAAAGCTAGAGCGTCTTTTGCCAGAAATTCTCATAGACACAGCGCATGGACAAATGACCAGCGATGAACTTGACGATATTTTCCGTCGGTTTAAACTGGGTGGATTCCATGTGTTAGTTTCAACAACGATTATCGAAAATGGCATTGATATTCCGAATGTAAACACAATTATCATAGACAGAGCCGATATGTACGGAGTTTCGCAATTGTATCAGCTTCGCGGGCGCGTTGGCAGAAGCGACAGAAAAGCGTATGCGTATTTGTTGTATCCAAAAAACAAGTCGTTAAGCGAAGTCGCAATGAAACGACTGCAAGTGATAAGCGACTTCACAGAATTAGGGTCTGGATTTAAAATCGCGATGAAAGATATGGAAATTCGCGGAGCGGGCAACCTTTTAGGGCGCGACCAAAGCGGCAATGTGTATTCCGTAGGATTTGATATGTATATGCGTCTTCTAAATGATGCTGTCAATCGAATTATGGAAAATGAAAACTATGAAAAACAAACCGAAGTCCTCATGGAGCTTGAATATTCAGGCTTTATTCCTGACACCTATGTTCAAAATCCGCAGGTTAAAATGGAAATATACAAAAAAATCGCCGCAATTCAAACTGATGATGAATTTACCGCCGTTTACTTTGAAATGGAGGATCGATTCGGACCAATTCCTGACGAAGTTTCAAGTCTTTTGAGCCTTGCTCAAATCAGAATCATTTGCAAAAAACTGAGTATCTCATCAATAAAAGAACGAAGCGGAATTGCCGAAATAGAATTTGCGCGTGTATCGAACATCGATGTGAATAAAATTTTGCGCCTTATTTCCCAGTCAAAAGGCAGCGTAAATCTTAATCCGCAAAGACCAAATATGCTGTTTTTAAATACAGGAAAGATTGGACTAAAAGAAAAATCCGAGTTTATAAAAAAGACACTTGAAAGCATCGCGTAAATGGCTGACCACTAAATAATACACCAGTTTTTGTTTTTAAAAGGTCAGCTCTCATTTTTTTTGCATTCGCAAAAAAAAGTGAAAATGCCTTCTACAACACAGTATTGATCTCTAGTTGTTATTGAAAGTTTTATTCTTCTTCCAAGTAGTAATAAATGCATTCGCTACTTTGTATAATGTATATTCTGTCTACCAAAGCATTATTTACAAAATAGCCACACTCTCTCGGCAGCAAGCGGAAGATGCATTGTTGGATGAATCCTTAAATTATTATCAAGTTATACCCCCCCCCCTAAAAACAGTAAACTCATATTTTCTAAAGTTTATGCTCATCAAAATGCCTATGCACATCATTGCAGTTAAAAGTGACGAGCCGCCGTAAGAGAGAAAGAGAAGTGGGATTCCTGTGATTGGCATAATTCCCATAACCATTCCAATGTTTATAAAGAAGTGAATCAAAAACATTCCAAGAATTCCAGAGGCAATATACACTCCAAATTTGTTTGAAGTGCCTTTTATAATGAGCAAATTCTTTAGGATTATTATAAAATACACTGCAAAAACCACAATTCCGCCAACAAATCCCATTTCCTCTGAAAAAATGCTGAAAATGAAGTCTGTGGATTGCTGTGGCAAAAATCGATAGTGACTTTGCGTTCCATGCAAGAATGAGCGTCCAAACACACCGCCAGAACCAATTGCAATTTTCGATTGAATTATGTTCCAACCAGCGCCCAATGGGTCAACTGAAGGATCCATAAAAATAATGAGACGTTGAATTTGATATTCCTTTAAGACCTTTTCTGCGCCCAAGGAAAAAACCAATCCAATTGCAATGATTGCAAAGCCATAAGAAATCCACAGAAAGTATTTTTTTCCGTGAAAATAACGGCGAACTATGATTCCTAAAAAGCACACGAACGAAGTCGAGAGAATTAAAAGTAATTTTAACTTGAAATTTGAAAAAACACGTATCGCTGAAACTGTATTGTGCATGATAAATTCATTCCATACAGGAAGAATGGTAAATGCTATTGTCGATGCAAGGATGCCAAGCAAGAAGAGCAGATAGGCTATGGGAATGCCCGCCATAAAACACATAAAGAAAAATATGGGAATATAAACACTCGCCGTTCCCAAGTCAGGCTGAAGCAAAATCAATCCTGTTGGAACAGCAAAAATTATGCCTGCGAGAATCAATCGTTTCAAGGGAAATTCGTTTTCAGAAATATCGAGGTAGTGCGCCAAGAAAATGATAAACACAATTTTTCCAAATTCCGACGGCTGAATTCCATAATCCCCTATTCCAATCCAGCTTTTTGCACCGTTCACATATCGTCCAAAAAGTCGTGTGTAAATTAAAACTAAAATCAATGCGCCATAAAGCCACGGAGCAAATCGTTCAATTCGACGGTAGTCAGTAAAGGCGAACACCATCATAATAACCAGCCCGATGCTCCCCCACACTATCTGTTTGATATATTCGTTTGTAACTAACGCTCCTTCCGAATTGATTCCAGCCGAATAGATGAACAGAATCCCTGTGACAGTTAAAATTAAAACGCACAGAAGCAAAACAAAATCTATAACCTCAAAAACAGCCGTTCTCATAACAAACCTCCCCCTGCACTATTTGTATGGTGTCTTGCATACCTACTCTTGACGGCTTCTTTGCTTCATAAGATACTTGAAGCCCAAGTCGCTAATCGCCTCTTCAAAAGTTTGGTTTGCGAAAATTCCCTGCAGTATAATGTTTGTGGCGTATGGCGCCCACCATTCCCAGTCATTGCACGCTTCAATAATTGCGGAAACGACAACTTGATCTTCTTTTGGACCGTCATATGGCGCATACGCGACCATCCATGAATGCCAGCTTTTTGTGTATGGCTGAACTTCCGCAGTGCCCGTTTTTCCTGCCGCTTGCACGATTTTATTGTGCATTGGATATTGAGATGTGCCATCTGTTATTGTATAGAGCATAGCCTCCTGAACCTCTTTCCAAATATGCGGCTCTATATCCGATGTAAAAAGGACTTCTGGCTTGACCTCCTGTAAAATTTCACCAGTGACAGAATCCCGCACCTCTTTCAAAAGGTGTGGTCGATATATAACGCCGTTGTTGCAAACCATTGCGACCATATCGGCGAGTTGCAATGGAGTCACAAGCAAATAGCCCTGTCCGATAGATGCCGACATTGTGTCTCCTCCAAGCCATTTTTGATGGAACTTTCGCTCCTTCCATTCTGCAGTTGGAATAAAACCTGATTGCTGACTGGGTAAGTCGATTTTTGCGCTTTGTCCCAGTCCAAAGATTCTTGCATAAGCGCCAATTTTACTGATTCCAAGATAATCTCTGCCAATAACCCAATAGTAAATATCACAAGATTGGGCAAGCGCATTTTTCATATCAAGCCAGCCGTGACCTGGGGCGTGTATGTGGCAGTGAAAATATCTGTTTCCATAGTACATTTGCCCCTTGCAATCTATTTTTTTAGACGAGGAAAACGCATTCTCCTGAAGCATTGCCGTAGACATAATGATTTTAAAAGTGGATGCAGGGGGATAAGTGGCGTTCACTACCCTATTTAAAAGCGGATTTTTTTCATCTGAAATCAAAGACTGATAATATTCGCTGGAATTGTCAGTGTTAAAAATATTTGGGTCAAAAAACGGATAAGAGACCATTGCCAAAACCTCGCCGTTTGAAGGCTTTAGAACGACGATTGCCCCCACTCTATTTCCCAAAGTTTTTTCAACGAGGGTTTGAATTCGAGTGTCTATGGTCAAAACAAGATTGCTTCCCATCTTTGGCTCTTGAATTTTTGCCTCTTCAGAAATGACACGACCACGAACATCAACAGTTCGGCTCTCCCATCCTGGTGTTCCTTGCAAAAGAGAATCGTATTGTCGTTCAATTCCTGTTTTTCCAACAACACTCTTTTGTGAGTACCCCTGATTATACATAACATTCATCTCTTCTTTTGTTATGTCGCCAACATAACCAATAACATGTGAAATTGAACCAGTCTCAACATAGTTTCTCATAGGCTTTGAAACCCATGACACGCCTGGCAAATCGGTTTTGTTTTCCGCAATGTTAGAAATGATTGAAAAAGGAACATTTGAGCGAATTTGAATGCTTGAATATGAACGGCGAACACTTTTTGGAACGCGCCTGTCTATATCATACTTTGAAATTCCAAGATACGAAGCAAGGCGCGTCGCCACAGTGTCATACATTCCATTTGGGATTTCAGCAGGAGTGAGTTCAACTGCAAACGAATCTGTGTTAATCACCATTGGATAGTCTGCGTTCCTGTCGAATATCTCTCCGCGCTGCGCTGAAATGGTGTTCACCTGGCTCGAGATTATTTGTGACTGGTCTCGATATTCTTTTCCCTGTACGACTTGCAGAATATAAAGTCGATACACATAGATAACAAAGCCTATAGATATCAAAATTCCCAAAATAAGAATACGCACATTTTTATCAAGTGGACTGTCCTTGTTTTCTCCCGAGTAAAAAGACATTAGGCTATCCCCTCCGAAGAAGTCGAAATGATTCTGTCAAAGGAACTTAAAATTTTGAAAATAAATGGAGTAAGTAATGTGTTCGCAACAAGCTCGAAAAGGAACGGAAGAGAAACTATGCTATAGGAGGCAGAAACTGCAGGAAAAAACAAGGAAATCACCCAAATTAAGAGGACTTTGAGAATTGTTGCAATCAGTCCTGTCAACGCTGGGATAAAAAATCCTCGATAGTTAATAGAAGAGCCAAACCAACCAATTGCATATCCAATGATGGTTCTAAAAATGCAGTTGAATCCAAAGGGGGTTCCCGAAAGAAAGTCGATAAAAAGCCCCGATAAAAAGCCTGAAAACTCCCCCATTCCTCGACCGTTCAAGAGAGAAAAATAAACTGAGCAAATCAAAAGCAAATCGGGAATAGCAGGTAAAAATGTTATGTTGGAAAGAATCGCAGTTTCAATAATCGCAACACAAAGCAGAATCAATGCAGAAACCAAGTAAGACTTAACCATAATTATTCGCCCCTCGCACTCGTGTCATTTATTTCATGCATATTTACAACAATAACATTTTCAAGCCGTGAAAAGTCTATTATAGGAAGAAGCTCAATATCCAAAGAAGAATTGTAGTCTGTAACGGAAATTTTAGAAATTGTCCCCAAGGGAAGGTCTCTCATATAATTGTTGTTTTCACCAGAAGTAACGACCACATCGCCAAAATGCAGTTCAGGGAGAACACGCTTTCGTATATATTTCATAGAAAGTGTGCCGTCATAATTTCCTTTACCTGAAACAAGACCAATGTTTCTTGTGTTCTGCATTCTCGCGGAGACGGTGCAATTCACATTGTATATAGGCATCACAATACTTGTAAATTTTCCAACCTGAACGATTTTTCCCACTAGCCCAGAATTTCCATCTTGATATGCAACAACAGGCATATTCTTTTTAATTCCCGACGAAGAGCCTTTGTCAATTGTGAAATATGCATCAATATTGTCTGTATCGCGGGCAATGATTTGGGCAGGGTAATTTTTTTCCTCAAGTGAATTTGAAAACCCCAGCTGCTCGCGAAGCCTTTCATTTTCCTTGCGAATTTCAGCGTTGGAACGACGCATTTGCTCGTAATTCTCAAGCTTCCGCACAAGGACATCATAGTCTCGTCGCAGCTTTGCGAGCTCATGCCCTGCGGTGAACATGTTCGTTATGCCCTTTGAAAGTGCATGCGCCTCCTTTTGTATTGTGGAGAATACGGTAAACCCAATGGCTTTGAAATTCAGCACAAAACTTCCAGAGCTAAACGCAAGCATCGTTCCCGAAACTAAAATGAGAATTACAAGAACAAATTCCGGCACCCGAAACTGAAATGATGCCTTTTTTTTCGCTGACATATTCGTTAACTGTTAATCGTTCAAACTGTCATATATCGAACGATCTGTAGACATGTCTTTGAACAGCTCGAATGCCTCGCCCGCTCCAATAGCAACACACTGAAGGGGATTCTCCACAAGAATTACGGGAACACCCGTTTCCTTTGAAACGAGCTTTGGAAGCCCCTTGAGCATAGATCCGCCGCCAGTCATAACGATTCCATAGTCAATGATGTCAGAAGCAAGTTCTGGAGGTGTTTGACTGATGACATTCTTGATTTCTTCCACAATCATTCTTACTGGGTCTTTTAATGCCTCTCGGACTTCAACGCTGTCTATTTCAAGGCGACGCGGAAGACCAGTAATTGCATCCGTGCCTTTCAATTCCATTTTTTCAATGGTCTTGTCAGGAGCGGCGTTTCCAATCTGAATCTTCAGCCGTTCTGCCGCTTGCTGACTGATTATGAGGTTGTGAATGCTCTTCACATGTTTGACAAGCGCCTCGTTGAATTTGTCACCCCCAACGCGTATGGAGCTAGTAACAACCATTCCACCAAGCGAAATCACGGAAGTCTCGGCAGTTCCACCGCCAATATCACAAATCATGTGTCCGGCAGGTTCAAAAATTGGAATTTTTGCGCCAATCGCAGCGGCTTTGCTTTCCTCGATTACCTCAACTTCCTTTGCGCCTGCCTTTAGAGCCGCTTCTATAACGGCGCGTCGCTCTACATCGGTAATGCACGAAGGGATGCCGATTTTCATTCTCAATGACTTTATAATCTGACGGCGAGAAATGATTTTCTGCATAAAATACTTTATCATTCTTTCGCAGCTGTCAATATCAGAAATAACGCCGTCCGCAAGCGGTCTGATTGCAATGATATTGCTTGGCGTTTTTTCAAGCATATTCTTTGCGTCCGCACCAACCGCTAAAATGCGTTTTGTACCCTTTTCCACCGCCACAACAGAAGGCTCGTCAATCACAATGCCCTTGCCACGAACATAAATCAATGTGTTGCATGTTCCAAGGTCAATTCCAATATCTGTTGAAAATCTATCAAAAAATCCCATAAGTCCTCCCGGATTTTACTTTCATTTTTTTATATATTTTTTTTATAATTGCAAAGCAGTCTCAACTTGACAGTTTCTCCAATGCAAGCGGATGGTTCACCTGCACTTTCAAGGCTTTTCGCCATTCAGCACGTGCCTTTGCCATATCCCCCTGCTTTTCATATATAACGCCAAGACCATAATAAGCATCAGCAAAATTTTGTTTTTTTTTCAGTATGCCCTCAAACTCAAGGCGCGCATCGTCATATTTCTCCTCGTCTATATAAATCAACCCTAAAAGATTCATACTTTTTATAATAAGCTCATCGTCAACGCTTGAATTTTTTATTCGAAACAAATATTGCTTTGCCGCCGTTGACTGCCCCACCTTATAATATTGTTCCGCAATTGAAAGCAAAAGCGAGTCCGACTCCCTTTCAAGCAACGCCTCTGTAAAAGATGAAATACTTTCCATAGGCTTCCCAAGGGATGCATAACACAAGCCCATATACTCAGGAATGTCAGGAGCAGAATAGCCATGTTTTTTTGCAAGACTGAAATATTTTAATGCTAAATCAGAATAATAGTAAGATGTAATTGTGTTTTTATAAAAATAAGATTTGCCAAGCATATACTCTAATTGTGGACGAACCTGTTTTTTTGCGCTATAAAGGGCAATTCTCATACTGTTAATCGCCTCATCAAGATAGACCTGAGATGATGATGTTTCTATTTGTGAAACCGCAAGATAAAAACTCGCATAGCCATGATAAATCAAAGCTGCATTGTTATAAGGGTTTTCCTGCAATATTTGATGGCTGATTTCATACACAGATGGGTAGTCGTAGTCTTTCCATTTTTCAGCTACCGCGATAATAGTACTGGATGACTTTATGCGCTCGTCTATCTTTTCAACAAAAAAAACAACGAAACATACAATAACAATTGTTGCAAAAAAAGCGACTATAAGAGTAGGAACAAGCCTGCTCTTTCTTTTTACTATGCTATTGCTACTACTCATGCCAATTCCTATAAAAAAATAAACAGACGGGACAATAAGCCGGGTTCTGTCATCGCAAAAACGACATAGCCATCTATCTGAACTGTCTGTTACCAAACAGCCTACAGCAATCTACCCGAAGCATGGAAGCCGGAAACTCATATGCTTCTACTTGATTTTGCTCCAAACGAGGTTTGCACTGCTGCGTATGTTACCATCCGCACGGTAGTCTCTTACACTGCCATTTCACCCTTACCTGAAAAACAGGCGGTTTGTTTTCTGTTGCACTTTCTGTCGCTCCAAAAGGAACGCCCGATTGTTAATCGGCATTTTTTCCGGAGGAGCCCGGACTTTCCTCCCAAAGAAGTTCATATCATGATGAATCTTTAGGCGACTATATCCCATCTGCTTTTTATTCCTTTAATTGTCAGAATCCTCTTCTTCGTCTTCTTCATCCGTATCATCATCAGAAGATTCGTCCTCGTCCGAATACTCCTTGTCTTCTTCTTCGTCTTCTTCTTCCTCATCGATAAAGTCGTCTTCCAAATCGGCAAGACTTCCTGGTTCATTGAAGAATTCGTCTTGATTTTCATCTTCAGACTGCTCATAAAAGAGTATTCGGCTGCAATAAGGGCAGAACAGAATTGACTCTCCTCCCCTCACTTCATTTGCAAATTGTGCGGGCAAAATCATATGACATCCCATACACACTCCGCCTTTTACCGCGACAATACCCTCTGAATTCCTTTGGATAATTCTTTGGAATTTAAAGAGAATTTCTCGGTCTAAACCTGGAGAGATTTCATTCTCTTTTGCAGTCAAGTCTGCAAGCTCATTTTTATAGTCGGTAATTTGACTTTCAAGCGTTTGACGACTTGTGTTCAAGTCGTTTTCTTGAGATGAAATCATCAATTCAGTCGTCTTTATAGTGTCATTTAATTCAGTCAGGTTCTTTTCTTGCTTTTGAAGCTCCTTTCTCAGTTCCGCCTCTTTTAGAGATGCTTCCGAAATTTGCTTGTCAAGGGCTTCGTATTCACGGTGATTGGTGACCGTGTCCATATTTTTTTCACCCATTTCGCGTGTTTTTACAGCAACTTCAAGATCAGCCTTTAAGCCAAGAATACTGTCTTTAATAGATTCGCTATCCTTGTTTTTTTCAATAAATTCTTTTTTCAATTTTGAAAGAAGATCCTCTTGGGAACCAAGTTGTTTCGGCGCGTTTTCGACCAATTTCTCAAGCTCGTATTTTCTTGCGAGAATGTTCTGCAGCTCCTTTAACCTTTCAAACACTTCGGTTGTTACCATATCTTTCCGTTCCTTTCGTTTATTTACTAGAAATAAGATTATACACTAATTTATGACTTCTGTCTATAAAAGCGCAAAACAAAATGGATTGTGCCTTTAGGTCTCCATATAATCACGCAAGCCGTTTGCCCGTCTCGGATGACGCAGACGACGCAACGCTTTTGCCTCAATCTGTCTGATTCTTTCTCTCGTGACATTAAAATACAGACCGACTTCTTCAAGCGTCAAGGAATAGCCATCGTCAAGTCCAAAGCGCATTTTCAAAACCTCCTGTTCACGCGGAGGAAGCGTTCCCAGAACCTCTCGCAGCTGCTCCTGCAAAAGCGTGTATGCAGTTTGAGATGCAGGATTTTTCACCTCTTTGTCCTCGATAAAATCGCCCAGTGAAGAATCCTCCTCTTCTCCAATAGGAGTTTCCAAAGAAATCGGCTCTCGAGCGACATTCTTCACTTGCTTCACCCTCGTAATAGGCCAGCCAAGTTGCTGGGCGATTTCTTCATCGGTTGGCTCTCGTCCGAGTTTTTGCATAAGCTGCCGTGATTCACGCACGACCTTGTTTATCTGCTCTATCATGTGCACAGGAACACGAATTGTGCGCGCCTGGTCGGAAATGCTTCGTGTAATCGCCTGGCGAACCCACCATGTTGCATATGTTGAAAATTTGAATCCTTTGCGGTATTCAAATTTTTCAACCGCTTTAATCAATCCAATGTTACCTTCCTGAACCAAATCAAAGAATTGCAGGCCTCGATTTGTATATTTTTTTGCGATAGAAACAACAAGTCGAAGGTTCGCATTTATAAGCTTGTTCTTCGCCTGCTCCATCATTACCGCGCCACGCTCAATTTCCTTATATTTTTCTATAATTTCATCGATAGTATTCTCAAATTCGTATTCCAAGAGCTGCAGTTTTTTATCAATTTTTTGAATTTGGGTGTACTTTTCACGGATGCTATCAGTCGGAATATTCAATTCCTCTTCAAGCTTGGCGGCTTCCGAACGAATCGAAATGCGTCGCCCCAAACTGCGTAGGTCAAGCGGATTTGAAATTCTCAACTCCCGCATTTTCTTTTCTTGTATTTGATGATATTCATCTATTTTCCGCACCGCATCGGTAAATTTTTGGGTGAATTTGTCGAGTTCCTCTGTCTGTATTTCGATTTTTTGAAGCGCTGGCTGAATTTTTACGCGTAAAGAAACCAATTGCGGATCGTCAAATATTCTGCTTGTTTGGTTTGCCTCGAACATCTGCTTTTTTAACGCCATATACTGCTTCATTTCAGAAAGGACAGGCTTGATATACTCACTATAGCAGGTTTTTAGACGGCGTTTTTCCGCCATCTCCTCGTTTATCTCCTTTCGCGGACGACCAGGTTCATGCATATCGATTCTCGTGAACGCCTTTTGAGCCACTGCAAAAAATTCAGGAATCATGATGCCAGAATTTAATATCACATCCTTTATGATGTTCTTTCCATCTTCCATTTTTTTTGAAAGGCTAACTTCCTGACCAGCGGTTAAAAGGTTTTCCTTGCCGATTTCACGCAAATACAGTCTAATAGGGTCGTCAACGGTGGACTCCTTGTCTCCGTTTACAAGGCGATCCTTTTCATCAGAAAATTTTTCAGAATCTTCTTCAACATCTTCGTTTTCTTCGAGCAGGGCTTCATCTGTAACCTCGTCATCTTCATCTCCCTCTCCATCGTCTTCCTCATCCTCTGCGATGATTCCAGCCTCGACAATTTCTATATGCTGTTTTGCAAAATGCTGTAGCACAATTTCCATTTCAGGAGAATTCACAAAATCTTGCCCGACAATATCTGCGATTTCATCATAGGTAATTCCCGACTTATCTTTTGCATAATCCAAAACTTTTTGAATCGAAGGATTTAATTCCTGCTCCATACCCTTTTTGTATCCTTTTTATTTTTTAGCAAGTTGGCTATCCAATTCCAACTTTTGCTTTAGAAGCGCTTTATACTGTTCGTTATCGTCTTCAGTAACACGAGAAAACTCACGGATTCGTTCAATGATTTTATCCCTTTGCCTTGAAAGTCGCTTTCTTTTTATCATTTGCAACGAGTCATGTATTGCCGAGTCGGCAACATCTCTGCTGTATTCATTGGAGGCGATAGAGCCTGCCACATAGTTGGCGAGATTCTCATTTTCACAATGACCCAATATTCCAGGCAAATGCAATGAATTCTCTTTGTAGCACTCCTCAATAATTGACAAAAGCGTTTTGGCGTAAAAATCATCAAAATCGTCAGGAGAAATCTCAGAACGAATCGTTTCGTACTTGTCTAAATCGGCTATTATTGCCAGGACACTTCGCAACTCTGCTGTCGCCTCTATTTTTTTAGGCGAAGAGTCCGACGCTGGCTGTCGATACTTCAAACGTTCTTGGGCTTTTCCCCTGTTTTGAAAATCTCTTCTCACAGCCTCCGGCTTAAGATTAAATGTTTGGCACAACTGTTCCAAGCTCGACTCTTTTTGCGTGTAAGACTGAAGGGAATCAATATAGGTGAAGAATTCAAGGGAAGCCTTTGTTTTCCCCTCTGGCGTATCGACAGGATATAAAACCCCTAGCCTAGATAATAAAAAGTCGCTATCCAAGATAGCACTGTTTACAAAGTTTGTCAAGGTTTCCGCACCAAAATTTATCATAATTTCGGCAGGGTCCTTGCCACCCTTCAACCGTATCACACGCGCCGTGACATTATTCTGTCGAAGCATAAGGATTGCGCGGATGGTGGCGTTTTGTCCCGCTTCGTCAGAGTCAAATGAGAGCAGCACCTCATTGACAAACGGACGCACCATCTTTATCTGCTCGTCCGTGAGCGCCGTTCCAAGAGGAGCGACCGCATATGAGATTCCGCATTGATGATAGGCGATGCAATCCATATAGCCCTCGCATAATATAACTCGCTTCGCCTCTTTAATCGCTCTTCTTGCAAAATTAAATGCATACAGTGTCACCCCTTTTTTATATTGAATCAAATCCCCCGAATTGATGTATTTTGGACTGTCAGGATTTGAATCCAACTTACGACCGCCAAACGCCACAACTTGACCGCGCCTATTAAAAATGGGAAACATCAAACGATTGGAAAAGAACGCGATTTCAGGGTATTTTTTGCTGAAAAGCCCTGAACCGCTTAAAAATGTTTCTGTGAAGTTTTTTTTGAGCAAAAATTTTTTGAGCCATCGGCGGTCTGACGGAGAATAGCCTAGCTTAAACTTCTTTATTGTTTCCATTGAAATGCCACGTTTCATGATATATTCCAACGCCATTGTTCCATGGCTTGTTTCTGTAAGCATATAATGGAACATAGATGCGGTCCTTTCATAAAGTGAAATATATTCATCAATCAACTTTGCTTTTTGGTCTTCAACAGGCTTTTTATATCCTTCTTCGTATCTAATGGGAATGCCCGCTCGTTTTGCAAGAAATTCTATTGATTCTGCATAAGAGAGTTTTTCCTGCTCCATAACGAATTTTATGGAGTTGCCGGCCGCCCTGCACCCAAAACAATAGTAGAATTTTTTGTCAGGCTCGACATGAAAAGAGGCTGTTTTTTCGCTGTGAAACGGACAACACCCCCAGTAATCAGAGCCACGAGGCTCTAGCTTTGTGTACTCCCCGATCAAAGACACAATATCCGTGTTATTTAAAACTGAATCTATCGTTTCCTGTGAAATAAATCCCGCCATGTGCAAACGCCCTCGCCGTTATTTGAGATTTTTCCAAAATTGCAATTTTTGAAAAACCACCTTCTCTGTATTTTCGAGAAATAGCAGCCAATCCTTTATGTTGCTTACATTTCTCGACGAGTCTCTCCCAAAAAACATCTTTTTTGAGAGAGACTCATTTCTTTGTACTGTAAGTGTAGCCTTCACTGATATGGGTTGAAAAGTCACGGGAAAACGCGTGTTTGCCTTTCTCTGCATCAACAAGACGGAAGTAGTAATAGTTTGTTTTTTCGGGATTCGCCGCGGCATTCAATGCGACACTTCCAGGATTTGAAATTGGCCCTGGAGTGAGACCAGCCCACTTGTATGTGTTATAGGGGCTGTTAATCTCCAAATCAGAATAGGTTATCACATCAGGGTGTTCTCTGCCCTCAATTTCCGTGATGATATATTCAATTGTAGCGCAAGAATAAAGCCCGATGTTATGTGAAATTCGGTTTTTAAATACGCTTGCTATGAGAGGCGCTTCTTCTGCGATTCGGTATTCTCTCTCGACAATGGATGCTAAAATGACCGTTTCATTGAGTTCCGATGGATTCATATCTGCAAGATGAGGTATTTCCTGTATCCTTTTGAAAAAATTGTCCACCATCAAAGAGACAACAGACTCTGCATCCATTGCAGGATTAAAAAAGTATGTGTCAGGAAAAAGATACCCTTCGCAATTTTGAGCGGGAATAGCATATTGTTCCAAGATCGTTTTGTTTTTCGATGCGGACTTAAATTCATCTGCAGAACAAACACCCGACTCTTCCAAGCGATACGCTATTTTTGAAATGGTAAGTCCTTCGGGAAAAGAAAGCCGTATAAAATTCTGCTGTCCTGATGAAAATGCGTTGAGAATTTCTGCAAGGCTCATGGATGGTGAAATATGGAAAACACCGCTCTTTAATGAAAATGGAGCTGCATCTCCCGTGAAAATGCCTTTGAAAATCGGAAAGCGTGCCGCCATATAAAACACAAGAGAAGAGCGAATGAGATTTTTCTCCTTCAAAATGAAGGAAATTTCACGAGCGTTTGTTCCAGACGGCACTTCAATTCTCGCTGCATTCGTTTCGTTGCGGGATACTGCAAGTGTATTGATTTTTATAATGGAAAACACCGCAACAAAAATGAGAGCGATTAAAAACAGGATGACGGGAACGGTTTTATTTCTTCTATTCATTTCTAAAGTTCCAATTCCATCCCTTCTTTTGCCAAATAGACACTGACATTGGAATGAGCGATGTAGGTGGCATACCAACGAGCCGATTCAAGCATTGCATTTAATTTTCTATCATCATAAGATGGCTCGTGATGAAACAAATACAATTTCTTGATTCCCCAGCGAACGCTAAAATCCACTGCATAACAAAAAGACGAGTGTCCCCAGTTTACTTTCTTATGAGATTCCTCAACGGTATACTGCGAGTCCAAAATGATACAATCCGCATCTCTGAACACAGAAATATGCTCTTGCGTCTCTTCAAAATCCTGTCTGCTTAGCTCAACATCAGTCGCATACACTAATTTCTTTCCGTTCTCTGAAAAAGAAAAGCTATGTGAATCGCCAGGATGGGTCATTCTGCAAAGAGACACAATAAAATCCCCCAGCGAGAATGTATCGCCCGATTTTTTTGTTTTGAAGGTAAAATTATCGCCCATCTCAACAGGAAAATAAGGCATTCTTTGTTGAGCACGAAGCAATGTTTCTGCACTTTCAAGGGCAGAGTACACCGTTATTTTAGCATCCTCGTCATACATGGGGTCGAAAAATGGCAGTCCTTGTATATGATCCCAATGAAAATGTGATAAAAATAAATTGAAATTCTTATGTTTTGGCAGCCCCTCTGATTTTCCAAGTGCACGAATTCCTGTGCCTGCGTCAAGGATGATTTCCGTGCCATCGTTTCCCCTCACCTCAACGCACGGTGTGTTTCCTCCAACAGTTCCAAAAATCCATGTTGGCAATTCCGAAATAAAACGCTCACGAGAATCGGCGGACTCTATGTCCTTTGCGGTAATTCGTTGCACCACTGCGGAAATCTTTGATTGAATTTGCCTCGCGACAAGCGGGGAAGGAAGGGAGCCTCTTACCCCCCAAAAACGAACTTTCACTAAAAATCCACCCCTTTAAAAAAAAGAGTTAGAACTGATTTCTAACTCTATCTTAAAACCCATTTTGGGGAGTGAAGGATTCGAACCTACGAAGGCGAAAGCCAGCAGATTTACAGTCTGTCCCCTTTGACCACTCGGGAAACTCCCCTTAAAAAGCTGCCTGTAGGATTTGGACCCACGACCCCGAGATTACAAATCACGTGCTCTACCAGCTGAGCTAAGGCAGCAAAACTTATGTGATGTAGGATATTGTAGAATAATGACAAAAAATAGTCAATCGCTTATTCACAATTTTTTTTGATTTTATGAAAAAAACAGTCGTGAAGCCCACTAATAAAATGTGAAATCAAGCCTGCTAGTATGAATTTCGACTAAAAAAACATTCTTCCACTTGCAATGAGAAAGGTCAAAACCATGCGTTCACTTCTTTTCGTGTCGCAGCCAGGTTATTAAATCCGCCTGCAAACAAATCCTAAAAAAGTGAAAATGCAAGACCGATGAAAAAGCCTAAAAGACAGCCAATTGTCACTTCCATAGGGGTGTGACCGTTCACCTCTTTTATCGGTTTGTACTCAATTATTTTTTTGTTGTCAAGAAGCCGTCCGATTTCATTTATTTTTTTTGCCTGAATTCCATTTGAGCGTCTCACTCCAACGGCATCTCGAATCGTAACCATAAAAAAACAAAATGACAAAATAAAAATGTCGGAACCCATTCCATTGCGAAAACCGACAGTCGTTGCCAAAGACGACACCAACGCTGAATGGCTTGAAGGGAAACCGCCTGTTTTCCAGACCAAATTTTCAAGCAGCTCTACAATGCTATGAACGCGCCCATAAAGAACGCTTATCACTGTTTTTATAAATTGCGCGGAAAACCAACTGGTAACACAGGCCAAAATAATGGGATTTAAAAGAAATTCCCGTATTTGTTCAATAAATGTCTCAGGCATAATGACAGTCTATCACGCAGATGTTTTTTTTGCTAGTCATATAGAAGAAAAAATGAAAATTATGATATAATATCATCTATGAGATTTTTGGAATTCACCGCATCGGAAAACGACAACGACAGACGACTCGATAGAATTGTGCGAAAATTTATACATATTCAGAATCTTTCTGGAATTTACAGCGCGATACGAAAAGGATTTGTAAAAGTAAACGGAAAAAAAGTGTCTCCCCCCACTCGTATTTTTTCAGGGGACAAAATTAAAATCGCAGATTTTCTGATTTCACACGAGAATAAGACTGCCGCAGATACAATCAAGACGATTTCTGATGATACAGCAAAATGTGTGCAAAAAAATGCACCACCAAACTATCTATTTCCGTATGAGACGGTTTTTCACAACGAACATATTTTAGTTTTAAACAAACCGTGTGGTGTTTCTGTGCACGGAAAGGAAAATTCATTGGAAAAAGAAGTTCGCCGTTTCTTCAAAATGACTGCAAAAGACACCTCCCTCTCGTTCTCACCAGGACCGCTTCATCGCCTTGACAAATATACAAGCGGTCTCATCTCGTTTTCGTGGAGCATCCAAGGGGCGCATTGGTTCTCCCATGCTCTTTCTCATCATGAAATTCACAAAACATATCTCGGAATTGCATCGGGGATTTTAAAGAAGGAAGAAAAATGGGAGGATTTTATTTTAGATAATAAGAAGAACGAAACTGAAGTTGATAGTAGAATGAGCAGAGGAAAAAGCGACAAGATGTTTCACACGGTTCATGCGTCCTCTCAAAAGCAAAACGACTTTTCAAAACTCGCGCTCACAACAGCCACTCCACTTGCATATGGAGAATACAAAAAAAATCCTGTCACAGTGATACAATACAACATAGAAACAGGTCGCACACACCAAATCAGAGCGCAATCCGCGCTGCACCATCTCCCGCTTCTTGGCGACACAGCGTACGGTGCGGAAAAACTCCCCTCCGCCATATTTTTCTTGCACGCAAAAAAACTGGAAGCCCCCAAAGAAAACGCAATTGGTCTACCTTCCGTTCTCCATGCAGAAATTCCAAGGCAATTCAAAGAGTTTTTGAAGGGGTGCGAGATGGGCGAACTCTAGATGGTGCACCGTTTTTTAACAATCATAGTTCGCAACGCTACGCTAAACAGTTTTCGATTTGCGAAAGCTGCATAACAAGCCCGTTCACCACACTAGTCAGTTTTGGAAGCAAAAGCGAACAAAACTGGAGGCGAATGCAGAATCGATAATTCCTTGACCTAGAAATTTATGCATTCGCCCCCTCCGCTATTATCACAATCCACTGGCACGTTTTGGAATCAGAGTGTACAAAACGTGAAGGCGAGGTCGAAAAATTTTTATTTAAACAACCGATGAATCCTCGCCTATATTTCCATATTCATCGCCGCCCGCACTTCTTCGAGCGTTTTTTCAGCGATTTCACGAGTTTTCTTTACGCTTGTATGCAACACATCTTGAATATACGCCATATTTTTTTCCAACTCGGCACGCCTTTGGCGGATTGGCTTGAGCGTTTCGTTTAGAGCAATAGTCAATTCGTTCTTGAGCATTCCTCCGCCTCCGTCTCCAATGCGCTCCGCAACCTTTTCAGGCACTTCTCCCGTACAAAGAGAAATTATCATCAATAGATTGGCAACTTCAGGGCGATTTTCTGGGTCGTATGTTATGTGTCGCTCGCTGTCAGTCTTTGCCTTCTTCACAAGGTGCGCGGTCTCATCTTCCGTTGCGCTTAAGAAAATGGCGTTTCCTCTGCTCTTGCTCATTTTTTGAGAGCCATCAAGTCCAAGAATATTCGGTGTCTTGCTTAAAAGCGCCTGAGGCTCTGGAAAAACAGGCTCTCTGTCCTTGCAGAATTTTTCGTTAAAACGGCGGGCAATAGTCCGCGTGATTTCAAGATGGGGCAGCTGGTCTTTCCCCACAGGAACCACATTTCCCTTGCAAAACAAAATGTCTACGGCTTGATGGACGGGATAGGTGTACATTCCCGCATTCACACTTTTCAAGCCCGCCGATTGAATCTCCTCCTTTACTGTTGGATTGCGAGAAAGCTCCGCATTGGTCACAAGCGTTAAAAAAGGCACCATCAATTGATTTGCTTCTGGAATATAACTATGAGGGAAAATCAAAACATTGTCCGAAGGCTCTATCCCTGACGCAATATAATCAATCACCAGCTGCTTTGTGTTCTGGCTGATTTCTTGATACGCATCGTGGTCAGTGAGCACTTGATAATCCGCAATCAAAATCATCGTCGGCACTCCTAGCTTTGAAAGCCGCACACGATTTTGCAGAGAGCCAAAATAATGCCCGATGTGCAGCCGCCCTGTCGGCCTGTCTCCTGTCAAAACACGGTATTTTTGAGGATTTTTTAAAATATCCACCTCAATTTTCTTGCTCGTCTCTAGAGCCGCTTCATATGTTCCGCTATATTTTAATTCTGCCATATAAACCTCTTGATTTTCAATATTTAGGAGGGGGAGTCCGTTAGAAACTTCGTGCTGCGCACTCGTTGCGAATCCCCCTCGCTTCAGCCTGCTGCGCAGTCTTTCGCTACCTCTTCCAGCGGGGACACCCCGCAACGCCCTACGCAAGCCTACGGCTTGCTCCCGAGTTTGCTTCGCAAACTCGCAGTTTAATGCATTGACTACTGGTTCAGAAAATATGCTTTCAGCATTCGCACCAGTTTTGTTCGCTTTTGCTTCCAAAACTGGCTGATTAAGCCTAGTATATCAGATAATATATTTTTTTGAAATGTTGTTTTGGTTTTTTATAGATAAATTTTCTCTTTCGGTATATAATTATTGTATATTTTCCACTACAGGTGGGATTATACAGGAGGAACGAAACCTACTATTTCTTCATCACGTTTTGTTACTCGTGGTTGCGTTTTCAATTTTGTGCGCTACGCTCACAAAATTGACTAGAAAATTGTATCAGGAGTTCGATATGAGTATAAAATTGAAAAAAATCATTGTCGCGGGGATGTTTGTTTTGGCTTCATTGCCTCTCTTTTCACTCAATGTAGACGAAAACGAACTAAAAAGCGCAGGGAGCAATGACACAATCGTCTTTATAAATTACACTGGACCGCATGCAAAAATCGACTCTCTTGCAAGCATAAAGGGAATCGGAAGCAACATGGGTGTGGAAATCTCAAAGGCATTGGAAAAATCAGCGACCGTTGGAAATGCACGCTATTCGGTGATTCACGCACTTGACCCAACAGAAACAAAAAAGCTTGACGCTGACATAATTCTCATTGGAAAAGACGCCACCGTTGACCACATAAACAATCTTCGTCACATAATCGCAGCGTATCTTGTTTCGGCGTATGGCTATTCTGAAAATGATGCGGAAACAATCGCGGTTTTTATCACTGTTTACAATGCAGTCTATAGAAGAAATATCGGGCAATTCCAGAACAAATATAAAAAAGTCGTGTTGGACAATCTTTCAGCAAACAGTTGTGGTCTTTCTGTGAATTACAAGGAATGGCCAGGCGCAACGCAAATTGTCATTCCACTTTATGACGCGACCAATGGGAGCTTGAGCACTGTTGACACTTCTATCATCAGTGACACTGAAGTTGTGAAGAAAATGCAGGAGGATGATGACAAAAACATTGACGCGCGAAAAGATATGGTTGACATAAAAGAGCGAGAGGCAGAGGAAGCGCAAAGCCGTGCAGAAGAAGCGCAAAAGCAAGCAATGCAAGAGGAAGAAAAACTAAACGAACAAAAAGAAAAGACAGAGGAGGCAAAAAAAGAGGCGGACGAGGCACAGGCGGCAGCGGATGAGGCGCAAAAAGCGGCGGAAGAGGCGCAGGCGGCAGCGGATGAAGCGCAAAAGATAGCGGAAGAAAACCCTGATGACAAAGAGGCGCAGGAAGCGGCGGAAGAAGCGCAAACGGCAGCAGAAGAGGCGCAGACGGCGGCGGATGAGGCGCAAAAAGAGGCTGACGAAGCGCAAGAAGCGTACGAAGAGCAACAACAGGCAGAGGAAGAACAACAGCAAGTCGTTGAGGAAGCAAAGTCAGAGGCGCAAGAAGAGCAAAATTTAAGCGATAAAAAGAACACAGAGGCGCAAGAAGAGCGAAAGGCTATCGCAAAAGACCAGCAAACCGTTACGAAAAATGAAATCGCAAACGAAAATGCTCCATCAGTTTATGGAATAGCGCTTGTTGACGAAGCATCGCTCCTTTCTCAAATCGTAAGAGTGAATACAGACACGGGAGAGGTTATGAGAAAATCACCGGTATCTTATATCCGAAACAGAACCCTCTTCCAAGTGGGGGATAAATTCATTGCAATCGCAGGTGAAAATGTAAACAATGGAGTGATAAAACTCGTCGCCCTTTCTGCGGACACAATGGAAATTACTGCGGAGACAAATGAAACGGTCTCTGAGAATTCTGTTTTGATTCAAGATAGTGGCGAATTCTACTGTGTCATAAATGACAATGGAAATTTTGTTTTGGCAAAATATGACCAAAATCTTGAATTAAAATTGAAGTCTGATGTGAATGTAAAAAGCGGAACGCCTGTCACAATCGCAAGCGACTACATAATCGTAACTGGTTCTGATGGCGTGTCAAAACTTTTGAACAAGTCAGACTTGAAATTGAAGAAATAAAATGAGAGACTAAAGGCGGACAGCCTAAAAATTGCTTTCGCAATTTTCTTAACGGCTTTCGATAGAACACCGCCCACCATAGGTGGGCTTACACAGGGAGAAAGTATGAATGCAGTTACACAAATGGCGTAACTGCATTCAACTCAAGTTTGCGTTGCAAACTTGTTATATATTTGTGCGCGTCGCAACAAGTTGCTTACCACGCACGCTAAAAAGCCATTCGCGATTTTGCAAAATCGCTCTTGACTTTTTATAGGAGAAAAGAATGAAAATCGCGGTCGCAGGAACAGGATATGTGGGACTTTCAAACGCAATTCTTTTGGCGCAGCATAACGAGGTGTTTGCTGTTGATATAAATGAAGAAAAGGTGAAATTGATAAACGCAAAGAAATCTCCCCTCATCGACAAGGAAATTGAGGAGTTTCTTGCGGAGAAAGAATTGCATCTTACTGCCACAACGGATGCAAAAACGGCGTACAAGGATGCGGATTTTATCATCATTTCCACGCCCACGAATTATGATTCCGAGAAAAACTACTTTGACACATCGTCAATTGAATCGGTAATTGAAATCATAAAGGAAACAACGCCTTCGGCGGTCATTGTTGTGAAATCAACCGTACCTGTGGGCTACAATGATTTTTTGCTCACGCGTTATCCCGATTTGAAAATTCTTTTCAGCCCTGAATTCTTACGTGAAGGGCATGCGCTTTATGACAACCTCTACCCCTCTCGAATTGTGGTGAGTTTTCCAAAGTCACGGACAGGATTAAAAGCCGATGCAGAGACGTTTGCCTCGCTTTTAAAAGAAGGAGCAATAAAAAAGGATGTCATAGTGTTGCATCCGAATTGCACAGAGGCGGAGGCGATAAAACTGTTTGCAAACACCTATTTGGCTCTGCGCGTGGCATATTTCAACGAACTTGACACATATGCGGAACTTCGAGGTCTTGATACGAAGTCTATAATCGAAGGTGTTTCTCTTGACCCGAGGATCGGAAACTTTTACAACAATCCGTCTTTTGGTTATGGCGGTTATTGTCTTCCGAAAGACACAAAGCAGCTCAAGGCGAATTTCAAGGATGTGCCCGAAAATTTAATAAGCGCGATTGTAGCGGCGAATTCCACACGAAAGGATTTTATCGCGGAGCAAATAATCGCGCAAAAGCCGAGAACGGTTGGCGTTTACAGACTGACAATGAAAGCAAATTCCGACAATTTCAGGCAATCGTCTGTGCAGGGTATTATGAAACGCATAAAAGCAAAGGGCATCCCTATAATCGTGTACGAGCCGACTTTTGATGGAGAGAATTTTTATAACTCCACGGTGACAAAAAATCTTTCTGAATTTAAAAATGAGTGCGACATAATCATTGCAAACAGAATCACAGAGGATTTAAAGGATGTGAAACATAAAGTCTACACGAGGGATATTTTCGCTCGTGACTGAGCACAGTCTGCAATTGCTTCACAAGAATTTGTACATTGTGACTGTGCTTTCAGTTTTTCAGGCAAAACTGACGAGGAGATACGCGGAGGCAAACGAAATGCTAAAACTAAATCCGATAAAATGTGAGAAAATTTGGGGGTATGAACTGTGGATTGCGTCTACCCACAAGGCGGCATGTCAAAAAGAATTTTTTGAGCATTTGGCTGAGGAATATCCCCTGCTTGTTAAAATAATACACTCCGATGACTTCCTTTCCGTCCAAGTCCATCCTGATGACAAAACTGCCCTTCTTCTTGAAGGCGACGGTTCACGCGGAAAAACCGAATGTTGGTATATACTGGATGCAGAACCTGACTCCGAGATAATTTATGGGTTTAACAACCATTACACACATGAGGAAATCGAGCGCGCAATCACTGAAGGAAGGCTTGAAGCTCTCTTGAGACGGCAAAAAGTCTCAAAAGGCGATTTTATTTTTATTCCTGCGGGCACAGTGCACGCAATTGGTGGTGGGCTTACCCTTCTTGAAGTGCAGCAATCTTGCGACATAACCTATCGTTTGTATGATTGGAATCGCGGAAGAGAGCTGCATATCGAAAAGTCTTTAAAGTCAATTGCTCAAACCGTTCAAAAACAGATAACTCCGCTTGAAAGTCGTTTTGAATGCCCGTATTTTTCGCTTGAAAAAAAGACGCTGAACGGCGGCTGGAGTTTTTTAGTTTCGGGGGAGAGCAAAACGAAAAGCTGCACTCTGCTATTCATAGAAACAGGAAAAGGGATTATAAAATGTGGCGAGGAACGGCAGAAGGTGGCTGAACATGAGATATTCGCTCTGTTTTCAGGAGAAAAGATTACCGTTGAAGGAAATATTTCAGTTATTAAGATAGATTTCGTTTCACATTAATTGAAAAATAAGATATAATTGATATAATTAGTATATTCATCTGACAAAACTGTTGGAATGAAAAAATATATTCATGGGAGATGTAACATGTCAAACAAAATTACTATTATTGGTGCAGGTCAGGTTGGCTCGTCTATCGCGTATGCCCTCACATTGAGACAACTCGTATCTGAAATTCTTCTTATTGATATTGCAAAAGATCGAGCGGCGGGAGAGGCAATGGACATCTATCAAGGAACTCCGTTCCTTGGACCGGTATGGGTGCATGCTGGAGAATACTCCGATGCAAAAGACTCAGACATTGTAATCATCACTTCTGGAGTTGGAAGAAAACCTGGACAAAGCCGTCTTGATTTGGTCAAGACAAATGTTGGCATTATGAAGTCAATTATTCCAGAAATCACAAAGGCCGCCCCCAACGCGCTCTTTATTATAGTTGCAAACCCCGTTGACATTTTGACATATCAATTCGTAAAGACATCAGGGATTCCCGCCTCTCGAATTCTTGGAACAGGCACTATGCTTGACACCGCACGATTCCGCGCAAGAATTGCAGAAACATGTAAAGTTGCGCAGGAAAATGTTCATGGCTATGTTTTTGGAGAGCATGGAGACTCTTCTTTTGTGCCGTGGTCTCTTGCAAATATCGGTTCTATTCCTGTTGATCAATACGCTTCATCTCTTCGCGAAGTTGAAGGTCCCTCTTTCAACAAAGATGATGTTGAAGAGTACATCAGAAAGTCAGGTGGCATTATCATCGCCGCTAAGAAAGCGACAAACTATGGTATCGGAGTTACCACAAGCTCTTTGGTTGACAAATTGAACTATGGAACAGACTCAATTCTTACGCTTTCTTCTTATCTTGATGGTGAGTATGGAATTGAAAATGTCGCTCTTTCTATTCCACTTATCGTCAATGCAAAGGGAATCACGAGCCATCTTGAGCCAAAGATTACAGATGATGAGATTGCAAAACTTCGCAATAGCGCAGAATGTCTCAAAGCGGTAATCAAAGATGTTGAAGGGGATTTCTAATACACTTGTACTGAAAGATTTATCACGGAGATTTTATGGAATACAGAATTGAGCATGACTCTATGGGCGAGATGAAAGTTCCCGCCGACAAATATTGGGCGGCGCAAACAGAACGCAGCCACGAAAACTTCAAGATTGGCGTTGGAATTGAGACGATGCCTCGTGAAATCACAAAGGCGTTCGGCTACTTGAAAAAAGCCGCCGCCCGCGCAAACAACGCCCTCAAGCCTGAAAAAATGACCTCTGAGAAGCTTGAGGCAATTGAGAAAGCATGCGATGAAGTTATTTCGGGCGAGTTGAACGAGCATTTCCCTCTTGTCGTTTGGCAAACAGGCAGCGGCACGCAGTCAAATATGAACACAAATGAAGTGATTGCAAACCGCGGAAACGAAATTGCAGGCAAAAAGCTGCTTCACCCAAATGACGACATCAATATGAGCCAGTCTTCCAACGACACATTTCCAACTGCACTTCATATTTCCGCCGTCTGCGAGTTGGAGGATAAATTGCTTCCTGCAATCGACACGCTTGTGGCGACATTCAAACGCCTTGAAAAAGAAAACGAGGGAATCGTAAAATCAGGACGCACCCACTTGCAGGACGCAGTTCCTATTGCATTTGACCAGGAGATTTCGGGCTGGCGAACAAGCATTGAGCGAGACCGTGAAATGATTGTGTCGTCCCTGCCCTATTTGAAACAATTGGCGCTTGGCGGAACGGCGGTGGGAACAGGGCTGAACGCCCCCAATGGATTTGACGCGCTTGTGGCGGAGAAAGTTTCTGAAATTACGGGCAAAGACTTTGTGACTGCCCCGAATAAATTCCATGCGCTCACGAGCAAGGACGAATTAGTGTTCGCACACGGCGCGGTAAAGGCGTTGGCATGTGATATGATGAAAATCGCGAACGATGTGCGATGGCTTGCCTCGGGACCTCGCGATGGCCTTGGCGAAATCCACATTCCTGAAAACGAGCCTGGCAGTTCTATTATGCCTGGAAAAGTGAATCCGACCCAGTGCGAGGCGGTTACAATGGTTGCCGTTCAAGTTATGGGAAATGACGCGGCGATTGGCTTTGCCGCAAGCCAGGGCAACTTTGAATTGAATGTGTTTATGCCGGTGATTGCCTACAACTTCATCCAGTCAGTGCGTTTGCTTGCCGAATCGATGATAAGCTTCAACGACAACTGCGCTGTGGGAATTAAGGCGAACAAAGAGAAAATGCACCACAATCTCTATAACTCGCTTATGCTGGTGACTGCGTTAAATCCATACATCGGGTATGAAAACGCCGCGAAAACGGCGCACAAAGCCTTTGACGAAAACATCTCGCTTAAAGAAGCGTGCGTTGCGTTAGGTTTCCTCACCGCAGAGAAATTCGACGAGGTTTTCAAGCCAGAGGAAATGGCGTACAAGAAATAGGGCGAATGCGAGGCGAACTTCTAACAATAGCATAATGCCTATAAACAAGTGTTCGTCCCTTTGTTTCATGTTTTGCTCGCACTGCTCGGCTTACGCAAAATGTGCTAGATAATTCCCCACCAAATTGAAAATCGGATATGTGACATGTTCAGTATCCGATTTTTTCATTTTGTGGTATAATAGAATTATGTATAAAATTGCGGATTTTAAAGAAAATTTAGATTTGCGAAAAATTGCCATAACAAAACATGCAAGGATTCGCCTTGAAGAACGACATATTCGCATTGATGATGTTGTAACCGCAATAAAAAATGGTGAAATTATTAAGCAGTACATTGATGATAAACCATTACCAAGTTGTCTTATTTTAGGTAAAGATAAAAACAACAAACCAATTCATTTGTTGATTAGCAAAGATGAAGAATTTATATATTTAATTACAGCCTATTATCCAAATGAAACTATTTGGAACAATGACTTTAATGATAGGAGAAAGAAATGATTTGTATGGAATGTGGATCAAATGCACAGGCAGGATTTACAACCGATGTTACCGATTTAGGCTCTTGCCTTATTATCATTAGGAATGTGCCTTGTTATAAATGTACAGAATGCAATGAAACGATTTATACTGCAGATGTTGTTCAAAAAATAGAAAAAATCGTTGAAAAGGCAAAAAACATCATGCAAGAGATTTCAATTATAGATTATTCAAAGGCGGCATAATTTTATTATGAATACGGAAAATAATTCAGATGACTGGAAACAGGCGGAACTGGAAAACGCCTACAAAGAGGTTTGCGCTCTCATCGCGAACACCACTGACAAGGATTTTCTCCTTGATTTTTTCAACTGCCTTTTTACCGCATCGGAAAGAAAAAACATCGCGGAACGTTGGCTCTTGGTGAAAGGAATAGAATCGGGATTGCCTCAACGGGAAATCGCAAAGAAATACAATATGTCCCTCTGCAAAATCACGCGCGGCTCAAAAGAACTCAAAAGGAAGGATAGCGCGTTTTTGAAGATGCTGGAGATAGCGAGGAAAGGAGTTTGATACAAGTTTCACAAATAAAGATTACGCATAAGCGAAGTCATATCTATGAATGTTCTGCAATTCTTCATATTTTAGATTTCTTTCTTCTTCTAAATCGTAAGCGTTTTGCAAATTGAGCCAAAATTCTGCAGATGTGCCAAAAAAATTTGACAATCGCAATGCAGTATCTGCGGTAATTCCCCTTTTTCCATGTACGATTTCAGAAATTCTCGTTTGTGGAATCCTCGTTTCTTTTGCAAGTTTATAAGCCGAAATATTCATAGCATCAAGAAATTCTTCTTTTAAAACTTCTCCAGGATGAATATTTGGCAATATATCATCAATGACAGTCTGTGATTCTAACATCCTCTGCTCCATCTGCCCATATAATTTTTAAAGAGAGACAGAAGTATTTGTCAAGAAAAAAAACATTAAAAAATCGCAATTAAAAAATCGCCAGTAATTCTAAACGCCAGTAATTCTAAATCAATCGGCAGACTTCCTCGACTGCACTATTGAGGCGTTGTTTCAGTTCCGCTTCTAAATCCTTTCCATAAATATAATTGAATGTGTCTTGAGCGTTTTTTGGGCAGCCACGCTCATCAAAAAGCAGAGACACTCGTATGTCCAATGCAGATGCTATCAAATCAATTGTTTCCGGCTTTGGAAAAATCTTTCGGCTCTCAATCTCCGAAATGTACCCTCCGCCGTAGCCAATCTTTTCAGAAAGAGCCTCTTGCGTAAGCCCCGCCTTTTGTCTGTAGAACTTTAAATTTTCCTTAAAAATTTCCCTAACGCCCATAATGCAAAAATAGTAAGCGAATAAAAGCAGATTTTTTATAGTTTTTTAAGCGTATTTTTGTATAAAAGTTGATTTATTTGACTGATTAGACTATAATAATTACAGTTAGATTGGAGGGGCAGAATGACGAGTCGAACAAATTTGAGAAATGGTAATTTTGAAATTATTTATGATTTTTTAAGAGAAACGAAAAAGTCTTATTGCGATGATTGTTTAAGCAAGTTTACAAAAGTAACACCGCGACAACAAGTAAATGCACTTTGCAATGCACATCAAGATAAAATAACAAAAAAAAGAGGTGCTTGTATGAATTGCGAAAAAATCAAAATCACTAGGAGCGTGAAATAGAAATATGAGGGGTTGTCAATGAAAAGGTCTGTTTGTTTTTTGCTTGCGGTAAGCCTGCTGTTTTTTTCGATTGGTTTTATTGGATGCGCGGTGGATGGGGAGTCAGTTATCGAAAAGACTTATATTACTCCCGTTTGGAAAGGCTCTCGCTCGTATGCCCCATGGAATCCTGAAATCGGATGGGCTTATTATAACTTATATGAAAAGAAATCATATATTTATGACGGTTCGTCCTGGCAGATTCTCGCGCAAGACGGCGCAGATGGCAAGGATGGAGCGAACGGCAAGAACGGGAAAGACGGACTTGACGGGATAAGCATAATTTGGAAAGGAGAATTGGCTGAAAGTCCCGCTTTCCCTGAAGCCAATTGGGCATATTATAATTTGATAGATGGAAATTCCTATATTTATGATGGAGAAAATTGGAATTACTTAGCAAAATCTGGAAGAAACGGGGCAACAGGCATTTTGCTATGGCTTGGAAGTCTCGATTACCCACCCTCTTCCGACTCTGTTTCTGAAGGTTATGCATATTACAATACGACTGACAAAAAATCCTATGTTTACAACGGTTATGAATGGGAAGTCATCGCGCAGGACGGACTTGGAATTGAATGGCAGGGCGTTTTACCTTTTCCACCTGAAAATCCAAAGGTCAACTGGGCGTATTACGACACAACAACTCAAAGCAGTTTTATTTACACTGGAAGCAGCTGGGATTTGTTCGCAGCATCGGGCGACGCAACAATTTATGTTTCAATTTCCTGGCAAGGCACTTTTGACAGCGCACCCGAAAATCCTGAAATCGGCTGGGCATATTATAATTCATCGACTGGGTGCAGTTATATTTATGACGGAACAGTGTGGAATATAATCGCAAAGGATGGGGAGGACGGAAAAGATGGCGCAGACGGTTCAAGCGGTGGTTCCTCCGGCGAATCAGGCGGAAATGTGGCAGGATATTTAATCACTTGGAAAGGCTCCCACGCCTCCGCTCCAACAAATCCAAAATCAGGATGGGCTTACTACAATTCATCGGAAAAGAAATCGTATATTTATGATGGTTCATCGTGGCAGATTCTTGCGCAGGACGGCAAGGATGGAGCGGACGGCAGTTCGGGTGGTGCTGGGAGCGGCGGAATGACAGGAAGCGGAGATGCAATTGGCTATGTTCATATTGGAAGTTCAACAGAAACAATCGATGGTATCACATACAATGTAGAATCGTATGCTGATGTTTACACGCAAAGTGAATATTTTTACAATTATTATAAATTTTACTATTTGAATGGAATTTTAAGAAGAACATATATGGGCTATCATTCAGTTGGTTCATGCTTGGACTATAAATACAATGAATTTGTTGAGCATAATTGTGGAAACAATACGCTACTTAGTTTTGTTTATGAATATTATGAAAATGGGATTGTGGCAAAAACGATTCAAATAACTGGCAATACCAATGACAGCACAACTTATAAATATATTACAAATTTTTCTAACAATGGTGTAAAACTTTCATATATTGGATATAAAGGAAATGATAATATACCTTTCTTTTTGTACAAATATTATGAAACTGGAAAGATAAATACACAAATTTCCTACAATGCGGATGGTACAATTAGTTCCAAATTTTTTTATTCATATTATCCTAATGGAAACAAAAAAACAGAAGATAGGTACTTAACAGGAGATATTTTAAATTACTCCTATACTTATTATGAAAATGGAATGGAAGAAAGCCATACCTACTATAACGCAAACGGAAACATAAGTTCAAAAGAAACTTATACTTATCACCCTAATGGAAACAAAGCCACAGAACATAAATATGGAAGAAACGAAGTTATTTCTGCAATATATACATACTACGAAAATGGTAATCGTAAAACTTATGAAGACTATAACAATGGAGTGGTATCTTCCTACACTACATACTTTGATGACGGTTCTTCTAACGAAACATATATCGGATATAATACAAACGGAAGTATTTACTCTGAAGCTGCCTATTATTCTCCAAATGTAAAAAAGTATTCAATAAATTTCAACACCGATGGCACTATAAATAATTTTGATTATCATTATACATCTGGATATACACAATATTATTACACAGATTCGGGCTATTTATACACTTACGAAGACGGCAAAACAACAGGCACAAGCACATCGGCGTCAGATTATAAATCAAAAGATATGTATACACTGGAACAGGCAAAAGCACTGTGGGAAAGTCTGACGAAATGAAACTATAATTTAGATAATCATTATAATAATTTGGAGGAAAATTATGACAACAGAGGAAAAATGCTTGAAACTACACGAATTTTTTAATGGACTGCCACGCTATCGCTATCCATTTGAACATGAAAACCTACCTGCTAATGGGGTTTATGTTTTGTTTGAAAATGGAGAACGCTATCACAATCTTGATAGAATTGTACTAGTTGGTACGAATGAAAGCGATGGAAGATTAAGAACAAGGCTAAACGAGCATTTTAGTATAAGAAATCGAAGTTGTTTTAGAAGAAAAATTGGCTGTGCTTTACTTAATAGAGATAATGATGATTTTTGTGAGCGGTGGAATGATTTGACACGGCTCAGAAGATTTCAATTTTTGGAGTGTCCTGAAGAAGAGCGAAATAGAGTTGATGAAATTAACAATAGGGTAACTGAAGTGATTAGAGTAAATTTTTCATTCGCAGTTTTTATTTTAGAACCTGATTTAGATACGGTGGAAAATAGAATGGATATAAAACAGAAAATGATTGCAACTCTTGCGCAAAGTAATGATTTTGTAAGTTCTGAAAATTGGATGGGAAGATGCTCGCCTACTCCAGAAGTTCAGAATTGTGGGCTGTGGCTTGTAAATTTTATTAATGGAGAAATTCTCTCTGATGACGAAATGGGGTTATTCATCTAATTTTATAATACTCTTTTTATAGGAAATAATTTAAATATGGAAAAAGTTCGATTATTTCAAAAAATGCTAGAATATCTTTATGCTTTAACGCCTTCGACAAGAAAATTTGTTGAAGAACATTTTTCAAAAATTGATACCGATTGGCTTGAACATTATTTTCGTACATACGATACAAATAAAGTATTTAAAGCCTTGAAGCTAAAGAATATAGATTTAATAAAATTATTGAATGTTATGAAAGACAATTGGAATCTTCTACAAAGATGGTTTCCAGGAGAAGAAAAATTTACGGATGAAAATTCATATCTCATAGTTGAAGTAATAAACATAAGAAATTATGTAGCACATTTAAATGAAGAACACTATAACTCTTTAACTATATTTGATAAAGATATTGAAAAACTTAAAAAATTTGCAGAATTTTTGGGAACTTCTTTAATGCCTGAAAAAAATAAATTGTATGAAATTGAAAACGATGCAATTCGCCATATAATTTTATCAACAACTACCGAACAAGCTTTAGCCATTGAAAATAAATTCACAGTTGAAACAATGGAATCGATAAAAAGAACAAAAAGAAGACTGGAAAGTTTTAAAACTGCAAAAGAAACTATTGACTTTATAGAAGATGCATTGGAATCTCCAAAGGGACAGAAGATAGCGGAAGAAGTGCATTCTCTTGGACTGTTATCTTTTGAAGATGTTGCAGAAGAAATTCGTAAAAAATATTATGGTTTTTAATATTAATTCTGCAAAATCTGAAGGCATCCCTCAATCCCCTGTGCCACTTCCCCACTCACCCCCGCTGCCTCTGCAAATTCACTCCATCGATTTACGGCTTCGGCGACCTGCTGGATGATTTCCTGCGCTTGGGGTTTTCTGATTTTGGCGAATTTTCCGCATTCGAAAATATCTTCGAGCGAGATGTTTGAGTATTTGCCGTTCACGGAGAGTTGATGGGAACTTGTCCACGCGCCATTCGGGTTGTATGCAAAGCCGATGTCATAGGCGGGAGCAAGAGACCAAAAACCACGGCGATCCATCATAAAAGAAAAATTCTTCACATGGTCATCTTGGTTTCGGGCAAAAATATTAAAGACCATTCTGCGGAAGAGTTCATAAAAATCCGTTTTTGGGCAGCCCAACCGTCTCATCACTTCAAACGCCTGTTCATAACTGTATACTCTCGGCTTGTCCAAATCAAAATGCGCAAGGGCTGCAAGTGTCTGCACGTGTTTTTTTTCCGCACCGTTTCTATCAAATCGTTTTGTCATAAAATGACGGTTTTTGCCATCATCTAAAAGGCGGCATTCGCTCATTTCAATTCCTGCTGCCAGCGCCATGTTATAATATGCAAATTCAATTGCGCCATATTCCGCACTGTCATTGCTTTCTTTGTCTCGATTTTCGCTCACGCCACTGAATTTTATCAGCCACGGCTCAAAGCCTTCAGGAATCTCAATTTGTCCAGAGCGAATTTCATTTGTATTCGGATTCAGCGCAATCACCGCCTTTGCCCTCGCCCCTCCAGCACTTGCCCCCCAACTGATAATCTGCGCCAATGCCCTATTGAATTTTTTAGAATCATTTTTGTCCAAAAACTCTTTGAGATTTTTTCGATTGGACAAAACGGCAGAAGAAAGCTCCACCAACTCTTGAATGTGGATTTTTGCCTCGTAATTCATTTTTTCTGACATCGCAGGGTAGAATTCCAATGCTCCCATTCCTCGTGTTCCTGTGTAGCACAGTTGTTCAACCGCATTAAAATCGCTTAAAATTCGCCCTTGCTTTGCAAGCCACACTTCTATCAGCGCATTTCCAAATTTATCAGGAAGTGAATCCGCTAAAAGACCAGGCAATGTGCGAAACGAAAGTGGCAAGTCTGAAAATCGATACACGCCTTTTTTCAACGGCATTTGAATCGGAGAAAGTTGTATACCGCTCTGTATGAATGAAGGAGCATATTCAAAAGAAGAAAATTTCTCGCCATCGGTATAGGTCACCGCGCCAATCGTTGTTCCCCACAGGCGAACCTCCGCAGCAGTTGTCATGTTTCATCCCCCCATTTAAATGGTGTCGTGTCGCCATGTTGTCGAGAACGCACCCTTTCCGCTGGCTTTTTTTGGTTTTGTCGTTCGATATATTGGTACGGAGTCACTTCTACATTAGGGAACAGCAACTCAAGATTGTGCAAAATCCCCAGCGTACGCAAAATGGCAAGAAAATTTGAAAGTTGAATGGACGCCCCATTTTCTATTCGCTCAACCGTGCGTTTTGAAACCCCCGCCTTTTGCGCCAATTGCGCTTGTGTGAGGGCAGAGGCGATGCGCTGCTTTTTTATATTCTCGCCCAGAGTCTGAATCGTTATTTCCTTTTGAAGAAAATCAGTTTCCATATCGTTATTATAATCAATTTCTCTATTTTATTCAAGTTTTTTTTTGTGTAATTCGTCAGTTTTAACGAATTAACACAAAAATTAAGTTTAATTCGCCATATTTTACGAGTTATATAAATATAATATAAAAATGCGAGCCTAACGTCGCCTTCAACATAGAAACAATAGTAATAAAAATATAAATTTACACACTATAGTATGATTATTTATAACTTATACCATTATTTATATATTTTTTTTGTTGGAAAATAAAAAAAATCTCAATTATCAAAATCAAGCACGCAGGAACAAGGATTTGCAGGGTGATTATTTGAATCCACACGATTATTTGAATCCACACGATTATTTGAATCCACACGATTATTTGAATCCACACGATTATTTGAATCCCTTGAAAGACTTCTTGCTTAAAGATATACTGCTAGTGTTACAGGAGAAAACTATGACTGATATGACTGAAAAAAAAGAAAAGTCCGCTTTGCCAAGAGGCGTATTTTTCTCATCGTTCGGATTCAAATGCATCGTGGTTTTTATATTGGTTTTGATTTTTCAGATTCCGATGGCTTTTATCCGAAGCCTCATCAACGACCGCACATTCTATCATAGGAATGCGGAGCGGTCAATTCTTGAACCAAAGGGAGGTCAGCCTGAACTACAAGGCGTGCTCATTGCAATTCCTTACGAAAAAGGTATGACCGTTCAGACGGCGAGCGGATTGCAACACGAGGCTTCAATCCATTATCTTTTCGTCACGCCCGAAACTTTTTCGGCGCAAACTGATATAGAGCCTGAAATGCTTCGCCGTGGGATTTTTGAAGTGCCTGTTTTCAACTGCGATGTGAACGCAAGCGGCATGTTTTCTCCGATAGAAGAAAATTCTGTGATAGAAAACCGCGCCTCGGCGGAAGACCATGTAAAATTTGAAGATGCGCTATTGCTCGTGGGAATTTCCAATAAAAAAATCGTCACAAGCCTTCCAGAGATAAAAGTTGACGGTGAAATTTTGCGGCAGTCGCTTTTCGAGCCGAACACACAAAGTCCTTTTTCAAATACGATTTATTACGACTTGGGTGCGCGCGCAAAAAATGGATTTAAATTTGAAATGTCTGCAAAAATTCAAGGCGGAAAGACATTCTCCCTCACTCCACATGCAGCGCAGAACAAATTTGTTGTGCACTCAAATTGGAGCGCTCCTGGGTTCAGCGGCGGCTGGCTTCCCACCGAGCGAGAAATCGGCGAAAACGGATTCAGCGCAGAATGGAACATTCCAGGGCTTTCCACGAATTTCCCGAAGCGCTGGTCTTCGGAATCAGCAAATGTTCTCAAATTGACCGAATACGGAGACTATAAAGTAGTCGATGCAAGAAATACAGTCGAGCAAGGTTCTGCGCAAAGCGTGAGAGTTTCGTTTTACCAAAGCGTAGACAATTACCAAAAAGCAATGAGAAGCGCAAAATATTCCATTTTGTTTTTGCTTGTGCCGTTCATCGCGCTTTTGGTGTTCGAGATTTTTTCAAAAGTGAAAATCCATTCGATTCAATATGGGCTCATCGGTCTTGCGAATGTCGTGTTCTATTTGCTCTTGCTCTCGATTTCAGAGCATATTTCGTTCGACGCGACATATTGGATTGCAAGCGTGGCGGTTTCATCGCTGATGCTTTTTTACGGCGCGGCGATTTTCCACAAACTCACTTACGGCGTTTCTTTTGCAGTGGTCAATCTCATCTCCTATATATTTCTGTTTGGAACGCTCCAAGCGGAGGACTATGCGCTTTTGCTCGGAAGTGTGGGAATTTTCGCAGTAGTCGCCGCGCTTATGATTCTTACACACAAGATTGACTGGTACAAGATGGAGGCATGATAAAAGACACCCAAATGTGCGACTTCTCTTCACGGAAGAATTTAATCGCAAAAGGGGGCTATTACCCAACGCTCTGCGTCGGGGTGTGTTGATTACCCTCCGAACGCTGTTTTCATCATCATTTGTTCACTTTTGAGAATGCCATACTGTGTTGCGATTTTCTGCCAGTTTTCTTTTACTGTCTCTAGAATTCTCAATGAGTTTTCTTGGGCTTCGGAATCTGAAAGTCCGTAGTATTGTGCGGTACTCATTGCTAATTCAATCGATTTTTCATTGCTCCGCTCATCTATATTCAGAGAAAGAGTATTTGGATAGGGATTTGGCGTTATGTCATACAAAGGAGAAAGTTTCCAGCCATTCTTTTGTAGCAAAAAGCCGTGATTCCGTAAATGGTCGTCTGTATTTGAAATAGCAATATTAAAAACAATGCGTTTCCACAACTCCTTCAAATCATTTTCAACATCACAGCCAGAAGTTCGAATGAAATTTGCAATATCAAGATAACTCGCCCTACTTTCAAAAGAATCGGTGCGTCCAAGCTGTGTCATCGCAGAAGAAAAATGAATCCGTATATTTTGTCCGTCATCGCTTGCTCTATCAAACCGTTTTGATAAAAAGCAGCTTTTTTTTCCAAAGCTTTCAAAACGACTTTCGGCAACATCAAGTCCACTAAAAAGCGCAAGGTCATTTACTGTTTTCTCCCACGCGCAATTATTTATGCTATCATTTTTAGATGGAAATTTTGCGACCCATAAAAAACCATTTTCATCTTGAACGGTCGCTTTCGGTCTCGCCCCTCCCAATGACGAGCCAGGATTTAAAATCTGATTCAACCACTTTGTTTCGTAAATATCTTCCTCGCATTCAAAATGATAAGTCGCCTGTTGTAACTTCCGAAGAGATGCAATTGGCGGAACAGCAAGATATGTTTCCGCTCCGATATATCGTGCATCATTTTCGTTATATTTAAATCTAAACGCCCCGCTTCTCGTAGCATCCTGAACTCCCAACAGATAGCCAATTTCAAAAAGTTTTTTCAAAGGACGCTCCTCTTTCTTTGACAGTATGACTTCGCGCCGTTCTATTAAAGTTCGCCCCCATCTATCTGGACAACAGTCGCCAAACATTCCAAAGATTTTTTTCCCACTTGGCACATACTGGCGACCTTTAAATAAATATAAATCAGGGTCAAACTGAATTGTTGTACTTTCCAAAAATGCGTCATTAAATTCAAATGAATAAATTTCATTTCCGCGAATTAAATCGTAATACAATGTACCAATCAACTGCTCTTGTATGCCATTCGCTAAAAAGACACAAATAGATTTTTCACTTACCATATTACTTATCCTGTTTTGGTGCACGTTTTCTCATCGGCAACCCCAAGTCCTGAAGTGTTTTTCCGAGAACATCTTCCTTTATCACATTGTTGAGTTCCGATGCCATTCCGAGTCCATTCAAAACCGCAGCATAAATTCCCATTGCGACGGATGGACTGCCGTTTTCAACCTGCCAAAGCGTTGCACGGCTTATTCCAGCTCGCTCTGCAATCAATGAAACAGGTAGCTTTCGTCGCAAGCGAGCAAACTTTATACGCTCTCCTAATCGAGACAGAATTTCCTGCGTTTGTGGCATTATGACAACTTGCTTCTTTCCCATAATGTTTATATTTTAAAACTAAAAATATTGTTTGTCAATAAATATAAACATTATGACATATAAAATAAACTTTGGGCGTTACCCTCATTACGCTACGCTCCATTCAGGTCGGGCTTTACAGGGCTACGAACTCGCTGACGCGAGTTTGCTTCGCACCCTTCCAATCCCTAACGCTCTAGGCTCGCAAGAAGCCCTACCTACAGAAAAGCAGGAACTTTCACAAACTAGAAAGCTGCACCTTGAATATCCCTACAGTTATGATATAATATAACATTATGATTCGCAAATTGCCAAAAAGAATAAATAAATTTTGACCACCCGCCCACCCACCCCACTCCTCTACCCCTCTCCGACCCCACTCACCTATGCATTATCTCGTATTCCTTCTTCTTCTT
>X363_Desmarests_Spiny_Pocket_Mouse__coassemble_217_pt1 | contig 43321 bp, 45 predicted proteins | sample X363_Desmarests_Spiny_Pocket_Mouse__metabat2_high_PE_007 | metagenome-assembled genome bin X363_Desmarests_Spiny_Pocket_Mouse | reverse complement strand
AAAATTCGACTTGCGCCAAAAGGACAGGGCAATATCAAAACAACTTGTGGAACTTCTAAAAAATGACAATAAATTCGGAGAAAACAATGACAGTGCGGAAAAACTTGCGAAATGGAATCCTTATGACCAAAATGCGCAGAGTCCGTTTTTTGATGCTGAATGGATGTTCGGAATAAAGACAAGCCAGCCTGACGGCAGACAGAACAATGTTGGAAAAAATCGGTCGACAGATTGCAACGATACAACAGAGGAAGGCTTTGACATTGTTATTGGGAATCCGCCGTATTTTGTAATTAAAAATAATGTTTCGCAAAAGTCCGATTATGAAACTTCTTATTCTGAATTGAAATCAGGCAGAATGAATATATACCAATTATTTTTAGGATTGGGAACGAGAATTCTAAATACAAACGGAATTATGACATATATCCACCCAAAGACATTGCTTGGTGATGCTTATCTTTCAGCTACAAGAAATTATTTAAGTAAGAATTTCAATGTTATAAAAATCATCAATATTGGGGACAGAAGAGGTGTTTTTGAATCTGTTCTGCAATCAGTGATTATAAGTTTTTGGTCAAAGTCAAAGAATGAAAAATATTCCGTATGCGAAATCAATAAAAAGTCGGATATAAAAAATATTTCAGGGATGGAACTTTCAAAATCCGAATTTATTCTGCCAGATAGAAAATTTTTTGTCTGTTCAAATCCACTTGCTTATAAAATTATTGAAAGAATTTCAAAACTGAAAAGTGAACATTTGAATTTCTTAACGGGAAAATATGAATGGAACAAACTCAAGCCATATCTTTCTGGAGAGAAAAAGAAAAATTCAATTCGTTTTTTATTCGGCGAGAATATTCAGCGTTATTATTTTGTAGAATCCACAACAAAACGCGCTAACATTTCTTTTGTAAACGGAAAAAAATTGCCTGTTCTTAAAAATATGGTTTTGATGACGCAACGGACAACGGCAGTCGAGCAGCCGTGGCGAATCATAGCGGCGTTGATAAATCCAAAAGATTTTGATTGTGGATTGGTAACAGAAAATAGCACAAATGTAGCTTATTATGATTCCATTGAAGAGGCAAAATACCATTTGGCTTTACTCAATTCAAAATTTATGGATTTTTATATAAGGCTTTTCAACAGCAATACTCATATTTCTTCGGGAGAGTTGAATTCGCTTCCGATTCCTGCGGCGACAAATGAGCAGCGGAAAGAGATTGTGGAGTTGATAGACGAAATTCTTAAAGCAAAAAATGCTGATGTAAATGTGGATACAATAGACACTGAGAAGCAAATTGATATGTTAGTATACAAGTTATATGGTTTAACAGATGAAGAAATTTCAGTTATTGAAAAGAAATAGTATTTGCCGTATATTTAGCAATAGGTTACTAAAAATATGGCAAGAATTAATTTGGACATTTCATTAACTGCAAAAGTTTGGAATAAAGTTAACGAATATCAGCATTATTCAATAACTAAGACTCATTCACTAAAGAAAGATAAAGATGGATCTGGCTGGCATAAAATTTGTACAATAATGGACAGGCTTAATGATACAGTTGCCTACTTGAATTCTTTAGATGTAAAAGAAAATGGAAGCAAACTTGATGTTTTTTCATTTTATAATTTTATGAATAATTCAGCAACTCTTATAGATTGTGTTAATTATTTAGCAGAAATATATGAATATGATTTATGCGCTGATAATTCTAAAAATGACATTTTTAACAGTTGTGGAAATACAGGAAAAGGAACAGACAAGGATTATTTTGAATATTTACGAGCACTTTGTTCTGTGCATCCTATAAAAACAAGCCGACATAAAGAGTTTCAAGATTCTGAAACCGCAATAGAATGTTCTCCTTTTGTGACATATAATGAATTTGGTTTTATTCCAAAACAGGAAGCAGATTTAGTCGCAGTTGTATACACTGACGGAAAAAGACATACTACAAAATATGTTGGTATAAAAATAGAAACGGTATTTAAATATGTTAAATTTCGTTTTGAATTACTAACCGAAATAATTAACCAGATAGAAAAATATTATGATAATATTATTAGCGATTATTCCAAAATTCCATTAAGAGATCTTTCAGAATTTGATGGTTACTGTGATTATATTGATTATATAAAAGAAATTTATGCGGAAAGAATCAATACGGGGCGAGATGAGTATTTTGAATTTTACAAATTTGTTATGAAAACGTCTTTTAAAAATGCAATCAATCAACAAAAATTGCAGAAATATCAAAATGCGATAAAATATTCTTTTACTTTTCTGCATAAGTTTTTACAACAACTACCTAAAGAAGATAATTTTGAAACAACAGGACTGAAAAAGCAACCTGACAACTCTACTGGCGATTCCTTGCTCCTTGAATTACAAAGTGGTTTTTATTGCGATTATAGACGTCAGCATTCTTATCCTTTTGAGAAGCTATCATGTATGTGGCTACAACCAAGATATATGGATATGGCACCATTGCTTATATCAGAAATCGAATCTTTTTGGCAAAAATATGTCTGTTTTGAAAAAGAGATGAAAGCCATAGACATAAGTATTTTATTACAAATCGCTATTTACTTCTACCGATTAGAAAACGACAAGGAATTTAGTGAAAATATTCCTGAATCCTCAGAATATAAATAAAGATACTAAGATTCATTTTATAGAAAATTAATTTTAATAACTTATATTGATTTGAAAAAGTCGGATAGTTTATTGCCACATTTCAATAGTGTTCACTAGAACTTCTGTAATAGAATCACTTATATTATCATTAATAGTTTATCATATGAGGTTCTCCCCAAAATAAATGTTTTTTGAGAGAGCTTTGTCGAAAAATGCAAGTAAGATAAAGGATTAGTTGCCATTTCTCGCAAAAATATCTAGGGAAGTTTTCCCAAAATTGCCATTTTGGGAAAACTTCATATAAAATTATATATTAGTTGAAAAAATTACTTTTTCAACTAATTCAATTTCATCTCTTGTTAATTCATATAAATTATATACTAACACATCAATTTGCTTCTCAATGTCTGATGTGTTCGCGTTTATATTGGATTTTTTTGCTTCAAGAATTGTATCTACAAGTGAGATAATTTTCTGTTGAACTTTCTTTGTTGCTTGTGGAATGGGAATTTCCATCAACGGTTCTTTGTCAACTTGAAAATTTTCTCCTTGCATCTTTCCACGATTTTTCAGCCAAAAAGCAACTGCTTTTGAATTGAAAAGTCCAGTGAGAAATTTCAAATTAAAGCGAGATGTTTGTATAACATAAAATAAAGCAGAAACATAACAATCAAAATCAGAATAAGAAAAACTTGGCTGACCAACGCATTTCCTTAAAGCAATAATTTTTTCATTTTTAAAAAATCTTTCTTCCCGAGAACGATGCAATCCATAGGGTTTATTACAAGAAGAGATTACATTTTTATAATAATCCAAATGTTTTTTTAGATGCGAATACTTATCCATACTATGTGGATTCTTAAAATTTGATGTTGTATAAATAATCCACAAATTATTTTTAGGTTCTGTATAATAGCGATGTATTTGTTCCGTTGTGTAATATGGTTTTACTAATTTTAATTCTGAAGCTGTAAGGTTTAGATCGTTTTTCTCTTTTTCAGAAAGCCCAAAAATACCAGCACCAATTGTTGTAAAAGGATATGATTTTTGGATTTTTTTATTTACGAAATCATAATGTGGGTGAATTCCATTTGTTGCGTCATTGTTGTTTAAATATTCAGCATTTTCTGTCATTTTCTCTAAAATAAAATCTTTCAATCCCACAGAAAAAACAAAATTCTTATCTACAAATTTTTTACGAGATATTTTTGGTTCAAGATAATCTGCTTGTGATAAAGTCATTTTGAGCATTGAAAGCATATCTTCTTTTTTTGCCATAAATTTTGTAATTTTTCTAAAATCAAAAGTATAATTATCTATTTCTTGATTTTTTTGAAATATCATTATCATTGTTTGAATGTTAGCAGATTCAAAAATCATATAAGAATTAAAATCAAGTAATTGAATTATTTTTGCATCAGTCATAATTTTATTCCGTAATTTTTTACCGCCAGTAGTTGTTGTCCAATTATTTGTGGCAATGAAGCATAGAATACCATTTTCTTTTAACCAATCAATTCCATAACAGGCAAAACCATACCATAAATTCATTTTTCCTATATAATATGGTGAAGTTTCTTTGAATCCTATAAAAGCATATGAATTCTTTCCTTCTCCCACATACGGCGGATTCCCAATCACAATATCAAACCCATCTTCACTTGTACAGTTGCAATCTGTCGACCGATTTTTTCCAACATTGTTCTGTCTGCCGTCAGGCTGGCTTGTCTTTATTCCGAACATCCATTAATTTTGAAATACCGCCATAAAGTTGTTCTGTCAATATTTAGTTTTCGTGCAATTTCCACTTTTGGTATCTTTTGCTTGAGCATTTTAATGATTTCTTTTTCCCTGCCTGAAAGTTTGTTTTTTACATTCCTGCTTCCCAAAATTCGCCCCAACTTCACCCCTTCTGCCTTTTTCCTTGCCAAAGCCTCTTTTGTTCTTTGACTGATAAGGTTTCGCTCAATTTCTGCACTCAAGCCAAAAGCGAATGCCAGCACTTTTGACTGTATATCATCTCCAAGTCTGTAGTTATCTTTTATTGTCCAGATTTTGCATTCCTTATTCATACAAATCGAAAGGATTTCCATAATCATAAAAAGGTTGCGCCCAAGCCGCGAAAGCTCGGAGCAAATTATGAGGTCGCCTTTTTGCACATCGTTCAGCAATTTCCCTAGTTGGCGTTTGGTGTAGTTTTTTGTTCCCGAGATTGTCTCTTCAATCCAGCCGTCAATTTTGATTTCTTTGCGATTGCAGAAATTGTTGATTTCAAAGCGTTGGTTTTCAATCGTTTGCTTGTCCGTAGACACTCGAATATAGCCGTAAGTCATGGGAAGATTATAACGAATTTCTTGTGTAAGAAAAATGTTTTATATTTGTGTTTGATGGTGTTGTTTATAATTTCCCATAAATATGCTACATAGCGTTTAGTAGAAAAATCACAAATTCCATGATATACTAAATTTTTAGAGGGGAATATGAATTCAGCTTATAAAATATCTAATGAAACTCCACTTTCTGTATGCGAGCAGTCAGAAACATGGGGTGGAAAATGGACAGAAGAAAAACTTAATGCATTTGAAAAATATGTTAAGGCATATCTTGTAATAATGGGAAAATACGCTCCACGTTTTAATTGGAAATTAATTTATTTTGACGGCTTTGCAGGAAGCGGTTCAAGAAATGAGACGAAAGAAGATATGCAAGACTCTTTTTTTACTGAACTTACAACAGATGAGGAAATCTCTATATATAAAGGCTCTGCAAAAAGAGTTCTTGAGATAGACGGAAAAAAATTCGACTTTTATTATTTTGTAGATACCGATACTAACGCTCAAGAAAAATTAAAAGCATTGTTGAATCCTTATAAAAGCAATCATACTTTGATTTTTCGTAATGGAGATGCAAATGTGGAAGTCAGAAAGATGGCAGAAAAATTGAAAAATGACTTAAATTTGGCTGCATTGGTTTTACTTGATCCGTTTGGAATGCAACTTGATTGGGATAGCATAAAAAGTTTAAAAGATGCAAAGCATATTGATTTGTGGATTTTGGTTCCCTCTGGAGTTATAATTAACCGTCTCCTTGACCGCAAAGGAGAACTTTCGCATAGTGAAAAGCTTAGCAAATTTTGGGGATTAACGGAAGATGAAATACGAGAATATTTTTATGAAAAGAAAACTATACCTTCGTTATTTGATGAAGACACCGAAGAAATTCACAAAAAAGAAAAATCAATTGAGCTGATTGCGGAACTATATGTAAAACGTTTAAAAACTATTTTTAAATTTGTAAACAAACCTCTCGCACTAAAGAACAGTCGAAACTGCACAATTTTCCATTTTATATTTGCAAGCAACAATGAAACAGCAACAAAAATTGCAAATGATATAATCGGAAAAGGAACTGTCTTATGAGAACAACAAAAATTGAATGGACTGATAAAACATGGAATCCCATAACAGGTTGTACAAAATGTTCTCAAGGTTGCTTGCATTGTTATGCTGAAGTTATGTCCAGGAGACTTTGTGCTATGGGAATAGAAAAATACAAGAACAATTTTTCTCTTACTATGCATCCTGAAAATCTTGAAGAACCTCTTGCATGGAAAAAACCACATACTATTTTTGTGTGTTCAATGAGTGATTTATTTCATGAAGATGTTACATTTTCTTTCATAGATAAAGTTATACAGACAATCAAAAGCACACCTCAGCATAGATACCAAATATTAACAAAACGAGCAGCACGCATGGCAAATTATTTTTCTTCCCATGAAGTTCCCCAAAATGTATGGCTAGGAGTTACTGTTGAATGTTTGCAATCAAAAGAGCGAATTGATTTTTTAAAGCAAATACCTGCTTCCATCCATTTTTTATCTTGTGAACCGCTCCTTGAATCATTAGGAGAACTAAATCTTGACGGAATTGAATGGATAATTGTTGGAGGAGAAAGCGGAAGTCAAGCTCGTGCGATGAACGAAAATTGGGTACTTGAAATAAAATCACAAGCAGAAAAGCAAAATACTGCATTTTTCTTCAAGCAATGGGGAACTTGGGGCAGAGACGGAATAAAACGCAATAAACGTGCAAATGGAAAATTAATTGACGGAAAGATTATTCAAGAAATGCCTAGGTAATATAAATTTAAGGACTTTATCTATGCAAAACAAGCACCCGTACGAACTGGATTTTGAGCAATATATTCACAATGGAGAGCCTGCACAAAAAGAAAAATCGTATACATGGTCAACGGCGATTGGTTTGCAAATGGAGGAAACCGTAAAGCACATCGCCTTTTTTGTCTCACGGCTTTGGCAAATTCATGCATTTGGAGAGGGGAACACAAGGACGACCTCTGTTTTTACTATCAAATATTTTCCTTAATTTGCGACAGTGAGCGAATCTTCAGATTCGGGAACTGACGCAAACACAACTTCGTAATGAAATGCGAAGTTGCGGAGGATAAGCGAGTTTGCTTTACAAACTCGAAATTAAAATCCGCACACTATTTTAGTGCGGATTTTAAACCTTCGTTTTCTCAGGTTTGCTGTTGATAACGATATTTTCGCTGAAAATGCATGGTATTTCAGAAACGCTCTTGTCCGCGCAAATTACACGAATCTCAAGGCAGGGTCCCCCCCCCCACACACACTCCTCCCGAATTTCTTGAAAAGTTTTTCCGTAATCTTCTGATGGGAGAACACAACGAACTGAAAAACAGGCTTTGCCATGTCAAGGCAGAAAATCTGCCTGTAAATGCGAAAACGGCGGAAAAATCGAACGAAATTCTGCCTGCAAATATGCCTGTAAACAAAACCCAAGGAACACTTCTGAAATTTTTAGTTGAAAACAATCGCTATACTTATGATGAACTTGCCGAAAAACTGGGAAAAACAAGGGAAACGGTCAGGACAAACCTGCGCATCCTTGAAGCAAAAGGACTGATTGAACGGGTCGGCGCAGATAAAAATGGAAGTTGGAAAATAACTTTTTAACAATCATAGGTTTAGTATAGTACATAGCAGAAAAATAGCAGAAAAATAGCAGAAAAAATTGCTTGAAAAATCGCGCTTGCAATGCGTATAATTTACAAAACCGATATTTCCAACTATACTAATGATAAAATGCCTACATTTGCAAAAACATTGGAGACTTGCTAATAATATGTCTATGATTATCTATCACGGAAGCCAGCAGATTGTTGAATGTCCAGAAATAAGGATTTCAAAATATAACAAGGACTTTTATTTTGGCTTTTACTGCACGATGTTCAAGGAGCAGGCGATAAAATGGGCGACACGCTATCCCATGTGCGGATATATAAGCGAGTATGAATATACGGAAAATCCTGCCTTGAAAATAAAGAAGTTCGATGTTATGACGGAAGAATGGCTTGACTTCATCGCCGCCTGTAGGCTCGGCATGCCTCACGAGTATGACATAGTGGAAGGTCCTATGGCTAACGACACGATATTCAACTATGTGCAGGATTTCGTGGATGAAAAGATAACACGAGAAGCATTTTGGGAACTCGCGAAGTTTAAAAAGCCTACGCACCAAATCAGCTTTCATACAGCGAATGCGCTTTCAACATTGAAATTCATAAAAGGATGCGAAGCCAATGACAATTAACTTTAGTGACTTGTTTTTTACATGCAGTCTTATAGAATACATCGGCAGAAAAAAGAAGCTCAAACGCTCCGAAGTCGTAAACGCGTTGGGCAGAAATAACATAGCGCACATCTACAAAAAAGCGGATACTCTCCATTGTGAGCCGATTGAAAAAACAGCAGATGTTTTTATCGACCTTTGCAATATAGACGGCGGTTGCTTTGACAACATCGCTGATTGCAAATACGCCGTTCCCGATTATTGGTCAATAGGCAAAGTGTACGCCCGACTTGTCGAAGATGTCTGTGGAGATGATGTGGTTTCCGCAATTATGGAAGTTTACGACTCGGTGTTCAGTGATTTCATATCAAACTACAACAGCGACTTTTTCTATCAGTCAAGGGAATATATCAAAAAATGCTATGAGGTGGGAGAGGTTTTGGAATGATGTGGTATAATTGTATGAACGCTTGGAATACATCTAGAGTAGTTTTTCCAAAATTGCAATTTTGGAAAAAACCCCAATCCCTTCTGTAATTTTTTCATACTGATTTTAAAACTAAAATATAGATATTTTCCCTTTTTAGTGATAAAATAAGTCAGATAGTATATTACCGCTTGGTAAAAATTATATGTTAGGTAGGTGTCAAATGATTTACACTGCAGAAGTGGAACACATGTGTCCTTTGGCTAAAGGCGCATATCATGGACCGGCTCCAATCCCAGAGGAGGGAGAATGGGTGCAGGTGAAAAAAATCGAAGATGTTTCCGGATTTACACATGGGGTTGGCTGGTGCGCCCCGCAGCAAGGCGCTTGCAAGCTCACGCTCAATGTAAAGGAAGGCGTGATTGAAGAGGCTCTTGTTGAAACGCTTGGCTGTTCTGGAATGACGCACTCCGCCGCAATGGCCAGTGAAATCCTCATCGGAAAAACCTTGCTTGAAGCGTTGAACACTGACCTTGTTTGCGATGCAATCAATACTGCCATGAGAGAGCTTTTCCTCCAGATTATCTACGGAAGAACACAGTCTGCGTATTCTAAAGGCGGCTTGAAAGTCGGCGCATCCCTTGAGGATCTGGGAAAGAACCTTCGCTCTCAAGTGGGAACTATGTTCGCCACACGAAAAACCGGTCCCCGCTATCTTGAAATGACAGAAGGGTATGTTGAGTCTTGCGCTGTTGACAAAGACAACAATATCATCGGCTACAACTGCGTCAATCTTGGCAAACTTATGGATGGAATCAAGGCGGGCACTGACCCGAAAGAGGCGTTGGAAAAGGCACGAACACACTATGGTCGTGTAACTGAAGATCAGGGCATGGTAAAACTCATCGACCCTCGAAAAGAATAGGCTGGAGGAAAAAAGAATGGCATTATTTGAAGATTTTGAAGGCCGAATTCCACAGGTGAACAAGGCTCTTAAAGAATATGGTTTCTCAGAGGGAGAAAAAGGTTTGACTGAGGCACGCGAATTGTGCAAGTCAAAGGGATTTGATCCTTACGAAATTTGCCAGTCAACCCAGCAGATTTGCTTTGAGGATGCAAAATGGGCGTATGTTTTGGGAAGCGCAATTGCTATCAAAAAAGGCGAAAGCGAAGGTGCAAAAACAGGTTCTGAAGCGGCCGCGAACATCGGCATCGGACTTCAGGCGTTCTGCTTGCCAGGAAGCGTTGCCGATGACAGAAAAGTTGGCTTGGGACACGGAAACTTGGGCGCACGCCTTTTGAGTGAAGAGACACAGTGCTTTGCGTTTTTAGCAGGTCACGAGTCATTTGCAGCGGCGGAAGGCGCAATTAAAATCGCGGCGAACGCAAACAAAGTGCGAAAAAACAAGCTTCGCGTCATCTTGAACGGATTGGGAAAGGACGCGGCCCAAATCATCAGTCGAATAAATGGATTCACCTATGTTCAGACAAAGTTTGACTACTTCAACGGCAACGGAACTGACAAGGCATTGACCGTGGTGAAAGAAGTTCCTTATGGAAACAACCCCGATCGTCTTATCGTAAAATGCTATGGAGCGGACGATGTGCGAGAAGGCGTTGCAATTATGTGGCATGAGGGAGTTGATGTTTCTATCACGGGAAATTCAACAAACCCAACGCGATTCCAACACCCTGTTGCAGGCACATACAAGAAAGAGCGTCTTCTTGCAGGCAAGGACTACTTCTCTGTGGCTTCTGGCGGCGGAACGGGAAGAACATTGCACCCAGACAACATGGCTGCAGGTCCTGCAAGCTATGGCTTCACAGACACATTGGGTCGCATGCACTCTGACGCGCAGTTTGCAGGAAGCTCTTCTGTTCCAGCGCATGTAGAAATGATGGGCTTTATGGGCATGGGAAACAATCCGATGGTCGGCTGTACCGTTGCCTGTGCCGTAGCTGTTGCAGAGTCATTCAAATAGGTAAGCGAGTTTCCGTAAGGAAACTCGTGAAGCAAGCCGTATGGCTTGCGACTTGCTGAATCTTTTAACTAAAATAGCGAGTTTCCGTGAGGAAACTCGAAAAGCAAGCCGAAAGCCTCACGACTTTCTCACTCATTTACGAGAACGCTTGTGCTTCGGCATGGGCGTTTTTATTTTCCTTGACGCTCTTTTATGTGAGGGCTACCAAAAACACATGTTTTTTGGTAGCTTTCGTTGTGAAATGCAGGTAAGATAAAAAAGACGCTGTCATTTCTCGCACATACATCTAGGGCAGTTTTCCCAAAATTCCAATTTTGAGAAAACCTCATGGTATAACAGGCTTATGCAAACAAAAGAAATGAAAAGAACGATAAAACGCATTGAAGACAAATATGTAATTTCCTCATTAGATTTTGTGGAAAAAGTGTTTACGGAATATGATTGTGAAAAAGAAGGCATATTAGTCCGTACTTTAATAGAAGAAATTCGCTCAAAAAAATATTATCTTCCTGAATTAGAGCTTATAATGATTGATGAAAAAGACTCTCTTATTGGATATGCAATGTTCTCTCGCTTCCATATAGAAGGGAAATATGAAAACGAATTGCTCTTGCTCTCCCCCGTCGCAGTGAAAACAGAACTACAGAGACAGCATATTTCAAAGGAGCTCATCGAATACGGCTTTGAAAAAGCAAAAAAAATGGGTTTTAAGGCAGTGTTAGTTGAGGGCAATCCAAAAAACTATAATTCAAGAGGATTTGTTACAAGTCGCGATTATGGAATCTTGCCCGGTGACACAATCCATTTGCCAAGCATTGACTGTCTTATGATAAAAGAGCTCTCCCCTGGCGCATTACAAAACATACACGGAACGGTTGATTATTCGTTTTATGATGCGTTAAGATGAGAAAGGGAGGTATGATAAAAAGTCGCACAAATAGCGCGACTTTTTATCAACTAAAGTTTGCGTTGCAAACTTTGTCATATACTTGTGGGAGGTATATATTGGAGTTGCTCTATAAAAAAGCGACGATACATGACATTGACATTTTGACGGAAACACGGATAGAAGTGTTGAGGGCGGCGAACAATTTGTCCGATGATACGGATATGAGTGAAGTAAAAGCGCAGTCATATTTGTATTATAAAAACGCGCTGCAAAATAGTTCGCATATTGCGTATTTGGTATTTGACGGAGATAGGTTTGTTGGTGCTGGCGGTGTGAGTTTTTTTCAGGTTATGCCAACCTATCATAACCCAAGCGGAAACAAAGCGTACATTATGAATATGTATACTGCGCCTGCATACCGCAGAAAAGGAATTGCATTCAAAACGCTGGACATCCTGGTGAAAGAGTCACAATGCAGAGGAATTACAGACATTTCTTTGGAGGCAACCGATATGGGGCGTCCTTTATATGAAAAATATGGATTCGTAAAAATGAACGATGAGATGACATTGAAATGACAACTAATGTGCACCTTTTTTCGAATGCAAAAAGTGCGAGACGAGCTTCTACTAACATTCATTGGTGAGAAAACTCGTGCTCGTCCGTGGTCAGCACAGTTGTAGTACCCATGTACAGTTTTTTGCATAGCAAAAAACTGCGAGGCAAACTTCAACCATTATTTATTGGTGTAGGTGTTCGTGTTTGCCCATGGTCAGCCGTTATTTCAATCTGATTGTCTTCAAAGTCAACGAGACAGCTTTCATAATATCCATCCCCTGTTGTCCGTGGATTGCTTATGATATGGTAGCCGTCGCTTCGCAATTGTTCCGTCAATGCATTCACCGCTTCTTTTGCGCCTACAGAAAAAGCGATGTGCGCATATCCTGTACGGACAAGCGGTTTTTCCTTGTCTTCCATTTCAGGTTTGGTCATAATTTCAAGCCTAGTCTCCCCTTGAAAAGAAAGAAAATACGACTGAAAGCCAGTTTTAGGGTTATGATATTTTTCTCCTGCCGTCGCATGAAAATACTTCGTGAAAAAATCCTTTGCCCTCTCCAAATCTTTTACATACAGCGCGATATGTTCAATTTTCATATACTGATTTTCTATCCTCCGTTTTGTTGTCTTTTCGTAATCTCGTGTTATAATAAATGTTTGTAAGGAAGTTTTCAATGACAAACAAAGACATTTTAAAAATCGCACTGAAGCAGTCCGCAATAGACGAACAGTGCGCACCTGAAGATTTTATGAAAACGAGCAATGTAATTGTAGAATCCCGATTTTCTCCGCACGCCAGAAAGTATCTTGAGCTGCCTTTTGTATGCAATTTGGTTTCGTACGGAAACAACATTGTCGCAAGCATCGATATGAAATATAAAGAAATCATTGAAAATTATATAAACAAATATGAAGCCTTCCGCTGTTTTGAAACTCCTCAAATGAATGAACTCAACGAAGCGTTCAAAGCATTCAATATGGAAGTTTGTTTTATGGCGGAATATTTTCTTCCTGATTTAACGACAATGCAAAAATGTTCTTGCGATTACGAGACACGGATTTTAGAAGCACTTGATTTTAAAGATTTGTATAACCCCATCAACCAAACTCGCACTTTTCGCAAATGCAAAAAAGGAACAACTGACCTACGGAAACTGGTAATGGATGCATCTATTTGCGGTCAACCGTGCTCACCATGGGCAAACGCCTTGTGCGAAAAACGAAAGGAGCTTGATATATTAGGAGTCGGCGCGTATCACCATAACACCTTGATTGGACTTGCAGCGTGTTCAGCGGACTGCGAGGATATGTGGCAAATTGGAGTGGATGTCCTGCCGGAAATGCGGCGAAAAGGAATCGCCTCCACCCTCACAAGCAATTTGGCGTTTGAAATACTGAAAAGAGAAAAAGTGCCCTTTTATTGCTGCGCCTGGTCCAATATAAAATCCGCCCGCACCGCCATAAAAAGCGGCTTCCGCCCCACGTGGATAGAAATGACGGTAAAATCAAAAGAATTTGTGGATGGGCTGAAAGGGTAAGCCCCCTCCCCTCTCTCCTACAAAACATAAAAAACAAGGCACATAAAAAACAAGGCTCTTGACTACAATTATGACTGGAAACGATTTGCAGAAAATATTCTCTAAAAATATTTATACAACGCGTACAGATTTAGGCTATAGTCAAATGAAACTGGCAGAGCTCGCCGACATTTCAACAGGCTTCCTTTGCGATATTGAAAGGGGCTTAAAGACAGGAACATTTGACACCATAGTAAAAATCTCAAACGCTCTTCACAAAGAACCGTATGAACTTTTTATCCCCGATGAAGAAGAAAAAGCAAAAAAACACCTTTCTCAAAAAGAAAAAAGGGAGCTGTTTGCAATGCTCTCACGCTCAATTAAGCAAAACATAGACCTCACTATCCAACAAGCCATAGATGAACTTTATTCTCAAGAGCAAACCGAATCTCAATCCGAGACAAATAAAACGCTATCCTCTTAACGACTGCTTGATGACTACTACTTGCCACATGCGCCTTGCATGCCGCACGCCCCCATTTGCAACACCGCTTCAAGATACTTATGGCTCTCTTGATTTTACAAAACGCCGCCGTTGGGATGCCACTGATTCATCCCAGTTTTTATTTCTCTTACATAACCTTATACTCAAGTTTCTCTGCAGAATTGTGGAATTTACCCACCATAAAATACATCTTACCGCAACAAATACAATTAAATGCATTATATTGTACATAACAATCACCAATTTACTTAACTGCGATAAATTCTAAAATTTTCACTATTCTTCTAAAAAATGCATTGACAAATGATTTGATATTATATATTATCCACAGATACAAGGAGTTTTAGTTCTTGTTAAATCACATATAGTTGTTTTTCAACACTATCTAAATTCTTACAAAATGGAGGTGCATAATTTATGTGTTTTGATGTAATTACCAAAGTCATTGGATTGACTGATTACAACTCATCGGATATCGCTTTAAAAAAGCTTGAAAGTGATAGAATTCTATGTATTTTATGTGACCTTCAAGATGTTCACTTCTTCAATCACTTCTAGCGAAAGGGCTTTTTAAAAGCATCTCATCTTTTGGGAAAAGTTTCCGCGGTTATTACGAAACTTTTTTATAATCCATCGCTCTCATTGATATGCATTGTAGTCGTTAGGCAGTTGTACTAAAATTGTCTTTTCATCTGCAAATTTAACCTCTATTTATATATCGATGAAAATAATATAGCGTATCAAAGCACTATATAAGGAGAAAGATGGGAAAGACATAATTTGTGGCACATGGGGATGGAGTTTAGATTCAGATTTTGGACTTTGCATACGATTGCCAATTGCTTTGTTTGTAATTGCAATTGTTTTGTAAATGTAAAAAACACCTATGCTTGAAAATCCATTCACAAGCATAGGTGTCATCAATAGTATATGTGGAGAACCCAAATGAAAGTATTAAATTTATCAGGGGAATATATTTCAATGATAGAAGAAATCGGTATTGGACTAGAAAATTCTAACCTTGAACAAACGATTTTGGATTCATTTGAGAGAGAAACAAAAGGAGTAATGCAGCATTTAAATACAACAGCAATTGAGACCTTTGTTTTCTGTACCGTTTTTTCTCTAACAAATTCAAATAATTCCTTTGTAACAGTGAACAAATTGTGCAAATACTATTTCAAGCTACAATTCAAAGCAAACTCTGAAATGGAAAATAAATGGAAGCCCATTTTGAGTCGCACATTGGATTTCCTTACTCTGCAAGCATTTTTAAAATATGACGAAAAGCATAATGGATATACAGCATATTTAAAAGAAAACGATTTTTTGCCACATTTGCTACAAAGATTTTTTTTTGAATCGACATTCTATAAAACAATTTCAAACCAAACCTGCAAAGAGTTCATCAAAGACTTAAAAAAGGCCTACAAAGAAAGCAGAACATTCAGCGAATTGCAATCCTCTGTAGAAAAACTAGAACTAAAACTGTCTCCCAACAAGGAAAAAGACATAAGCCTTTTAGATATTGAAGACAGAATTTTGCTCTATGTGTTTTGCTTGGGAATGGCAACTTATGACCTAGAGAGTTTGGAAAAAGTCTTGAAACAGGTATACCCAGACGACCGGCAGCTGAGAAAATTAAGAACATGGGATTTTGAATGCTCCACATCACACCTTCAGACTTGCACCTTGGTTGAATTGCGTGATGACTTGCTAGAAGATGAAGACGGGAGATGCGTTTGTAGTGCTGTCGTCACAATGAAAGGGCTTAAATTTGTTTTCAGAAATTTTGCGAAAAATATCTACTGGATGTTTTACGAATATGTACACAGTGATTTTTTTGACGAGGGACTAGACCCTTTCTATAATGGCAACGATTTTTCATCAGAATCCTCTCCATACACGCCGCCATTGCTCGAAAAGTTAAGTACCATTATCGAGCCTTCAGAGATTAAGGAAGTGAATCTTATTTTTTCTTCCGGTCAGGACAATGAAATGAAAAAAATAATAGCATGTCTCAATGAAAAAAATTATAGAAGAAAAAAAGATTATCTTTTAGGACTCAACGAGAATCCTTGTTTAACAGTGCTGTTTTATGGAAGTTCTGGAACTGGAAAAACTGAAAGCGTTCTACAAATCGCAAGAATGACAAAGCACCTGCTCTTCAAGATAGAACTCGGTCAGCTTCGAACTTCACATGTTGGAGACAATGAGCAAAGAGTGCAAAGGATTTTTGAAGAGTACAAGCAATTCTGCAACAAATGTTCTGACAACGGACTGAATACTCCGATTCTGTTTTTAAATGAGCTCGATGGATTTTTCTCAAAGCGAAATATAACCGAAGGCACCAATGCTTCCATTCAGCAGTCGGAAAACACAATGCTCAACATTTTCTTTAATAGCCTCGATGTTTTTGATGGAATTCTTTTTGCAACCACAAATCATCCAGAATATTTAGACAATGCGTTGCAACACAGATTCTTTTTCAAGATGAAATTTGACAAACCGAGCTCTGACATTCGTGCAAAAATTTGGCAGAACACCCTTGGGATGAAACATATTCCACAAGAAGAAATAAAAAGACTTGCAGCGGATTATGATTTTTCAGGTGCAGAGCTGAAAAACATTATGAAGAAATCCATTTTCCTCTGGAATGGGAAGCCTACTATTGAAGAACTGCAACATTGTTGCGAGGAGGAACAACTTGGCGATGACGCGGAGTTAATACAAATCGAAAAAGCATTTGAAATAATCACACCTTCCAACATTGAAGAAAAAAATCTGTATTTTGACTCTGTCACAGATGAAAGACTGTCCGAAATTGCAGGTTGTCTTGACAAAGACAACTTCCTTGAAATGCAAAAGCGCATGACAGAGAAAAGAATACGCAATAGATTTTCCGTCTTACTCTACGGTGATAGTGGAACAGGCAAGACAGAAACAGTCCTTCAACTGGCAAAAAAGACCAATAGAAAAATCGCAAAAATAGACACAAGCCAAATCAAATCTAAATATATAGGCGAGGGAGAAAGAAACCTGAAAAACATATTCATGTACTATAAAAAAGAATGTAAAAGATGCAAAGATGGCGGAGATCAGATTCCCATACTGCTTTTAAACGAAGCGGACGGTCTTTTGACAAAACGAGTTGAAATATCTGATTACACAGCGTCTCAAGCACATTGGAACAACTCTTTGATGAGCATTTTCCTAGACGAAATGGACAGGTTTGAAGGAATTTTATTTGCCACAACGAACCTTGCTGGAAATTTAGACGAGGCATTAGAACGCAGATTTCTCTACAAGATTAACTTCTGCAAGCCGAACGCAGAAGTCAGTGCACAAATCTGGAAAAGCAAGCTGTCTGTTCTCTCTGAAGAGGAAATAGAAATCCTCGTCGGAAAATATGACCTATCAGGAGGGGAGATTGACAACATAGTAAGAAAGTCTGACAACTTCTATATCGTTAAAGCCATGCAGGCAACTTTCTCCGACATAAAAAGATTCTGCGAAGAAGAACGAAGAAGCAAAAATGAAATAGGTTTCACTATATAGAATAGAAGGAGAAAAACAGGGAAAAGGACATGGGGGCGTAACATAACGCAAACACGCCCCCTCCTTTTTCTCTTGTCTCTCTGCGCCTTGCATGCCGCACGCCCCCATTGACCAAACCCAATTTTTCTCCTATAATTTTCAATCACACAATCGGAAGATCTATAACGCATCGTGCAATATAGACTTCTAGACTTTTTAGTGGAGGTATAAAGTGGTCAGGATTAGACTAAAGAGGTTCGGCACACAAAAGCGTCCTTTCTACCGTGTTGTAGTTATGGATGCAAGAAAACCTCGAGATGGCAAATGCATCGAAGAGATTGGAACGTATATGCCGATTGAACCAAAAGGCAAACGCGTTGCAATAAAAATGGATCGCGCAAAGTACTGGATTAGCGTTGGCGCACAGCCATCTGACACCGTTGCAAAATTGCTGAAAGTTCAAGAACACCAGCAAGACGCCGAGTAGTTTTAGGAAGCAAAAAAATGGAAAAGGATCTGATAGAGTACATCGCAAAATCATTGGTCGACGATCCGTCAAGCGTTTCCGTAAATGAAACAGAAGGCGAAAAAGGCAAAGTTCTTCAGTTAAAAGTTGCTGAAAGCGACATTGGCAAAGTCATCGGAAAGTATGGTCGCATCGCAAAGGCTATGCGCATTGTGTTGAGCGCGTCTGCTGCCAGAGATGGGAAAAGCTACAGCCTCGACATTCTTGATTAAAGACGATGAACGAAGAGAATGTTGTTGTCGGGTTCGTTCGGGGCGCGCATGGCGTTTCGGGGGAATTTAAAGTTGAAAGTGCTTCGGGATACTACGAGCATCTCGAAAAGTTGACGGAAGTTACTTTAAGATGTGGTGAAGCTGAAAAAAAGTGCAGAGTTGAATCTGTGCGGAAAGGAAACTGCATCTTGTTTATGAAAGCGGCAGAAATCAACACCCCTGAAGAAGCAAGAAAGTACAACGGATGGGAAATTGAAGTGCCGCAAAAATACGCTCATCCTCTTGAAGAAGACGAGTGGTATTTTAAAGACTTAAAGGGCTGCTCCCTTGTGTGGAGCGGCGATGGAACGGCAGCGATTACTGCACAGCAAGAAATTGTTGGTACAATCACAGACGTATTGGAAGGCGGAGCGGGCTACCTTTTAGAGGTTTCACTCTCCGAGAGTTGCACCGTTCTTGCAGATAACATAAAATATACTGCGTCTGGAAAAGCGCGAACGGTTTTCATTCCATTTGCGTTCCAGTATGTGAACAATATTGATGTTAAAAACAAGACGATTCAACTGATGCACCTCTGGATTCTGGAGTAATTCCATGAAATTTACCGTGCTGACCTTGTTCCCTGAAATACTGAAAGCCTACTTTGAAAGCTCAATCATGGCGAAAGCAGTTGAAAAGGGGATTATTGCCTACGAATTGGTGAACATTAGGGATTTTGCCCTCGACAAACACCATAAATGTGATGACGCTCCTTATGGAGGTGGAGCCGGTCAACTTATGTTGGCAGAACCACTTTCTAGAGCCCTTGAAAGCGTCAAGGCAAGACGAAAGCGTGTGATTTATCTTACGCCAAGCGGAATGCCATTCACGCAAGAAAAGGCGAAGGAATTAAGTTGCGAAGACGAGCTTGTATTTATCTGCGGTAGATATGAAGGTATAGACCAGCGGATAATCGACTACTATGTTGACGATGAAATTTCCATTGGAGACTATGTTATGTCGAGCGGGGAAGTCGCGGCGGAAGTTATGGTTGACACGATTTATCGACTTGTTGACGGAGTAATTTCCAGCGAATCACTCGTTGAAGAAAGTCATAGCGACGGACTTCTTGAATATCCGCAGTACACGAGGCCAGAAGTGTTCAACGGAATGGCGGTTCCTGAGGTTTTGCGTTCGGGAAACCATGAAAATATTCGGAAGTGGAGGCTGAAAAAACGACTTGAAAAAACCTTGCGCAACAGACCAGAAATGATTTTTCGCTCAAGGCAAATGAACAAGTTGTCTTTGGAGGCAGAAAAAATGATTGAGGAAATAACAGAACAGACCTCTGCGTTAAAACATATAAAGAAAAAGAAAAAGCGCACGCCTGCAGGAGAACAAGATGGATCTTATAAAAGCAATTGAAGAAAAGCAAAAACGACCTTACACAACACAGTTCAAGGTGGGAGACACCGTAAAAGTTTTCTTCAAGATTATTGAAGGAAAAACAGAGCGTATTCAGGTATACGAAGGCATTGTTCTTTGTATGAGCAACTCGGGAACGCGAAAGACATTCACCGTCCGAAAGGAATCTTACGGAATCGGAGTAGAGCGTATTTTCCCAGTGCACTCGCCACGCATCGTAAAGGTTGAAATTGTACGAGCTGGAAAAGTGCGACGAGCAAAACTGTATTACCTCCGCGACAAAGTTGGAAAAGGCAAGAAAGTCAAGGAATTGCTCGGCGGAAAAGTGTCTGCATTTATTGCTGAACAGAACAAAAATGCAGAGGCTGCTGCTCGCGCCCAGGAAGAGGCTATTAAAGCTGAAAAAGAGGCTGAGCACAACAACGCTCCTGCAAAATAAAGTATGAACAAAACTGGTACCGTTGCGTTCTCAACAGTACACTCCACTGCCCTCGCCCATGCAGTCTCAAACAAGACGCTTGACGAGGGCAGTGTTGTTTTTGTGCGCGTCTTGAAAAACAATGGAGGAAACGCATACACCGTTTCATTCGCAGGAGGACGGTTTTCAATCCACTCTGAAATTCCACTCAAAGAAGGCGCATCATTTCCTGCGAAAATAAAGCTTGAAAATGGAAAAGTCCTTCTTGTGCAACAAAAAACGGACGACGCAAGAACGCCCCTGCAAGGAAAAGGTTCGTCTCCTTTCGACCAAAATGGACGGATTCTAAACGATGCGCTTGCTTCCTATCTTGAAAATCTGCATTTAATTCCCGATGAAACATCATACACGCTCTTAAACCAAATGAAACTTTTGGGAATGAAATTTGATGCTCAGCTCGCAAAAAAAATGCGTATTGCCGCAAGGAATGCTAAAAGCGGAGAAAAAAACGCCGCCGAAACTGCGCTTATCCTTGAAAAAAAAGGACTCGCAGCAGTCACAGAAACGATTGAGGCGATTACGGGGTGCAGTGAAAAAGCAGATGAAAGCGATGAAAATGAAAAGCACACTTTTAAAAATGAAACAGGCAGAATCATTGCACAAAGCGACACAGAAAATTCACTTGAAAAAAGCATAAAAACGGCTTTGAAAAAATATATCAGAGCGTTAACAAGTGAAGAAATGTATAAAAACAGGACACAGCATAACGAAACAGAGCAAAACGACATCCTTTCACTTTTTAATCACGCAGGGTTTGACTTGAAATCTCCACTCTTTTCTGGAAGCTGGATAAAACTTCCGTTTGAAATGAAAAAAATGCACTCGGAAAAACAAAAGGAATGCACACTCGCAGGCTTCATCTCTTTTTTTCTCAATCCCTTAAAAAAATCCACCGAAAAATGCGTTGTAAAAGTTAATTACAATGAAAAAAAATACACTTTCTCCCTCTCTTTTAAAAATGGAAAGTGCATAAAAATTCGCTCAAATGTAGCCGTAGAAAAACTCTGTAAAATCCCGATTGAAAACTGCGATATGCAGCACATACCTGAACAGCATATCACAGACTTTAACGCTGACGATGGAAATATACTTTTGGAAGAGATACAAATATGAATGGTTCACAAGACAAAAATATCGCAGTTGCCTTAAAATACCCTGAAAATGCGGACGCGCCGTTCATCACTGCAAAATCACGAGGAGCGCTCGCAAAGAAAATGCTTGAAATCGCAGAAAAAAACAAGATTCCCATCGTAAAAAACGACATTGCAGCAGAAATTCTGACCGCTGAAGAAATCGGAGAAGCAATTCCAGAGGAAACATGGGAAATTATTGCAAAAATTTTCGCTTTTCTTATGGAAAAAAATGAAAATTTGTAGTAGATTTTAGAATATGGATGAGTTTTCAAGGGTTTCTGTTGACATCATAAAAGTGGGTGTTCGTTTTTCAGAGCCTGTTTTCTTTGAGGATGGAGAAAATATGTTCCTTCCGAAAAACAAGCCTGCAAAGCAACGCCATATTGATGTTATACACACTTGGAAAGTCCCCTATCTTTTGACGCAGGGAGAAGTAATCGCCCCGCAAACTGACTTGCATACGGAATGTCCACAGTGAGCAGCGCAAAAGACACAGGGAATCATGGTGAGAACAAGGCCGCTTCATTTCTCGTTCAAGAAGGCTATGAAATTGTCGAAAGAAACTTCCGCACAAAAACAGGAGAAATTGACATAATAGCACAAAAGGATGGGACATTGGTTTTTGTTGAAGTAAAGACATTGCCAAATGGCTCTCCTGAATTGCTTTCCCTTGTTTTAAACAAAAGAAAGCAACAAAGAATTATAAAAACCGCTCAATCTTTTCTTGCAACATATCGAAAATATAGTAACAACTATATCAGATTTGATGCGATAATCGTTGATATGCCAGGGCTTCCAGAGCTTTATCATGTTGAAAATGCTTTTGTTGCGGAGTTTTTATGATTGCCAATAGAACACAGACAGCACGACCGCTTGTTCTTGATGGGGAAAGAGGTGAAATTTCCCCACGCTTGCTAGAATTGCGTATAAAAATTCATGATAAGGAATATGTAAACAACGCAATCCAGCGAATCGCTCAGGTTATCAGTCGAAAATTGGTTGAAGAACCTGAAGAATTACAGTTTTGGGATTAAATGCATCCCGAAAGGAAGATTCCGCTTTCGACTTTGCAAAAGCGTTTCTTCTATCTGCCGAAAATGGGTATTCAAATATTTATGGAAAGACATCGCAACAAAAAATATCATAAGAACAGAAGCGACAAGAAAAACACCTCTAGAAATAACAGAGATGATTATGCACGCCAGCATATGGAGAGCAAACAAAACACACCACCAAAAAGATTTCATTTTGTAAGCCATGAAAACATCGAGGCGATGGCAAAACAAGACGCAGCAATTCGCGAATTCAAGGCACGGCAAGTTGTGTGTCCAAAATGCGGAAAAATCATAGACGACCTCGCCAGTGCAATTTCTGACAAGGACTCTGGAATTCCCATCCATTTTGAATGTGCAATGGAAGAGCTCTCGAAAAAAGAAAGCGTTGGTCCAAACGAACGCATTTGCTACATCGGGCAAGGACGATTCGGCGTTTTGTATTTTGAAAACCCACATGACCAAAAGCATTTTTCAATCAGGAAAATAATCGAATGGGAAGCCCACGACAAGACATTTGAATGGCGAAATGAAATGAGCGGTCTGTACAGCCAAGTAAACTAGCCTCCCCCTAAATTACAATTTTGGACGAACCTCAACTATCCTATTCCTCTAAAAGATTGCTAAAAAGCGACTGAATGTTTTTGTCTACTGCATTGCTCAAGTCCTCAACGGAAACGCCACGCGCTTTTGCAATAAAGTTGTATGTGTGCTCCACTAAAAGAGGATTGTTTTGCATGCCACGGAATGGAACAGGCGCAAGATAGGGCGAGTCTGTCTCACAAAGGATTCTGTCATTTGGAACGAATCGGAGCAGCTCCGTCATCGCATCCATTTTGCTCTTCTTTGTATATGTCACTCCACCAGCAAAACTAATGTGCCATCCCAAGTCCAAGAATGCACGCGCCTCATCTATACCATAGGAAAAACAATGGATTATTCCACGGGCATATCCGCTGTTTTTAATGCAATTGTAAGTATCGTCAAACGCATCTCTTGAATGCACAATCACAGGAAGAGAAAGCCTTTTTGCCAAGTCAATCTGCATTTCAAAAAGCTCCGTCTCCCCCAAAAGTGTTTTTTCATCAAAATCATCGGCATTGCGTCCATCAACACCAGAGGGATTCCAATGGTGATCAAGTCCGCACTCCCCTATCGCAATGATTTTTCGGTGAAGTGTATCAGTATCCTGTGAAGAAGCGGCCGCGTCTATGCACTCGCAAAGAAGGCGCATATTTTGAGAACGCTCGTTTATTTCCTCCACATCCGGCCAAATCCCTGCGGAAAAATACACGAACGCCCTCGCCTTGTCCGCAAGAACGCCATCTCTTATTTGAGAAATCGCCCGATCAACGCAGGCCTCGCGACTCAAAAGGTCGTCGCAGCGTGTGCCAATGTCAAGCGCGAAAAAACAACTTCTCCTCGCCATGTGAGAAAGAATATCCGCACCCGAGACTTGTGGATTCTGCGTTAAATGTTCAAAATGAAAATGCGTATCTGAAAACATAACGAGACTATTTTATCGGATTTTTTCATTGTGCGCAATCAATGGATTTCCGCCTATCAAGGCTTTCCGCCCTCTCACCCACACCCCACGGCTTCAGCACGAAAAATCATATTCCGAGAAAAACACAAAAAATGTTAGAAAAACAAAATTACCCCACCCCATCCTCTCTCTCTGTTCAATTTTTAGGAAAAATGATATAATTCCTTTATGGATTATTCGCATAATTCTCTTACCATTTTCTTTTCATATTATAAACCGCACTGGAAACTGTTTGCAGGAGATTTGTTTTGCGCAACAGTGTATGCTGCCATCGACATAGCGTTTCCAATGGCAAGCCGCTGGGCAATCAACGCCCTCATTCCGAATAAAAACTTTCGCTTGTTTTTTATTTTAATCGCACTCATTCTTGCGGCGTTCTTGGTGCGAAGTGCATGCAACTATTTTATCACCTACTGGGGACACATTTTTGGAACACGCGTGGAAGCGGATATGAGGCGCGATGTTTTTGCGCAAATAGAACGACAATCATTTTCATTCTTCGATAGAAACCGCACAGGAAAACTGATGAGCCGCGTCACCACAGATTTATTTGACATAACGGAGCTTGCACACCACGGTCCAGAAGATGTGTGGATTTCACTGCTCACGATTTTAGGCGCATCGGCAATGCTTTTAAAAATCCGATGGGAACTCGCAGCAATCGTGTTTGTATTTTTACCTGTGACGATTTTTATAACAAGCCGTGCACAAAAAAGAATGCTTTTCACTTCAAAAAAGGTTAAAGAAAGCACTTCGGAAATCAACGCAGCAATTGAATCAAGCATTTCGGGCATACGAGTCACAAAAGTGTTCGGAAATGAAGTACATGAACAGGAAAAATTCGACAAAGGAAACGGCGAATACAAGCAAGCGAAAAAAATATACTACAAGGAAATGTCTCGCTTTCACACGAAAATTGAATTATTCAGCAATCTATTAAGCCTCGTGGTTTTAGCAGTTGGTGGATATTTCATTATGCGCGGCTCGATGCGTATTTCCGACTTGGTGGCGGCAAATCTTTTTGTCGCAGCATTCACTTCCCCAATCCGCAGACTTTCGGCATTTATGGAACAGTTCACCACAGGTATGGCAGGCTTTAACCGATTCTTGGAAATAATGCGGACAGACACTTCCACACCCGAACGCAAAAATGCAAAGGAGATTTTCTGTGCACGAGGAAATGTGCGCTATGAAGATGTTTCATTCTCTTACACTGATTCAAAAGAGGTCTTGAAAAACATAAACCTTGATATTCTCCCTGGTCAAAAATACGCACTCGTAGGATTTTCAGGAGGAGGAAAAACCACAATCGCAAATCTGCTTCCGCGTTTTTATGAAACAACGTCTGGAAATATTTTCATTGACGGCATCAACATAAAGGACATAACCGTTTCTTCCTTGCGAAAACAAATTGGCATCGTGCAACAAGATGTTTTCCTCTTTGCAGGCACAATAAAAGAAAATATTGCCTATGGAAAAATCGGTGCGACAGACGAGGAAATAGAGAGAGCGGCAAAACGCGCGGAAATCCATGATGACATTATGAAAATGCCCTTTGGATATGACACGATTGTTGGAGAACGTGGAGTCATGCTTTCAGGTGGACAAAAACAACGCGTTTCCATCGCACGGTGTTTTTTGAAAAATCCCCCTATTCTGATTTTAGATGAGGCTACAAGCGCACTTGACAGCGCAACAGAATCTAAAATCCAAGAGGCCTTCGACTCTCTTTCTAAAGGGCGCACAACAATAGTCATAGCACATCGGCTCTCCACCATACGCAACGCAGATTGCATCGCCGTTGTGGGAGAACAAGGAATCACAGAATCAGGCACACACGAAGAGTTGATGGCACGAGACGGCGAATATGCGCAATTATACAATACGCAAAATACATTACTGAATCTTGGCTGACCACGGGCGAACGCTAGACTCATACACCAATGATTGTTAATTGTAGTTCGCCTCGCACTTTTGCATTCGCAAAAGGTGCAAGTCGGTATTACAGTGTTTGAACACGAGATAATGCACCAATTCCAGTTAGTCGAAGTTCGCCTCGCACTTTCTTCCTGCGAAGAAAGTGCGAGGCGGTTCTACATCTATAATTTATCTATCCGCGTGAACTCAAAATCATATCGGCGCACGAATCTATAGAAAGCGCCTCTGTTGTTTGCCTTGTTTCAAGATTTTTTAAAGTGAGCGTACCGTTTTTCACATCCTCTTCGCTGCACAATATGCCCCACGGAACACTTTTTGCCGTTGTGAGCGCATACTGCTGCGTCATTTTCTTTGCAGAGGGGAACACCTCCACATTCACACCTTTTGAGCGTAACGCAAACGCAATCTTCTGATAATACAACATATGAGCTTCATTCTGGCAATAAATTTCAGCGTCAAGATAACTTCCCTTTGCATGCAGTTTTCCTAGCTGCTCAAGACCAGCTGCAAGACGGTCAAGCCCAATGCTCACTCCCACTCCAGGCACTTTTTCTTTCATATAAAGCCCCGCAAGATTATCGTAGCGACCGCCTGAACACACAGAACCAATTGAAGGAATATCATTCAAGAATGTTTCATAGACAATGCCCGTGTAGTAATCCAACCCACGCGTGATGCTCGGGTCAAGCACATATGTTTTTTCAATGCCCACCGCTTGGAGCATTTTATAGATTTCCCTCATACGCATTGAGTCGCTGTCCTCACCACCTGCAAGGACTTCTATTTTTTTAAGCACATCCAAAAAATCACCTTTTTGGGTCACATAATCCAAAATCTGAACGGCATTTTCTTCAGTGGTGTATTGGCACAACTCCGCCTTTACATTTTCCGCTCCAATTTTTGCAAGCTTATCGACAACGCGCAAAATGTCCTCTGATTTTTCCAACATATTCAAACGCGTTAAAAATCGATTGAAAATCCCACGATGGTTCACATGGATTGTAATGTCATTCACCTCTATCGCAGAAAACGCCGCCTTCATCACGCATAAAATCTCAAAATCGCTTGCAGCCGCATCAGAGCCTACAATATCAACATCGCACTGAATAAACTCACGATACCGCCCCGCCTGTGGTTTTTCACCGCGCCATACCTTCGCAATATGGTATCTCTTGAATGGAAAACACAGTTCGTCCTTATGCTCTGCGGTAAAACGCGCAAACGGCACCGTCAAATCAAAGCGCAATGCAACATCACGCCCGCCATTATCGTTAAAACGAAACACCTGTTTCTCAGTCTCGCCATTGCTCTTTCGGAGCAAAATCTCTGAATACTCAAGAACGGGCGTATCAATAGGAACAAAACCGAATGAACGGTATACAGCGGTAATTTTTTCAGTCAACTCGCCCCGCACAATCTCGCTCTGTGGCAAAAAATCGCGGAATCCTTTTAAAACTCTCGGTTGAATCATCTCACTCATAGGAGTATAATATACTAAAAATCAATTTTAATCTACTGGAGCTGTCGTATGACACTGGCATTTGACATAGGAAACACAAATATAAAAATTGCGCTTTTGGAACACGAAAAAATCGCTTTTCAATGGAGAATCAGCACAGACTCAAAGCGCACAGGCGATGAGTATTTTTCAATTTTACGACCGCTTTTTCGAGATGCGAATGTTAATCCAGCGAAAATTACCGATGCGATTTTAAGTTCCGTTGTGCCACAGTTAATCGGTCCGTTTGTCTTGGTAACACAGCATTTCACAGGAAAAAAGCCGCTCGTCATTGCGCCAGACATATATGAAAAACTACCGCTCACTATCCCTGAAAGCGCGGTGTATGAAATTGGAACGGATTTGTTGTGTGATGCTCTCGCCGCGTGGGAAACTTATCATCAGGCGGCGATTGTGGTCGATTTTGGAACCGCCCTCTCGTTCACCGCCGTTGACCAAAACGCAAACATCGCAGGCATTGCAATTGCACCAGGGCTGGGGACGGCTCTCAAGGCTCTTTTTAATAACACAGCGCAGCTCCCCTCTGTCTCCCTCGAAGCGCCGCCCTCAACGCTTGGAAAAAACACCACATGGTCTATTCAAGCGGGAATCGTTTTGGGCTACAAAGGGCTTGTGGAGTCCATGATAGAACAGATGAAAAACGATTTGCATACAGAATACAAAAGCGACATCTCAAAAATCAAAGTGATTGCGACAGGCGGCTTAAACAGCATGCTCAAACCCATCACAAACCACTTTGACGAAGTTGACAAAAACCTCACGATAAAAGGCATGGCAAAAGCACTGGAATATGTGAAAAAATAACAATGGGAGAGAGCAAGAGAAAGCACCTGTCGTTATTCACTTTCTTTGTATGAAGAAAATCAAACAAATTGTATTGTCACAAGGAATTTAAAGGATGACGCCTTACCGATTGTGGCTCTCCCAAAAATAGATGTGTTTTGAGAGAACCGCGTCAAGAAATGCAGGTAAGATACACGGCTTCAGCACGAAAAATTGAAGCGAGAGGAAAATGCAAAAATTTTGTAAACCAATGCAAAATTAAAGGAGCGCGAGGGCAATGTACATACAAAACTCGACAGTGAGGACTTCAAACAAACCTGCCGAATGGCAGCCGGAACTTTCTCGAGGCTTTGTATGGACTTGCCCGGGAGCGGATTTAATTTTGTTTTTTTCAACAATTTTCGTATTCTCTATAAATATAATTTTTCGTGCTGAAGCCGTGGATAAGATAAGGAATTAACTGACATTTCTCGCACATACATCTAGGGTAGTTTTCCCAAAATTGCAATTTTGGGAAAGCCTCTATTATTTCTGTCTATTCTCCAAGTGATTTTTTGCAAATCATTCAAGCTTTTCCCAATAGTCAAAATACTTGTCATAACTGCCGACTAGAGGCTCATCGCTTTTTTGCCACCCCAACTCCTTCAATGCCTCGATGCGTTCGGCAGAATTAGGGAAGCCCTTTGTCGCCAATTTCTCGCAGTAAAATAAATCGAAGAAATCGTTCTCAACCAACTGCATAATTTCTACAATGCACGCTTTCTTTTCATAGTCGCTGCGCAAGTCAAGTCTCACCAGCCCCATGTTCGTAAAATAATCCTCTGCATCCCTATGAAAAACCTCTATTGTGCCTATAACCGTATCTTTCTGTTTGTCAACAACGCTCCAGCGAACAAACCACCCCTTGCTATACGCCTCCTCCCAAAAATCTATCGCTTGATCAACACGCTCTTTCGTTGTATAGTAAAAATCATCGCCATGGCAATTATCCGAGTTAAAGAACGGCACAGCATTTTTATCACTATATATCGCAAGCAAATCATTCCCATCTTTTCTCTCTAATTGGCGAATCACATATGTTTCACTTTCAAAAGAGGGACACACTTCATACACATTTTTCATAAAGACCTCCTATCATATTGACAAGGGAGGGAAAAGCCTTTCCCTGCGGTCGCACTTCGTTGCGTCCTACCCTTGAACGAAAGTTATGTACCGTTTTTTGCGTAAGCAAAAAACTGGTAGCACAGCGTTGCGAACTTCAAGCAGCAAACACAGGTGTATACAACTAGCGTTCGCCCTTGTTTGAATACAAATAGTCAAAATAATCCATATTCGTGCTGTAGGTTGCGTTGTTGTTTTTGAGCGTTTTCTTGTAGCTCTCCATGCTTTTCCAAAACACATAGAACTCCGCATCCTTGTTATATGCCTCCGCATAGATTCGAGCGGCCTCGGCATCGGCGGCGCCTTTTATTTCCTCTGCCTTTCTATATGCCTCCGAAGAAATCGTCTGCTTTTTGTTTTCAAGCTTTCCCAGCCATTCCGCCTTTTTTCCCTCGCCGTTCGAGCGATACGCCTGCGCCACTTGGTTTCGTTCTTTTATCATTCGCGAGTACACGGATTCCGTCAATTCATCAGAATATTTTATTTGCCGCGGAAGAATATCCAGCAAGTCGATTCCGTATTGTCTCACCAACTGGTTTGCGTCTTCCGTCATCTGCCGTGAAAGCTCCCGCCGACCTTTTGAAACCGCCTCGTTTTCCGTCGTCACATTCACCAGCTCGGCAATATCCTTTGTGTCCTCGTCCTCGGAAACCGTCGTTTCAAAATCCATTTCGTTTATAATGTTTGAACTGCGCACAATCTCGCTCAAACGATTTTGAGTTATCACTGTTCTTGTTGAAGAGTCTATTATATCAGAAAGCCTATTATACGCATTGTTCAAAGTGGTGAAATTCTGATAGAACTTCGCAGGGTCAACAATACGCCATCGCGAAGTTGTGTCCACAATAATAAACTGGTTCTCTTTCGTTGGAATGCGCTGGGGATCTCCATCAAGAGAAAGCACAAGTTTTGGATATGTTGTCACTTGATCAACAATAGGTATTTTCACATAAAGACCTGCATCTGTGCGAGTTGCAACAATGCTTCCAAACCGTGTGACAACAACCTGATTCCCCTCTTGCAAAATATAAAACGGGGAGGCAAACGCAAGCACGCATACAATCACCGCCAACACAACAAGAGCCGTGATTAGTTTTTTCATTGATTTTGAAATAGCAGCCATTTTACTCTCCTTGTCTTAAATTCTTTATTGGCAGCACATTTTTCAATTCACTGTCGATGACATCAGGCTTTTCCGTTCCATTGAAAATCTCTTCCATAGTTTCAAGATAAATACGCTCTCGTGTAACGCGCGGAGACCTTCTGTATTCTTCGTACACCGCATTAAAGCGCGCCACATCCCCCCGAGCCATATTGACCCGTTCCGCGGCGTATCCCTCCGCCACTTGAATTTGACGGTCTGCCTCGCCTTGCGCTTTTGGAATTTCAGCGTTGTACGCTTCTTTGCCTTCATTTATAAAACGGTTCATATCTTGCGTCGCCTTGTTCACATCTTCAAACGCCGCTTGCACGCCTTTTGGGGGCACGATATTCTGCAATTTCACCGCAATCACACTGATTCCAAGCCCGAGCGTGTTAAAATTCACGTTCATCATATCCAGAGCCTTCTCCTCAATTTCAGAACGGTCAGAACCCATAATACTTAAAATCGCGCGGTCGCCCACCAATTCATTTATCACAGAGCGAGAAATGTCTCGAATTGTCTGTCGTTTTTCATACACTCCAAAAAGCCATTGTCTGGGATCCACGATTCTATACTGAATAATCCACTCAACATCAACGATATTCAAATCGCCCGTGAGCATAGAAGATTCACTTGTCACATTGTTTCGGTATTCATTGTCGCGTCCCGACTTTACCGTTGTAAATCCAAATTGCTCTGTCTGCACAATACGCACCGGCACATTGTAATTCCTGTCGATTCCAAACGGCAGCTTGAATTGCAAGCCAGGATCTGTCGTCTTTAAATACCGACCGAAACGCGTCACCACCGACTGCTCCGTTTCATCAACAATGTAAAAACTTGAAGCACACACGACCAGCGCCGCCACAATCACAATAAGCCACGCCCAAAAAGATGCTTTTGACGCCACTTTTTTCCACTTCTGCTTTGCAGAACTTGATTTAGAGTTCACATCGTCATCACTCATATAAAAAATCCTCCAATTTCACACCATCTCCGCTTTTCACATCATGAAAGAGCCTCTTTCCCGAAAGCACGGGCAAAAAGCATGCGCTCACCCCCACAGAAAGCGTTTTTTCCGTACGCAAAACCGCCATATCAGACGCCGCAATTCTTTCACCCGCTTGAATATCTTTCATATAATGCAGACTGCGGTTCGTCCGTGAATAATTTTCTTTTTCAGATGCAGCAAGTTTTTTCACGCCGTCTCCAAGACACGCCATAATTTTTTCGCGCGGAATTTTTTCAGAAAGCTGCGCGATTATCTTTTCGCCGCCCACCGTTTCTCCATAATGACGCAAAACCGCCTCCGCTTGATGCACCTCATGCACCATTTCGGAAAACTGCTCAGGCTCAAGCGCAACAGGGTCGTCAAGTCCGTCCGTTTTTCGGCTCAATGTGATGTGCTTTTCAATCACAGACGCGCCGCACATCACGCTTAAAACAGGAATCAGACTTGCATCAAGGCTATGGTCGCTCACACCCGTTTCAACTCCAAAAATATTCTTTAGATTCGTAATAAGACGCACATTGTATTCGCTTTCAGGCGCAGGATAACTCGTCACACAATGAAGCAGGCTCACATTTTCGCGCCCTACAATTTCAAGAGCCGCCTCAATGTCCGTCAAGTGCGAAACACCGCTTGAAAGTATCACAGGAATCGCATTTTTTCCAGCGGACTTTTGCTTTTCTCGATGCTCTCTTAACGCATTCAAAAGCGGATAATGATTCAATTCAGGCGAAGCGATTTTCACATAGTCGGGATTTATCGAAATCAATTCACGAAAACTTTTTAGTCCAAATGGGGAGCACACAAATTGCGCGCTTTTTTTTCGCGCATACTCACACAACCTCTGAAAAAAATCCACGCTACACTCAAGACCTTTGAATCTATCGTACAAGCGAATAGCCCCCGTTGGAAGAGAAACAAATCCTGTGTCGGGATGCAAGATTTCATCGGCATACACCCATTGGAATTTCACCGCATCCGCACCAGACGAGACCGCCGCGTCTATCAAGTCCTTCGCCTTTTCAAGAGAACCTTCATGGCTCGTTCCAATTTCCGCAATTATCAAAGACATATTATTTTAAAAGCGAGGCTGCGTTTTGCGCTTTCAACTTGTTCGCGTACACTTCAATGGCAGTTTCAGGCAGCCAGCCTCCATCAAATTTATACCAGTTTCCATCAGGCGAAAGAAATTTGCCAACCACCTTCAGCACCGTCCCCCTTCTGCAATATCCTGCCGCTTCCGCATCCCACGCACACTCTGCTCTAAACATTGCATATGAATCCACAACAAGCGCCCAAGAAACATCATAGGCAAGCGCAAGCGGCTCTGACTCGTCAAAATGAATGGATTTGTCCTTTTTGCAAGAAACAAAAAACACTGAAAAAAACAAGGTCAGGGCAAAAAATAAAAAAGTCCCTTTGCATTTCAATTTCATAATTTCTTTAAAAACTCCAAGACACTCGGATAAATCTTCAAGTCAGAGTCAACAAATTCATAGTCGGGCACAGAAGAAGCGTCTATCCATTTATATTCCGTATGTTCGGACAATACAAAAGGCGTTTCAATCCCATTATGCGCAAAAACCACAAGATATGCTTCAAGCGTGAAAACATCGCCCCTGTGCTCAAACTGAATCGAAGCAATTTTTTCCTTCGCCTCGGCACGAACACCAAACTCCTCCATCATCTCACGAGCGATGGAATCTTTTTCGTTCTCACCTTGTTCAACTTTTCCGCCAGGAAATTCCCAGCGATTTCCCATATCTCCCGTAGGATTTCTATGCGCAATAAGAATTTTTCCGTTGTCATATATAATGCAAGCAATAGATTTTTTCATTTTCCATATAATCCTTACAATAAAACCACACGCTTATAAAAACAAGACAGTAGGAAGAATAAAATGAATCACCGCGACCGCTATGCATCCAACTCCGATATACCTTTTATTCTCCACAAAAACCAACTGCACAAAGCCTGGCAGAACGAGCTCCTCTGAAGAGCGCGTTGAAAAATACTGAATCAAAACACTTGCTCCCCCCATAAGCCCCGCCAAGAACGGAAGCAAATCTCCAAAAAACGGAATGCCATCCATCGGGGAAAGCATTTTTATAAGCGCGACAAAAACCGCAAGGATTCCAACAATCAACTGGAAAAGACGCTCATTTGTGTCTATAATTTTAGAAACCGTTGAATTCTCATTGAAAACCAACATCACCCCAACAAGCAAATTTAACATCACCGAAAGAAAATAAAACTGCACCAACTTTTGTACCTCCTTTTTTAATAGGCTTAATTTCGAGTTTTATACTTATGCAAAAAAAACATTCGCAAAAGAGTGGGGAAGAAGGCAAAATCGCTCTGATTGCGGCCGCCTGCCTATGGCAGGCGATTAAATAATCCTTGCCGAAATCAGCGCGAGGGGCTAGCCCCGAATTTTGGCCTTCTTCACTGCGACTGGAAGAATGTTTTTTATCGTTTTTACAAAAACTCGAAATTAAGCCTAACACACATTTTAACGGCGTTCTATTTTTGTAGAAAACGATTTTTCCTCTGCGCCCGCCGTCACTTCACACACAATTTTCATTATATCATAGTCCGTGAATTTTGTCCTTATAAACAGCTCATCTCCCGAAAAAATCTCGTCAATTTCAATTTTGTCGAAAATCTCGCCACTTGCTTCATATGCCATAAAGAGTGCATGAATAGGAACGTGCCTTTGCATGTGCAAGGGAACATTCTCTTCCGCCCCCTTGTTTTTTATCCCATCAAATTTAAGGCTTGCGTACACGCTTTCCTCAAAAGAAAAGGCAGAAAGCGCGGCAGAAGTGCCTGCGATTTTCGAAGCGTTTCGGCTTGAAAAAAAACTGAAAATCCAAAGAAACGCCGCAAAAATCACAATGGAAGAAAGCATAAAACGATTTCCGCGCGTAGAAACCAACACCTTAAAAAAGCCTTTCACTGGGCGCGGCCCCCCTCCATTGTAATAGTCCTGCACGATTTGCGGCGCATGTGCAATTCGCTCCTCACGGTTATAATAAAAATGAAGCGGCTCCTCCCCCTTTTTATAGTCAGGATGCCCTTCGTCAACCTTTGAAAAATCCATACACAAAACCCTCCGACACATTTTTTAAGAATGTAAAAAACATTCCGCGCTGTATTAAAAATGCAGAATCGAATCAAGGAGCGCGTCTGTCCTCCACCACACAACTTCCGCACTGTCCTTTTCTGCAATGAGAGCCGAAATAATGCCATCATGCGAAAGTGACAGAGAATAGTAAAGCATTTCTTTGTGAGACAAGTCAAGATTGCGCTTTAAAACGGTTTGCGTTCCAGGCTGCATAATCTCAATGCTAAAACCATTATTGGCAGTCGCAATAATAAAGAAAAACCAGCCGTTTTTCGTCACACCTAAAAAGTCATACGGCAAGCGATAGGTTATCTTGCTGAAATCCTCTGTGACAGACTCCTCATAGGGAAGGATATTCACTCCCTCCCCATACACACCGTTTTCAATTCCCAGTGGATAAATGCAAGACTGTATATAGTCAATGCCAGACTCAACGCGAGATTCCTTGTCAATATGCGGAAGATAGTAATCAACTTTCACATACAACCGTTCCGCATAGCAATCAGGCACAACATTTTCCACCGTCACATATAAATCAGAAGGAGAAAGCGAGGAGTTTATCTGCTCAAGGGAAATTCGAGGAACTTTTTGCGTCAAAACAGGAATTTGATAGCGCAGCAATCCATCTTTTGAAAACCAATACACATACAATCCAACTGTAGTCACGCATACCACAACAAGCTCATCATTTTCTGTGGTGTACACATCTTTTATATACGGAAATGGAGTACCGCCAAACCCCTCCTGTCCAATATAGCCAATGGAAGAGCCATCACTTGAAACTGAAAGAACAACATGGCTGTACACAAGATTTTCGCCCTCCACCTGCTCGTTCCTTTCTCGTGGCACAGTAGCCACAACATACATATATTTTCGAGAGTCAACCGCCATTTTTCCCGTGAATGTAAACGGATACTCCACCGCTTTCCACAGTCCCACACTTGATTGCTCTGGAAGACCAGGATTTTTTTCTGCATACTCATCGGCATTGTAATAAAGAGAAAGCAAATCGCCATATGAATTCAAAGACATAATTTTTTGCGCTTCCCCATTCACAATATAAAAAAATCCATCGCGCATTGCAATGTATGTTGAATTCGTCAAAACAGAATTCGAGACAAAAAGACTGAGCTGCTCCTCAAAATTTCCATAGGAAAGCGAAAAAAGCTTTTCCTCCGAAAGCGAGCGCACTTGACTTGAACGAGTGCACGATGAAAAACAAGCGATGAATATGAGGACACTAAAAAAAAACGACACAGAAAAGGCAAACGGCTTTTTTTTCATCGCAACATTCATCTCAAATGTCAAGCGTCCCTGCCGCAACACTTTTTGTACTTCTTGCCGCTTCCGCAAGGGCATGGGTCGTTTCGTCCGACTTTTGGAGTGGTTCTCCTCACTGTCACCGTTTGTCCGCTCGTGTGTTTTTGCATAGCCCCGTTTGCCGCCTGCTGACGCGCCGCATACGCATTGAATTGTCCGCTCGCCGCTCCACCTGCACCACTCGCTCTTGTAACGCTCTCAGCCTCCTTGTGCTGCGCGTTCATCCCCGATTGATTTCTCGCGGCAAACGCTTGTCGTGCGGCGACAGCCTGTGGACTCAACTGGATGCGCACTTTAAACACGCGACTCATAACCGCCTGCCTAATTTCATCAAGCATTTCGTCAAACAAATTGAATCCGTCAATCTTGTACTCCGTAAGCGGATTTTTCGAGCCATAAGAGCGCAGGCTCACCGCCTCGCGAAGCCCCTCAAGAGCCTCCAGTTGGTCAAGCCATTTTTTGTCTATAACCTGCACATACTGATAGCGAATAAACATATTGAAGTTTTCTTTGCCCGCAAGAGTCTCCTTTTCCGTTATATCGTTTTGAAGAGCCGCCTCAAGGGCTTCCGCAGTGAATCTTTCAGCAGGAAGCTGCAGGGCAAATGTATTTTTTATCTCGTTCGCCAACGCCTTTTGCGCGCCCTCCTGATTTTTACGGCTCATCCTGTTATAGTCGCTAAAGAGAACATCAACCGAGTCCTTTGCATTTTCCATAACGCGATCCGCAAGATTGTCATCCGCCAAAATGGCATCTCGCTGCTCATAAATCACCGAACGCTGCTCATTTAAGACATCATCATAATCAAGAAGGTGCTTCCTTATCTCAAAGTTCCTGTCCTCAACCTTGCTTTGCGCCCTCGCGATTCCCTTGTTCAGCCACGGATGGTCAATTGGCTCGCCCGGCTGCATGCCAATGCGAGTCATCATAACCTTCATGCGCTCGCCGCCAAACAAGCGCATCAAGTCATCGTCCATAGAAATAAAGAACTTGCTGCGACCAGGATCTCCCTGACGACCAGAACGACCACGCAGCTGATTGTCAATTCGGCGGCTTTCGTGCCTTTCAGAACCAATCACATAAAGACCGCCCGCAGCTTTCACTTCCTCGTTGTCTTTCAGCCACCTTTCCTTTTCTATTTTATACGCCGCCTCGTACTGTTCTGGTGTCGCGTCAGTTCCCGCCCTTTTTTGCGCGCGGAATTCAGGATTTCCGCCGAGCTTAATATCAGTACCGCGTCCAGCCATATTCGTTGCAATCGTAACCGCGCCCTTCGCACCCGCCTCCGCGATAATCAATGCCTCCCGCGCATGGTTTTTCGCGTTCAACACTTCATGACGAATTCCCTTCTTCGTCAAAAGACGGCTCAAAAGCTCGGACTTTTCAACGGAAACCGTGCCAACAAGAACCGGCTGCCCCTTGTCATGGGCGGCCTTAATCTCGTTGCAAATCGCCTCCCACTTGTCGCCTTCGTTTAAATACACCTCATCATTCTCATCAATGCGAGCGACAGGCTTGTTCGTTGGAATCGCAACCACATCAAGATTGTAGATTTTGTTAAACTCAACCGCCTCGGTCGCCGCCGTACCAGTCATTCCTGAAAGCTTTTCATACATCCTGAAGAAATTCTGGAATGTGATGGTGGCAAGCGTCCTGTTTCTCTGCGCAATCCGCAAATGCTCTTTCGCTTCAATCGCCTGATGAAGTCCGTCTCCGTATCGTCTTCCTTCAAGAACACGCCCCGTGAATTCATCGACAATCTTAACCTGTCCGTCGCTCACCAAATAGTCAACATCAATTTTATAGAGGACATGCGCCCGCACCGCCTGGGTAAAATAATGCACAAATTCAAAATTCTCTTCATCGACCACCGCAGTCCCCGCGGCAATCAAGTTGTGCTTGTGCAAAATCGCATCAATATGATTTATGCCAGCGTCAGTGAATGAAATACGCTTTGACTTTTCATCGACCTTATAGTCGCCTTTGATGTTTTTTCGCGCCTCCGCATCCATTTCAACTTCATCGGGATAGTCACCTGTCTTCGGGTCTTTTTCAACTTCCGTCAACTCGCCCACATACTTGTCAACCTCGTGGTACTTGTATGTGTCGTCCTCTCCTTGCCCCGAAATAATGAGCGGAGTTCTCGCCTCATCGATTAAAATGGAGTCAATTTCATCGACAACGCAAAAATGGAATCCACGCTGCACTTTTCGCGCCAAATCAATCTGCATATTGTCACGAAGATAGTCAAAGCCAAACTCATTGTTCGTTCCGTATGTGATGTCGCAGTCATAAGAGGCCTTTCTAGCATCGTTATCCATATTGGAAAGAATCGAACCAACCGTCTGCCCCATATACGCATAAACAGGACGCATCCAATCAGCATCGCGCTTTGCAAGGTAGTCGTTCACCGTCACAACATGCACACCCTTTCCAGTAAGCGAATTCAAATAAACGGCAGGAACGCACATAAGCGTCTTTCCCTCACCCGTCTTCATTTCAGTTATTCTTCCTGAATGCAACACAAGCGCACCCATAATCTGAACATCATACGCACGCTCACCCAACACACGGAACGCCGCCTCACGGGCAAGCGCGAACGCCTCAGGCAAAATATCATCAAGCGTCTCGCCATTTGAAAGTCGCTTTTTAAAGGTTTCAGTTTGTTTTGGAAATTCCTCCGCCGACAAGGAATGCGCCCACGCCTCTTTTTCATTCACCAGAGCCAAAAGAGGCTTCAGTTTCTTTACATCACGGTCATTTTGCGAGCCAAAAATCGCAGTTAAAATTTTATCGATAATCATAATACAAATATATCTTTTTTTTTGAGTATAGTCAATTTTCGAGGATGCTTTCAATGGGAAAGTTCGATGGAAAATTTCGTATAGAAAAGCGCATAGAAAAGAATTGACATCACCCCAAATGTCATTGAGAACCCCGTATGGGGTAAAGCAATCTACAATTTTCTGTTTCGCTGGAAACTTATAGTCGTAGATCGCAACGGACTCTCAGTCTTCGCGATGACACCCCGTCCTGTCTAATTTGCAAAGCACCTTTTATCAAACAGGGCGTTCCCGTCATGCCGCAAGCGGCACGACGGTCGGGCTTTGCGCGGTTTCGTTCGCTTCACTCACTCCATTCCGTGAAGTCCCGTCCACGTGCGTTGCCGGAACTTCACGGAACGCTCCGCGCCGCTCCAATCCCTAACGCGGGTAAGCTCGCACGAAAGCCACGGGGGAGGGGGCTATTGGAAACTATCATACATCGCCGCTCCCGCGGCTTGGCGTTCCCTAACGCGGACAAGCTCGCAAGGACGCCCCCTACGCGCTGCAAGCGGTGCCAGCAAGTTTCGGTAGCGCAAGCAGACGAAACGTGAGGCGTATGCAAAAAAATGGTAAGCGTAGCGACCTTTGATAGATAAAACTTGGTGTACTAACTAGTGGTTGTACCTCCAGTACCACCTTGCACCTTTTGCGAATGCAAACAGTGCGAGACGAGCTTTCACCAGCATTTATAGGTAGAATAACTCGTGCTCGTCCGTAGTCAGCCATTTTGCGTGCGTTTCGGAGAAAGCGTGAGCGAGCAGCCAATCGCATTGAGAATTTTGCAGACTGTAGTGAACGCTGGGTTACCTTCAGGAGAAAGAGCCTTGTAAAGCCCCTCTCGTGTAATTCCCGCCTCGCGAGCAGTTCTCGCCATTCCCCGTGCACGAGCCACATCACTGATCGCCTTTAAAAGTTCTTCAGGCGCACCTTCTCTAGAAACAAAATCCAAATATCCCTCCCGAAGTTCTTCCGTATCCAAGTATTCCGCCATATCGAATTTCGTAGTCTTAATCATCCTTCAACTCCTCTTGCCACGAAGTTTTTTGAACCACTTGCAAAATTTTTCACTCTGTCGAACTTCATACATACTTAGTATGAATGTCGACTTTTGTAATATTATGAGAAAAACATTCGCAAAGGCGCAGGGAGGAAGTCAAAATCGCTCTGATTGCGGCCGCCTGCCATTGGCAGGCGATTGGATAATCCTTGCCGAAATCAGCGCGAGGGGCTAGCCCCGGATTTTGACCTTCCTCACTGCAACTGGGAGAATGTTTTTATATCTTTTGTGAAAGTCGACATTCATACATACTTATATTACAAGACATAATTCTCACATTGTCAAACAAGCGGACGAAATGGACACAATAGAGCATGGGGAGAGAGCTTTCCGCAAACAAAAAAGGGGCTGTCTCAAAATTTTTTGAGACAGCCCCTTTTGATTTTTTGAATAGTAAGGTTAAAAATCACTGACCATAAAACTAAAATCCCAGGAATGAACTTTCCTTGCACACTTTTCCAGGAGCAGGTGTTGTCATTCCTTGGCGAACATACACACCAAGTCCTGCGCCCGCATCTCCTCCAACAGAGAACGAAATGTTTCCGCCAGAACAAGTAGCCGTTTTTCCCGTAACAGCATCTATATACGTTCCATCAAGCGCACCAGTCCAAGAGTGATTGCCAGAGCCAACACCCACCAAAACATAGGAGTCCACCGCCTTGCCTGTAATCTTGTTTTTTCCCGTATAGCGGCGTTTATAGCCAGCCCAGCCACCAGTGTGTCCGTCCGTTGAGAACTGCCCCATCTGCAATGCAGGAATTGCAATACGCATCCGATTAAGGTCTCTCAGGTGCTTGCTCAAAGGACTTGAAAGCGTTTCACTCACAGCGCCACTTGCCGTGTACTCCCCGAAGTCGCTTGCCGTTATATTTCCTGCAAGATGCTCGCCATAATAGGCGCGTCCCGTTTTATTCAAGGAATTTGTCGGGCCATCAACAGTACCACAGTAATCAGCAGGAAGACCTTGAGCAAACAATATCTCCGAGCCATAATATACAATTGGAATTCCGCGGAATGTAAAGAGCATTGACCAGCATTTCGCCCATTCAGCCTCCCCGACATTCCACCTACCGTTGTATTTGTTCGGACCATAGTCGTGGCTGTCTCCATACCATGTCAGATAAGTGGAATCATTATACGCGCCGTTTGTCTCAAGAGCCTTGCTGTATCCGCCCCCTGTACCATTGCAGAAATTATTGTGGCTCACAATGTCAATTGTCGAGACATGATACTCGCTATTCGGCACAGCTTTATGGCTATAGTCAGGGGTGCGATACTCGTTTCCATTGAGCAAAGAATTCTTTGAATAGTCTGTGCAATCAGGTCCTCTAACCGTTTCATCATAGGTGTAGTTTGCCTGCCGAATATCAACAGGCTTGTCAGTAAAATTGGACACAAAGTTCGCCACTTCTCCAAACACAAAGAAATCACCACCACCACGAGCCTCTTTTGCGGCAGGCTTTGCAGCCTCATCAAAGAAGCGCGGCCAGAACGCATCGTTCACCGTTTTCTTGTCAATGTGCATAAGCGTGTCCACACGGAACATATCAACGCCCATGTTGATATATCGGTTGTACGCACCAATAACATAGTCTTGAACTTCCGTGCTCTCCGTATTCAAGTCAGGGCAGTCCTCGTGAATTGAGCGAAGGTTCGCATCGGGATACTTGTCAAACATTCCAGAATCATTAAATCCATTCGCCCACCCATGCAAGTGCAGCTTTGGAGAGGCAACATATTGGGCGTATGTGTAGTTGGCAGTCTTGCTTCCATTCACCGCATTGAAATCGCCTGTATCGAGCGTCAATTGATAACTCTCGGTAGTCGGCCACTGGAATTTGTAAAATCCATTTGCACCCTTTGATGTAAGCTGCGAATAATTTTTCAAGTCAACGGCAGTGAACGGTCGGCAGCTGCCCGTGAAATCTGCATATGGAGGAATATCTTTGCCCCCAACATCCACACCATCGATTTTCCAACCAGCAGGATATTTTCCAGGAGATTTCAGGCCATTATAATACCAGCCATTCGGCATTTTTGCAGACTGAGTCCAATCCTTACCCGTCTTGTCGGTCACACTGTACGCCGCTTCATACGCCGCCTCATCATAGGTGAAATTCTCCCAGCCAACAGGCGTTGGATATTGCTTGGGGTCGCGCATATATTTTATCTCGGCAAAGTCCTGCAAGCCAAACCTACCAGAATGCTGCAACACAACATCAAGACAAATCTTCATTCCGCGGGCATGCGCTTCGTCTATAACTCGCTGGAAGTCATAGCCATCAGAAACAAGTCGGGCATCCTCCTTGTACATATTCCACGCGTGGTAACCGTGATAGCAAAGCGGTCCTCTGTTCTGGACAATAGGCGTAATCCAAATGCAGGTAAATCCAAGAGCTTTTATATAGTCCATTTTTTCAACAAGCCCCTTGAAATCTCCTCGCCAGCACGGATCTTCACTAACCTTGTTATACCATTCATCGTGAACCGTATTGTTCGGGTCTCCATCAAACCATCGCGCCGTCAAAAGAAAATAAATTGTCTCCTGACGAGGATCCCATCTTGTCGCCTTCACATTTTCGCCCACATAGTAATAGTATGTTCCAGTCGTTTTATTTCCTGCTGCATCAACGGCAAGTATGCGAATCGTAATCCTTTCATCTTTTTTAACAGAGAGCGATGTTCCTGGTGCATATTTTGCGCTGGTGGTCGTTGGAGTAGAGCCATCCTTTGTATAATACGCCGTAACTCCCGAAGCGCCCTTGTTATCTGTGAATGTAAATGAAATAGTTATAGCATCGGTATATTTTCCAGGATCTTTACTCGGCACAATGATGGGCGGCTCTAAATCCGCATTTGGATCAATCGTATATGAGACTTCAAGAATTTCTCCCCATTGAATGTCAGCCTCGGCACAATACGCTCTTGCCTTGAGTATACAGGTTCTTTCAATTTTTACGAACCCTCCATACACACTGCTTGCCGTTGTTGGAATCGAGCCATCAACAGTATAATAAATACTATCCTTGCTTCCATTTGTTGATGAAAGTTTCACCGTTTGCGCTGCAAGATATGTTCCCCCCGAAACATCCACACTCACCGAAGGTGTCTTAGGCTTCTCGGAATCTGCGGTCAACAATTCAGAACCGTTGTACCAGTATTCGCCGGGCTTTGTAATTTCAAGGTCTGGAGTCTTACCTCCACCGTCATTGGTGAAAATAATCTTCAATGAGGAGGCATCCTTTATTTCACAGCCATACCAACCATTGGATTCCTCTGTCATTTCTTTACCATACCATGGACCAAACACCTCTCCTTTTTCACCATTTTTATCCCACGCATAAATATGCGTGTACTTCGCATGCACCACAATGTCCGTCCACACCTTGTCGTTCATATCGATTTCTGTT
>X363_Desmarests_Spiny_Pocket_Mouse__coassemble_198_pt1 | contig 46269 bp, 36 predicted proteins | sample X363_Desmarests_Spiny_Pocket_Mouse__metabat2_high_PE_007 | metagenome-assembled genome bin X363_Desmarests_Spiny_Pocket_Mouse | reverse complement strand
TTTTTATGTGAGTAACGGACTTTTTTTCGGTTAGATTTTACATGAGGCAATGCGTTCTCTTGCCAAAACTGCATTCTTGGTGTATGATTAGAGAAGTTTCGGAAGAAAGTGGTTATCGTATTTAGGGAGTTATGATAAAGGTTGCTCAAATAGGGTGGCATTTATCAAATATGTCTGCCGATGGCAGGCAATATAAGTTTGCGTTGCAAGCTTGTTATATATTTGTGTGCGTCGTAGCAAGTTGCTTAACGCGCACGCTGAAGGGTCAATCGTGATTTTGTACTGGCAACGAATTCTAGCCAAAATCGCTCTTGACTTTTTATGGGGGAAAATATGGCGTACAAAGTTGATTCTGACAAATGCGTGAATTGTGGAACATGCGAACCGGATTGTCCAGTGGGAGCAATTTCAGAGGCGAATGACAAGCGTGTTATCGATGCTGAAAAGTGTATTTCTTGTGGAACATGCGCATCTGATTGCCCTGCAGAAGCAATTTCTGAATAGGCGCAAGGGGATATGAAGGTATCCCCATTTTTATTTGCAGGGGGTGATACCCCTGCGCTTAAGCCGAACATACGAGTTAAAAGAAGCGATTGAAAAGCCGTCGTTTTGATTCGTAGAAGGGCTTAATACCTCCAACACTCTGCGTTGAGGTGTGTTGATTACAAAATAAAGCTTTGTGAAAAGGGGAGCAACCCTGGCAAAAAAACTATTCCTCTTATATTTTTTTTTCTTTTTCCATTTTCCATTCTTTTCTGAAGGTGTCCCTCCTGTTGTAAAAATCGACACACAGCGGCTTCCTAAAATAGAAAGTCTTTCTCGCAAGGACTTGGTTTTTGTTCAGTTGGGGCAGTCAATGGAGTACAACGAAAAGCAAATTGCCGCAGGACGAGATTCTTTTTGTGAATTCTACATATATATCTGCCCAAAAGACGAGCCGTTGATTTTCCTTGCATCTGATATGCTTGTTCCTTACGACACTCTTGCGACTTTGAATGGCATTTCAGATGCATCCGTTTCAATGAAAGGCAGAGAGATTATTGTTCCGTCGGTAAGGGGCGTTTTTGTTGCGGAAAAACCGCGCAACTCTATTGAGATTCTTCTTTCTCGTGAATTCGCTTCTGAATGCAAAGAGGGTTCGCGCGTTTTTGAAATACATGGACGGCGGCTATTTTTTCTAGAGGGAAAGCGTTTCACAAGCACACAACGCGCGTTTTTCTTGGATGTGAGCTTTCATCTTCCGCTTGACAAAAAGATCGTGTCGTCCGATTATGGGTATCGGGTCAGTCCTGTGTATGGGCGGTGGAAGTTTCACAAAGGGGTTGATTTTGCCGCTCCAGAAGGTGATGATGTGTATGCGGCTAAACGCGGAGAGGTTAAATTTCTTGCGCAAAATGACGCTGTTTTTGGGAACTACATAATTATTTCTCATTCTGGAGGGCTGACGAGTGTGTACGCTCACCTTTCAAAAATTCTTGTAGAAGAGGGGCAGCCAGTGAGTGGCGGGCAGATTGTTGGCAAAGTAGGGCAGACAGGAATGGCAACAGGTCCCCATCTCCATTTTGAGATACGCAAGGATGGCGAAGCAGAAAACCCAATGCAATTTCTCAAGTGAGTTTTTCCCAAAATTGCAACTTTGGGAAAAACTCTGGGTGTATTTGATAGCACTGCGAAAAAAAACACAAAAGAATTGTATTTTTTTAAGGCGGAAATGCCGATTGTATGATATACTAATACTGTCAATTTTTAGTTTTTTCTTGGAGTTGCTATGTATAAAACAGAGAAAAGAGTCTATTTTACACTGATCAATGTATGTGTGTATGCGCTTGCTGTTGTGTTCTCCATTATCTTAGTTTCGCTGAACGCAAGCAACAACATGTCATGGCTTGTCGTTGGTGGAATACCAGCGGTATTGTTCCTTTCTGCCCTGATTATAACATCAGTTTCGCGGAAATATGTGGACAAGATTCTTTATAAAAAGAATATGCTTGACAGCGACACGAAGTATCTTGGCGAATTTATCGACCGCCTTCGATTCTGCTATTCATTTGATGATTTGTTTCAGGTGAATTCCGATGTGCTTGAGTTGAAGGCTGACTGCAGTATTCTGTTTATTGACCGCTCTAAAAATTATGTGCTTTATAATAGCCCGAACCGTATCTCTTCGTATTATACCATTCGCGATAAACTTATCAGAAACTTCCCAACCTCTTGGAAATCAGGCTTTTACTTTATCGGGGAGAGCTTTGATGTTGTTTCATCTCCAAAAGTCGCGCGTGGTTTTATGATGTGCTATGAAAACTACCAGTATTATGTGTTTTGTCGCTACTTGCGTCTGTATGACCTTGATATTTATGATAAAATGTACGAAGAATTCTCTCGCTTTGTCGCAAGAACAAAAATTATTGACAACCTTTCTGAAATTTCCTCTCTGACGAAGGAATGGGAGCAGCTTGCAGAAACGCAGATTTCATTCCTTCCTCATAAAATGCCCGATGTTCCGCACTTGAAATTCGCCGCATACTACCGGCCGTTAGTCAATGTTTCGGGCGACTATTATTCTGTTCTTCCTATAAATAGTTCCAAGACTCTGCTTATGCTTGGTGACGTTTCTGGCAAGGGGCTTCCCGCTGCGTTGATTATGGGCTTGGTTATGAATACGGTGAAAATCATTGAGAACAAGGAGGATTTGGTTTCAATGGTTGGACGGGTTGACGAGGCAATCAAGGGAATGCACTTGCAGGATAAATACACGGTTTTGTTTGTTGGCATTGTTGATACGGACAGAATGGAAATCACCTATGTCAATGCGTCCATGTCCGACCCAAAAATCCTCACTCGTTCGCCAGATGGCTATAGAATAAAACCGCTCAACTCCACTGCAAGTCTTGTTGGAATTATCGGTATGGATGAAGTGAACATCGCAAAACAGCGGCTGTATCGCGGAGATATGATTCTTCTTGCGTCCGATGGAGTGAGTGAAGTTATGGATGAATCTGGCGTTGAGCTTGGAGACACGGACTTGTTCCTTGAAACACTGCAAACGAGTGCGGCGAAATCACCTCAACAGTTTGTTGATGATATTGTTGACTTGATTATGAAATATAACGGTGACAAGCGTCTTCACGATGATGTTACTATGCTTGTGGCAAAGGTAGGTTAATATGAGTTTTTTCTATGTTGCGTTTGATATTATCAATGTAATTTTGGCGGTGTTTTTTATCGCTGAGACTGTATGGATTGACCGTATTGAAAATAAAAATGAAGATGGCACTAACCCTATCACCGCAAATATCTTGATTCTTGCCATTACCACATCTCTCTATGCGTTTTTCTGTTTTTTCAGGACTTCTCTTACTCCAAACCTTTTTACTTTGTGCATGCGCATCTGCTTTTTGCTTGAGGGATGTATGCTTGTTAATGTGGTGTTCTGTTTTGCATACTATGGCTGGAAATATTCATCGGGACTTTCTTATGTCTTGAAAATACTTTTGTATATCCTGTGTGGATATTTTATCTTCTTCAAGTTCAAGAGAATTTCCGTTAGTTCTCAAGCGGGGCTTTTGATTACCTCTGATTATTTGTTCAAGGGTAACGCATGGAAATTCTTCCCCTATACATGGGCGGATTTGTACAATGTGATATTTAGATTTATATTGCCAGCGATTGGCTGCTTGTCTATGATTGTGCGAAGTGAAATGACTGGAAATAAACTCGACCGTCACAAGAGTTTTGTTTATTCGTCTGGTCTTGTTGCTATGTGGCTTTTAATCATCGGCGTTTCATCTATTTCTAAAGTGTTCCCTGGATATTCGGCGTTGCATTACTACATATACCTTCCGATTATGTTGATTTTACCAGCGGCTTCTTATATTCTGTCTGCGCCATCTGCAAAAGGGGCGATTTCTTTTTGGTTGAAAAATATATTCTTTATCGCAGTTCCAGCGGTTCTTCTTGGAGTTGCGTTTATGTTCTTGCTTCGCGTGTATGACACGCACGGAATTGCGATTGCGATTGGCGGTGGATTTTTAGTTGTTATTGCATGCATGCTTGTGCTTCTATTGTATAGACCGATTAGAAAATTAAAGTTTTCTCGGACGGCTGATTATGCCGCTGCATTTGAGAAAGACTTGGCGGCAATTGACTATAGCGGTGAAATGGCTGAGATTGCCGACACTATGTTTGACATCTTCAAGAGAAATGTTGAGGCTTCCGCGATGTATGTGTATATCAATGGAGGAAATGCAACTTTTGAAAATGCCTACACATCAAGTGGTAAAAAAACAAAAATCGATAGTTATGAAATGATGTTTGAATCTCTTTTGAACATTGGCATAAATGTTGTTGTTCAAAGTCAACTAGAGGCATCCCATATATTGGCTCCGTTCAAAACAGAACTCACAGAGTTGTTTAAAAAGTCGGAGTCCGATGCTTTGTTTATTTTGAACGAGGGTCGCGATGTTCATGGCATTATTATGCTTGGGCTGAAAGTAGGCGGAGAGCATTACAAAGACTACGACTACAAGGTGTTTACAAAACTGTATTCATACTTTTTCGTTTTCGGCTACTATATGCGAAACATCTCTAACAAGGAGATTATTGGTACGGTTAACCGCGAGTTGAAGATGTCTGCGCAGATTATCACCTCTATTCAGGAAAACTACGACCCAGTTAACAATCCCAAAATGGATGCGGGTGCAATAATGATTCCAGCGCATAATATTGGTGGTGAATTTATCGATATGATTCGGCTTACTGATACACGACATCTTTTTGTAATGGGCGATTTGAGTGGAAAGGGTATTGCCGCGAGTATGAATATGGTTATTCTTAAGGCGATTATTCGCGCGTTCTTGCGGGAAACTCATGACTTCAAGCAGCTTGTTGTCAAGGCGAATCATTTTATTCGATATAATCTTCCAAAGGGGACTATTTTTTCAGGGATGTTTGCGATTATAAACTTTGAGAACGACACCCTTTATTATATCAACTGTGGAATTCCCGCAATGTTCCTTTATACAGAGGCGTACAACAATGTCATTGAGATTCAAGGTAGTGGGCATGTTTTGGGATTTGTGAGTGATATTTCACCGTATATTTCCATAAAGCAGATGAAATTGCATTCAAATGACATTGTTCTTGCGTGTACAGATGGTTTGATTGAGTCGCATTCATTGCGCGGTGAACAATATGGAAAGGATCGTGTTCAAAGAACGATGGTTGCAAATGCGATGTATCCTGCACAACGAATGGCGTATTTTGCGCACGATGACTTGACTCACTTTATGAGCCACGAAATGGAAGACGATGTCAGCGTTCTTGTTATGAAGTACATGAATGTGAATGAGACAAAAAAAGACGAGGGCAATTCCGCTGAAAATACTGATGAGGGAACGGAAGGCGTTGAGGCTCAAAGCGCATAGACTTATAGCTGGTGTTTTCCCAAAATTGCAATTTTGGGAAAACTACCTTAGATGTATTTGCGAGAAATGGCAGCTAATCCCTTATCTTATCTGCATTTCTCGACGAGGCTCTCCCAAAAGACATTTATTTTTGGGAGAGCCTCACTGAATAGGAGGTATGATAAAAAGTCGCACAAATAGCGCGACTTTTTATCAACTAAAGTTTGCGTTGCAAACTTTGTCATATACTTGTGCGCGGTAAGCAATAAGTTGCTTACCGCGCACACTAAAAAGCCAATCACGAAATTGACATTTCGTTCTTGACTTTTTATGGGAGAAAAATATGGAACAGTTGGCGATTACACGAAAAGAAGGTGCAAACTATATTTTGTTTGAATTGAGCGGAGCGTTCAATGCGTACACATCAGAGGCGATTCAGACAAAACTTTTTGAAGCAATTGAAAAAATAAATGTGGTGTTAGACCTTTCGAAGGTTGTGGAGCTTGATGCATCTGGAATGGGGATTATTATGGCGGCGCACAATGACGCTGAGGAGTACCACCGAAAACTGTATTTAATGTCGCTTTCAAATGAGGCGGAAAAAACAATTTTATCAACGGGATTTCGAGAGTTGTTCAGAATAATAAATTCTGTCACGGAGGCAGTTTAAATGCGCTGCTTTGACAGATTGAGTATTTTCTTCTTGTCGCATTTAAAGCGTGCGATTTTTACGCTTGTGCTTTTTCCTTTGTTTTTGAGCTGCAGCAAATCATCTGAAAAAAAAACGGTCGCTTCAGTGCCTCCTGTGCAGATTGACCCTTGCATCGTGAAATTCACTTTTGTCTATGACTCAATGAGCGAGCGATTTAAAGACGAGGTGGTTATTCCCGAAGAGAAAATAATCGATTTTGTAGGGCGCATTGAAAAAGTCATTGCAGATGATACGGATGGGCTTCTTCGCTTTAATGACAAGAAGCATCTTTTGCCGTCTGATTACGCTCCGACCGATTTGATTCCCTTGAAAAACTGCGAGTCGTTTGTTGTTTCTCGCAATGATTTGAGCCTTCGGAAGAAGGTGTATGAAAATCTTTTGACATTGGGAAACGCCGCGAAAAAAGATGGAATCACGCTTGTTGTTAGCTCCACCTATCGTTCGTATGCCTATCAAGAGCGTCTCTATGAAAGAAATGTGCGTGAATTGGGGCAGGAGGCGGCTGATAGGGAAAGCGCAAAGCCAGGTTCGAGTCAGCATCAATTGGGTGTGGTTGTGGATTTTGGCAGTGTTACCGATGATTTTGCGAAAACCGCGCAGTGTCAGTGGTTGAATGAGAACGCGATGGATTACGGCTGGAGTCTTTCATTTCCTCAAGGATATGAAGATGTCACGGGTTTTCGTTGGGAGTGCTGGCAATTCCGCTACATAGGTGAGGAAGCGTGTCTACTGCAACAAGAATATTTTAACGATATTCAACATTTTTTGCTTGAATTTATTGACGCGTGGAAAAATAGTTAGGTATAATAGCAATGTATACGGAGTGCTTGAGCGGCTTTTCAAACTCCCCATAAAAATAAAGACTCGACAGTGCGTTTTTTCCAAAATTGCAGTTTTTGGGAAGAATTCAATTCTCAAAAATAACAGGATTTAGAATTATGGACTCTTTGCCAAATGGTGAGATTATTCTTCAAATTTTACTTTCGACTGGGATTATACTGATTTCTGCTAAATTCTTAGGACTTTCTGTAAAGAAAATTGGTTTTCCATCTGTTGCAGGGCAAATTGCCGCGGGGCTTCTGTTGAAGTTTTTGCCTCCTTTTCGCAACTATGGTGGTGTTGAACCGAATGTGATTTTTCGAGAGGCAAATCAATTTATCTCTTATGTTTCTGAAATCGGTGTTGTTTTGATTATGTTCAGCGCAGGGCTTGGCACAAATTTAAAGTCCCTCGTGAAATCAGGGGTGAAATCAACGATTATCGCTCTGTGCGGGGTGTTAGTTCCGCTTGTTTTGGGGACGATAATGGCTCTTTGTTTTTTTGGCTTTGATGGCGCTGGAACTGAAAAATTCTATCGGGCGATGTTTATCGGCACTATTTTAACTGCCACGTCGGTAAGTATCACTGTTGCGACTCTCAAGGAGCTGGGGAAGTTGAAAACTGATGTTGGGCAAACTATCGTTGGAGCGGCGATTATAGACGATGTGATAGGAATTATCGTTCTGACAATTGTTATCGGCGTGAGCACAGGAAACGGTGGGTATGTTGAAATTCTCGTGAAAACAATTGTGTTTTTTCTGTTTGCGATTTTAACGGGGTATGCAATTTTTCGTATTTTTAAATGGTATGACCGCCGTCATCCACACTCGCGGCGCATTCCCATCTATGGGCTTGGAGTTGCGTTGATTTATGCATTCGCCGCGGAGGAATTCTTTGGCATTGCGGATATAACGGGCGCATACATCGCTGGTGTTGTGCTGTGCAGTCTGAATGACGCGCGCTATATGGAGCAAAAAATAGACATAAACTCGTATATGATTTTCAGCCCGGTATTTTTTGTGAGCATTGGATTGAAGACGAGTTTTTCGGGGATGGATGTGACGCTCCTTTGGTTTTCCATCGCATTTGTGGTTGTGGGCTGCCTTGCAAAAATCATCGGCTGCTCGGGCGTTTCTCTTTTGTTGGGCTATTCGCGTCGGGAAAGCCTTGAAGTGGGGCTGGGCATGATGGTGCGCGGGGAAGTAGCTCTGATTGTGGCGCAAAAAGGGCTTTCTGTTGGAATGGTGGATTCAAAATACTTTTCGTCCGTGATTCTCTTGATAATCGTATCTTCAATGGTGACTCCCATTTTGCTGAAGAAGGTGTTTGGGATGGGGCGAACACGAGATTTATATACCGATGTTGATTAGGTCGAAGTTCGCTACGCTGCGCTACCATTTTTTTCGTTCGCAAAAAGGTGCGAGCGGGGTGGTTACTAGTCGCTACACCAATTATTGATGGGCGAAGGTTTAAAATCCACGCTGAAATGGCGCGTGGATTTTAACGACAGTTTGCAATGCAAACTGTCTTATCCATTGCCATTTTTCACTTCGTTGCAAAATGGCGTTTGCGACAGTTCCCGAATCTGAAGATTCGCTCGCTGTTGCAAATTAAGGAAGGTCAAATTATAACACGGGAAAACAAGCCTAATAGGACGTTGGAGTTTCAAAAAGAACCAAACAAATGGTTCTCGCATTGAAAAAATTAAATTTTTTTTCAAAACTTTTGCCGATTTTGCCCTCTCCGTCGCTATATATATAGTATGAGAAAAAATTATTTTTATCTTGCCGTCATTTTTGTGGTGGCGTTTGTATTTTTTGCGTTGCACGGGTGCAAGGCGGTTTTAGGTGAGGGGAGCGTTTCCTTCTCCTTGCCTGAATGGGATGAATCCTTGGGCGTGAGGCTTGAGTATTGGCGTGTAAGGACATCGGATGGAAGCGGTGAAAAATCTGTTCTTGCGGGCAATTTGAGCCGTTCCGTGACGCTTGATGTTGATTTTGAAAAAGTCACGGCAATTGTTGCCTATCCTATTACGAATATTGATGCTGATGACGCCTCGCCTTTTTTCAAGCCTGCAGGCTGCATCTATCCGTATCAGGATGCGATGTCCTATCTGCATGGGTTTTCTTCAGAGCTATTGCGAGAGTTTTATGCGTACAATGCGAATTATTCGCCTGATGAGGTTTCCACTTTTGCAAAAAAGTTCAACTGGCAGAAATTTATGAGCATCATCGAGGCGAAAGCACAAGAGGCGAAAAACAATGCAGAGGACGCACAAAACAACGCCAACTCTGCAGGTGTGACGAACAACACAAATATCGCCAATGCTCCCAGTGCCACGAATGCTGCAAAAGCGGATTCAAAACCATTCTACAATCCATGGAATTGTGATTACGCTAAAATTTTTTCCGGGATGCAAAACGCATCGTTCAGTACATCGTATGTAAACCAAGCAACATCAAATCTCGCGGTCATAACGCTTGATGATGTAAGGTCTGCGTCAAAAGGGCAGGATATTTCGGCGGTAGATTCACTGTTGTGCTCCTATATTCCTGAAAATTCTGCGAACGGCGAGTTTGTACTGCCCTATAATGAACAATGCGAATTTATTTCTCTTGATAAAGGGATGGTCTATGAAATTTTTATCACTTTCTTGAAAAAAGATAGGAGAATTGTACTTGCCATAAATTCCATACCGTTATAAACTTGCATAATGAGAAAAATATTTTATCTTTTTATCGTTTTATGTGCGGTTTCTTCTTTTTTTGTTTCTTGCAAAAAAAAGCCTGTTGTTGTGCAGGAAGATATTCCTGTGATTGAAACCTCGTTCAAGTGGTATCATTTTTTTGATGGAACATTCAAGGAAATAGAGCGTCTTTCTTTAGCAATAGCAGTTCCTGAGTATCCGTGGACAGAGGCGATTCGCATTTCCTCGATTTCTTGCGAGGCAGGCAATACTGAAAAATGTGCAAAAGGTTTTGCAATCGTCAATCGGCTTGGGATGCTTGTTTTTGATGGCGAGAACATTGAGCTGTGCGGCGATCCAATGCTTTTTGACCGCCAAACAGCAGGAAATCTTGTGTTTGAGGATGGAGTCCCTCTTTTTTCGGTGTATAGAAGTTCGTTTTTTAACAATGCTTCAACACGCGCAAACGCAATACATCCGTTTTTACTTCAATTCAACACGGAGCAAAAAATTTCGTATCCTGTCTTGACGGTCGAAAATCTTGGATTCGAGGCTTCAAGCGAGATAACAGATTTTGTTTGGGACGGCTCTGTGTGGACATGCTGCATTAAAACTGAAGAGGCGCAAAAAGTCGATTTCTCTTATCTGTCGTTTCAAACAAAACTGCCGCTTTCTTCGATTTCCCCTGAAACGGCATCATCCGCGCTTTTTATCACTTCATCAAGCGTAGAAAATTTTAGAGGCGCGCAATCTCCAATGCCGATAAAAAATGCTCCAGAGCGTCTTTTGCACCTTGTAAAATCCATTCCGCACAACACCGATTATTCTATCGTGTGCTATACAGCGGGGGGGCATTCTCCACGCACGTATATTTCCGGCGGAAGCGGTCATGAAACGGACTCCCTTTCTGCAAAGGCTGTTCTCTCTGATGTGTGGTGTGGCGCGCTTTTTGAAGACGGCACAATGTTTTTTAATGGCGCGATTCCAGGTGGCAAGGTGGTGAATGGTGGAAAAAATATCGCGATTCGTCTGCCCAAATTGCCAGGGGGATTCATCTACTCAGGATTTACCGTTTCAGCATCTCGCCTTTATGCCTCTTGGGAGGAAACTTCGTTTTTTAAGACTGCACGGAGCGGCTTTATATGCGTTAATCTTGACAAGGTTTTACCATAAAGATTTTGAAATTAAGTCTAAATAAGTGGTATTGCTCTTGATTAACAAGGCGTTTTTTGCGATTATAACAATTATGGGAAAAAAGGATATAAGCCGAGAGAACCTTGAGCGTCTTTCATACAATGAGCTAAAAAACATAGCAGACGAGTATAGCATTGATGTGCCTGAAAGCTTTAATAGGAATTTTCTGATTGGCGAGATTCTGGAATTTGCAGAAGAGACGGAGAACGAAGACGATTCTTCTGAAATGATTTTTGTTGACGATGAACCGTGCTCGAAAACAGAGGATGATGTGATTCCTCGTTCCTATAACTCCACAGAAGTTGAAATTATTTTGAGAAACCCAGCATGGGCATATATTTATTGGAATATAAGCGATGCGGACAGACGCTCTCTTGACGAGGCGTTCATAAGTGACATGCAGATTCGTGTCAATTCATTTTCTGAAAGGGATCAAGTGAAGCCCGATGAATTTTTTGATATATCGATTTCAAAGGATGATGTAGGACAGTATTTTTTATTGCCACAAGGGAGAAAATTTTTTCGTGTGGATTTGCTTTTTAATCTTGATGGGATAATAGACATTCTTGATTCTTCCGATGTTTTTGAAATGCCAACGGGAACTCCGCTTCTTGCCGAGTCGCATCCTGGTAAAGATGATAATCTTTCTGCGATAATGAAGCTTTCAGGTATGGAAGAATTGCTTTTGCAACAGTATAAAAATCATAGGGAGTCTTTTTCGTGAGAGTGTAATGAATATGGCAGAGAGAAGAATTGTATTGCTTCTGAATGCGAGTCAAGAATATATACGGCATACAGGAGATGATGAAAAGAAATTCGCCGCTCAAACAAATCGGCTTTTTGAGAATATGACAGAAGTGTATATTCCACTTGTGAAACTGTTTGAGGCGCTTGAAAATGATGGCGTTGATTTTAGGGTGTGCCTTGTGCTTTCCCCCGTTTTGTGCAATCTTCTTGAAGACCCGATAATTCAAAATCAATATACTATTTGGCTTGATGAACACATTGCGCTCGGTCAAAAAGAGCTTGAACGATGCAGGAATAATCCGAGCCTTTTACAGTCCGCGAAGTTTTGTCTTGAGAAATTTCAAGAGGCTCGCTTGAGTTTTGCAAAATATAATCAGAAAATTGTCAAGAAAATACATGAATTCCAAAAGAAAGGCTTTGTGGAGCTTCTTGCAACATGCGGAACTGATATTTTTTTCCCTCATTACAATGATATTCCCGAAGTGATAAGCGCGCAGGTTGAAACAGGAATTTATGCGTATCGTGCAAGTTTTGGAATGTTGCCCGATGGATTCTGGATTCCGCAGCTTGGCTATTATCCTGGAGTTGAGAAAATTATCCGCGCATATAATATGAACTATACAGTTGTTGATGCGCGGAGCTTTTTGTTTTCCGACATTGAGCCGAAAAATGGGATTTTCTCTCCTGCGCGATTTGCAAATGCGCTTCCTGTGTTTGCCCGAGACTCTCGCACTGACGCTGAGATTTTTGGAGAGGGTGGATATTCCTCAAATCCTGTGTATCTTGATAAGAATCGCGATGTAGGCTTTGAGCTGCCATTAGAGTGTTTGAACCCTTTGGTGTGCGAGGGAGCTCCGCGCTATTCTATGGGATTTAAATATTGGAAAAAACATCCGCATTCTGATGGGGATATGTATGATTACGAGGAGGCGGTAGCCCAATGTGAAAAAGATGCGGCGGATTTTCTTGAAAAAAAATCCGCGCTGCTGAGACAAGCCGATGAAATTTTAAATGGGGCTGAAAATACTGTGTTGCCAACGGTTTCCCTCGTGATTTCTGTGAGCTTGAATCGATTGTGTCAAAATTGGTCTGAAAGCATATATTGGATGGAATGTATGCTTCGTAACGCGTCAAAATATGGACTGTCTTTTGAACTCGCCAAGAATATTGTTGGAAAGCCACAGGACTTGCAGAAAATCAATCCGTATTTTGGTTCTGCAAGTGGCGTGGGCTATGGCGAGGATTTGCTTTCAAGCAAGAATAATTGGATGATTCGCTATGTGAGAAAGGCGAGTAAACGGATGGTTGATTTGTCAGAGCGTTTTCCGACCGATACAGGATTGAAGGCGCGCCTTTTGAATCTTGGTGCAAAAGAGTTGATGCTGGCGCAGTCGTGTGGCTGGGCAAAGATGATGCACAACAATGATTTCCCCGAGTATGCCTCTCTGCGTTTTAATCAAAGTATAAATGACTTTACGGCGGTTTTTGATGCATTAGGATCTAATACGGTGAGCACAGAATGGCTGACAAATCTTGAGAGCGAACACCAATTGTTCCCATGGATGAACTATAGAATCTTCAATAGAAAGCGATAAAGATAATAGTATGAATGTCGACTTTTGTAATATGATGAGAAAAACATTCGCGAAGGAGCAGGGAGGAAGGCAAAATCGCTCTGATTGCGGTCGCCTGCCATTGGCAGGCGATTGGATAATCCTTGCCGAAATCAGCGCGAGGGGCTAGCCCCGGATTTTGACCTTCCTCACTGCAACTGGGAGAATGTTTTTATACTTTTTGTGAAAGTCGACATTCATACTAATAGACTAGATACAGGAATTTTCTAATGAAAAAGACGACGGCGACCATTTTTAGAGTGACAGGCATTATTTTTTTTATCGTTTCATTGCTATGGGTTGTGCCGGTTCTCGACATTGGCATTACGGCGTTTGAATACATCATCAATAGAGAGAGCCGTGTTTTAACGATATATCAGTGTGTCATTTCGTTGATTTATACAACGGCGTTCTTGTTTGCAATTTTTGCGACGGGTACGGCGGCGCTTTTCGGCGGCAAAAATGGATTTACCCAGTCTGTTTGGAATTGCGCAGTGTATGCGCTCGTCTTGCTCTCGCTTTACACATCGTGTCGCATTATGGGGGGCGCGCAAGTGGAAGAGCAATTTCGTCTTTCACAGTCCATAATTATGCAGATTTTTTTCTGTGTGATTATTTTTGTGTGTTTGCGAGAGGATGAGGAATTTTCATTTAAAAACATTCTGCCGCAAGACCAAAACACAAAGTTGTGCCTAAAAATCTACGGAATTATGCTCGTGATTGTAGAGTTGACTTGCTTTTTAATGTCGCATATTTCGTAAAATATATGTCGCAAACTATATACAAACTATATTGACATAAAACTATAAATCTTATATAGTTTTAAAACTAATTTGTAATTCATTGAGGTAGGTACTATTATGAGAATGTGTGATATTTGCGGAAAAACCGTTGGTCATGGATGCAGAGTAAGCAAGTCATATAACCATACAAAACGCACGTGGAAACCAAATCTTTTGAAAGTCAAGACAACGCTTGATGGAGAAACAAGAACAATTAAAATTTGCACACAATGCTATAGAAGTGATTGGATTGTGAAGAAGGTTCGAGTTCCAAAGAATACAGAGAAAGCTGCTACTAACTAAAATCTTTTGGAAAAAAAGAAAGAGGCTGCCAAGTGGACTGGATAGTTCTAACGGCAGTCTTTTTTTTATTCCATTATCAGCACAAGTCCGTCATACGCCGCGTCAACTGAGCCTCCATCGCTTACGATTCTTGAAAGGGTGGGGAAGTCATGCAAGTGTCTCGCTATGTATTCTTGAATTTGTATATGGCTTTTTCTGTGGCAGATATGCGTGAACCATGTGTGGTGGCTTTTTATTTTTTCCGCGGTCTCCATCGCCTGTAGATAGGAAAAATGCGTTGCATGCGGTTTCTCCCGAAGTCCGTCAATCACACAATGTTCGACAATTCCTCCGCATTCAGTGATTTTTTTTATGCTTTTATCGCTTATAAAGCTGCAGTCGGTCAAATAGGCGAACGATTTTTTTTCACCCGCCTCATTATGTATCGTCAAGAGCCAGCCCATCGTTTCAAGAGAACCGTGTATCATCGGAATTGGCGTGATAGTAATGTCTCCAAATTCAGGTGGCATTTTCCGTTTGAATATAGTTTGGTCTTCAAGGTGCAGCTTTGGCTTTCCTCCTCCAATCTGCGTTCTTTTGAAAATATAATCAAATCGGTATTTCACATCTTTTAAAGTGCGCTTGTTTGCGTACAACGCGATGCCAACAGCCCTTGCGTTTTCTGCTGATGGATTTTTAAGATGGTCGCGTGAAACGGTGTGGCTGAAAACTCGTATGTCGTCAAGACCGTGCAAATGATCTGCATGGCTGTGTGTTAGAAGCACCGCATCAACGGCTGTGATATTGTTTTTTAACGCTTGTATTCGGAACTCTGGTCCAATATCGATTAAAATATGTGATGTTGTTCCGTCCTTGTTTTTGTTTTCAATAAATGCGCTGCATCTCGTGCGCTTGTCGCGTGAATCCTTTGATAAACAAACAGGACACGAGCAGGCGATGCACGGAATGCCATGGCTTGTTCCAGAGCCGAGTATAGTGATTTTCATTTAAACAATGCCTTCGTAGACTACGCCCTGCTCTCCATCAATTGTCACGGAAAGATCGTTTTCCAAAACTTTTCCTGCATTTGGAACATTCAATGCCCACACCAAGTCGTGGTTCACCAGCTTGAGCACTTCGGGAGGGATGTCGCTTCCATTTTCTGCGGCAACGCCGTCTACAATGCGTATGACAGGAATCAAGTCTTCGGTTACGCGGTTGCAGACTAAAATCAAATGGTTGTGTGACTTTAATTTTTCGCGTATCTGTCGCGCATCCTCTTCGTGTATCACACGCCCGCTCGCCTTTTTTTGCTCTTCGTTTGCGAATCCAAACATCGTGCCACGCGCGATTACATTTCCCACGAGCATGACGCGGATTGTGTTTATCATGAGCGGACTTGAAAGCGGAATGCCCGCGCACATTACAACCTTGTCTGAAAGATGAATTGCCCCTGAGTCCAAGGCGTGCTTCACGGCGTTTTGTATCATCGTTTCAGAGTCGTCTGCCACTTGGCAAAGAATAGGGCTTATTCCCCATTGAATCATAAGCTGTCGGCACACTTTTTTTTCAGGAGTCACGGCGATTACAACTTGTTCTGGGCGATAGCTTCCAATTATCCTTGCGGTGTTTCCACGCAATGTCGGGATTATTATTGCTTTTGCGCCGAGGTTTCTCGAAAGCCTGTATGCGCTGTGCGCGACTGTATGTCCAACTTCGTTGTCGGGCTTGTAGTCGCTGTCAAGATATTTCATTCGGCTTAAATACTCATCTGATTCTTCTGTTGTCCGCGTGATGAGGGCCATTGTGTTGACCGCTTCAACGGGATATTTTCCACTGGCGGTTTCCCCACTCAACATAACCGCATCTGTGCCGTCAAAAACCGCATTTGAAACGTCGGTGAGCTCCGCGCGAGTGGGGCGAGGATTTATAATCATTGAGTCGAGCATTTGCGTGGCGGTGATGACAGGCTTTCCTGCGTTGCGACAGGCGCGGATAATTGCCTTTTGTGCAAGCGGAATGCGTTCTGTTGGAAGCTGCACGCCTAAGTCTCCGCGTGCAACCATTATTCCATCCGCTTCCTTTACAATGCCGTTTATGTTGTTCACGCCCTCTTCATTTTCGATTTTTGCAATGACGCGGGCATTTGCTCCAATCTCTTTTAAATATGCTTTTATTTCAACGACTTCCTCTGGAAAGCTCACAAAGCTTGCGGCGACAAAATCAATGTCCATCTCCACGCCGAATTGCAAGTCCTCCTTGTCCTTTTGCGCCATAATCGGAAGTCCCGCATGAACACCAATTAAGTTTACATTTTTGCGGCTGCCAATCTCTCCTGAATTCTGCGCCGTGCATAAAATCTTCTCGCCTGAAATTGCATCGACCAAAAGCGAGATAAGTCCATCAGCAATCAGAATTTTCATTCCAGGCTTTAGTTTTTGCGCCGCCTCTTTCCACGATATTGAAATGTGGCAGATTTTGCTGTCTGCTCCCTGTGTGCAAAAAGAGGAGTCCGCGATGACTTCGACTTTTTCGTCTGCTTTTATGCTGATTTTCCCATCGTTTTCGACAATGCCCGTGCGAATTTCAGGACCTTTTGTGTCCAGTAGGATTGCGACAGGCATATTCAACTCGTCAGAAATACGCCTCACTCTTTGCATTGCTTGAGCGTGCCATTCGTAAGAGCCATGCGAAAAGTTAAAGCGGGCGATATTCATACCTGCCTTAATCATGCTTCGAATTGTGCTGTCGTTGTCACAGGCAGGTCCGATAGAACATACAATTTTTGTTTTTCGTGTAAACATATAACTATTATACACGAAATTTTACAGATTAAAAGAAAAATAACAGAAAAATAAATGCTTTTACTTCAAAAAAAGGTAATTCAAGCCCGCTGAGAATCCCAAGAACGCCTCTCCGTGAGGAAAGATAAATGATTTCAGAGCCAGTTTGAATATCAACGGAACTCCTGAAAGCATCACCGAGGTGCCTGCGAATAGTTCTACAGCGCGCGTCCAGTCGCATTCAAATGCTTCTCCTCCATATGATTCAAAATCGCCAAACGCGCTGTGCAAGGATGCCGCTATGTCCAAAGAAAGACGAGGGTGGGGTTTTATTGAAAGCTCAAGTGAATTTTTCCACACATTGTCGTTCCCCAGAGGATTTGATGAAAGTGCGCCAAACGCGCATTGTGTAGTCAGTCCAAAAAATACTTTCTCCGTGTCCACTCCAATCATAAGGGAGGGGTTTATGCCTGCACCCATTGCAACGCCATACGGAAAGAACTCATTGTTGTTTGACCAGCCGTATTCAATGGAAAGACCGTAGTTCAAATGATTTTTTCCAATTTCCTTTGAAAATAAAAAACGCATATCCGCAGAGGCGATGAGGGATGTATTGCCTTTTTCCGCATTGTACGAAAACTTCCCTGAAATATCCATAAATTCAAGCGGCGCAATGTAGAGACCGATTCCAATCGGAACTTGATTTTTGTTATTGTTCAGGCTGAAATTCGGACTTACCTGTAGCTGCAGATTTACAGACCCTTTTGGCATAATCAACGCCGCGGGAACGCTCCCAAACCCAAGTCCACTTTCTGTTATGTCTGCAAGATGGTAGACCAGTGTGTAGTCGATTGAAGTTCTCGCATTCGCAAGGAATTCTTTTCCTTCAGAATCGCCAGAGCCACTAAAGACGGTCGAACCATTAGAGCCGTTAGAGTCGCTTGAAGATGAATCCGCTTCTCGCGCTGAAAAAACGGCGGTGTACATCCCTTGTGGCAAAAACGCTCCATTTGCGTCTGTTCCTTGCCACGAAACACGCTGCGTCCAAGTTGAAAATCGGGAAAATATGTGTTCAAAAACGACAGAGCCGTTTGAGTCTTTTATAGAAAGTGTGCCGCTTCCAGGGGCGGTCACTTCAGCCTCAAAAACGCAGGAGCCGACACTTCCTTCATAAGTCGGATTGAATGATTTTTTGCTTGCAGCAAACGAGGTGATTCCGAATTCCGCTTTTTCCAAGGTCACGGTAATTTTTTTTAGCATGTGCGCTTGTATAAAAATCTGTGCGTAAAAGTCTTCATAGCCAAATTTTCTAATTCTAATCGTGTGGTAGCCCTCGTCAAGGCGGTTTATGACATCATGGAGCAATCTTCCGTCTGAATACACAAAGAATTCTCCGTTAATTCCCAAAACTTGCAAAAATCCTGCTCGCTTTTGCATTTGCACAAAATAGGTTGTTTCATGTCCATTGAAGATCCTGATTCTCTGGGGATACATTTCGTAGCCGTCCATAAAAAGGTTGACCTCATAGCTGCCAGGCATAATGTTTTGCACAGTCAAAGGGGTCGTCCCATAATATTCCCCGTCTAAATAGACATGCGCGCCAGTTACATTTGACTTTATGACAAGCGTTGTCCGCCATTCTTCTATCGGTGGTCGTCCCCCATGCATTCCTCCTGGCAGATTTCCCCCATGCATTCCATTTGGCGGAGGTGGCGGCGGCCTATGCCCTGGTCTGTTTCCGCCACCGTGCATAGCCTCCTCGCTATGATAAGGATGCCGCGTTTCAAATTCTCTTTGCCCACCGTCAAGAGGTGCGCTCACACTGTTTTTGTAAGCATTTGAGGTTTCCGTAGCTCCTGTGCTTTCCGATGTGGCTTCAGTTTGCTGGGGGAGCACAACATCACTTGTTGCCTGCAAAAAAGGCTTGGTTTGAGCATTCTCATTTTTATCCTCATACGCCACATCTTCTTCTGTAAACGAAGATTGTGACGGCTGCCCATATACCATCGCACATACCCATAAGACCGTGCATGTCAAAACAAATTTCTTCTTCAACTGCATAATGGCATTATACCAAAATTATCACGCAAACAAAAGACCGTGCTCCACAAAACTAAAGTAATTTGTCTTGTCAAAAATGATATGGTCAAGTAGTGCGATTCCTAAAATCTGCGAGGCCTCAATCAGCGTTTCGGTGGTGGAAATGTCGTTCTCACTGGGATGGCAGTTTCCCGATGGATGATTGTGGCAAACGATTATCGCGGCGGCGTTTTCCTTTAATGCCTCTGAAAAAAGCTCCCGCGGATGCACAATCGTCTTGTCTATCGTGCCGACGGAAACAACACGCACCTGCATAATCTCGTGCCCCCCGTTCAGTGTGATGCAAATGAAATGCTCTTGCGAATTGAGCGAATAGCTCCTCACAAACGGTACAACATCGCTTGGATTTATGATTTTCGCATTATGGTGGCAATTTCTTCGCCTCCCAAATTCAATCGCCGCCGCAATCGCTAACGCCTTTCCCTCTCCCATCCCTCGTATGGAAAGCAGGTTCTGGATAATGTCATCATTGTTCGATTCATAAATTTTATTGACAACGCTTTTAGAAAGCTGCGCCACAGAAATATCCTTCGTGCCGCTTCCCAGTATCATCATGACCAGCTCCACATCAGACGGATACGCCAATCCGTGCTTCATAGTAAGTTCCCTTACATTTGGTTTTAAATTCCTCATACTATATATATAGAGGTTTTTGAATGGATTTCTGAAGTCTTCTAAGGAAACTTTTGGTATTCTTTTGATTTTAAAAGCAGAAAGGGAATTCCTAAACTTTTTGACGCCATTCTGGATTTTTTATATTTCAAGGGGAGAAATCCGCTTAAAACAACATTCCATGCTCTTGTCGAAAATTTTTCCTCGTCTTTTATGGAGGGAGAAGTCTCTCCCTCGCTCCCACCACCGCGTCGCTCGGAAAGCTCGTGCAAGCACGGCTTCCCTCTCTCCTTGTGTTGTCCGCTACCCTCTCTAGCGGGGGCACCCCGCAACGCCCCACGAATGCGTAAATTTATAACTTTTTTTGTCATTACGAGACCGCTTGCGGTCGTGGCAATCTATAATTAATTCATAGTCCACCACCACCTTTGGTGATGGTTAATGACTGATGTGTCAATGTTTTTATAAAAAAAAACACGCCAAAGAAACTCTTTGGCGTGTTCTCAAATTGCAAGGGGGCTAAGAAATTGTTTGAATGTTCGTAATCACCGTCCATCCATTGCGAGGTCCTCAACGAGGGAAGCACCACTGTGAGCGGTCATTGCGATTTTGCTTGCTTGCGAGCAACTGAAGCAATCCACAGCTTCCTGTTCCAAGAGAAACGAAAAATTGTGGATTGCTTCACCCCTTATGGGGGGCGCAATGACCTGCACTTTTGTCAGTTGCTACACCCTGCAAGGTTTTTTCGCCTCTTTTAAATTTCCATAATACTAGTAAATCACCGCGATGGTTTCTTTTTTTAGTTTTCCAGTGAGCATGCCGTCTTTTACAATGAATTTATAGCCATGCGTTTTGTCTTTGTATTCACCTTCAGGCAATGAAACAGGAATCGCGACTTTTGACGCGGCTTTTTTCAAGTTTATAAGCACAACGCCTTTGTCGCCCCGTTTTATCGCGAGCAAGTCCATGTCCTCTCCGTTCAGCAGCTCCTCGTCAAGACCAGACATCGCCGCGCGGAATTTATTCACCGCAACAACTTCAGGATTCATAAACTCATCGTTTCCCTTGTCGCCGATTTTTGAGACGCCAGGAAATTGCGTTGCCTCAGGTCCTTGCGGTCGGTTGAAGAAAAGGGGAGTGCCGCCATTTCGCGCGGCGATTAATGCCCAGCCCGCTCGCAGCTCAAAGTTGGTGAGTCGTGCGGATTCTCCTTGGTTTGCGTATGTGTCGTGGCTTTCAACCCATGTAACAATCTTTTCAGATCCCGCATCATTTCGCCAGTCCTCCAATCCTTTTGCGGAGAACTTTCTGTTTTTAAGGGCGGAGCGAATTGTCCCTCCATAATTGCTTGCGACAACGCTCATATATTCGCTGTATGCATCTTCGCGAGAATTTCCGCCCTGTAAAACTTCTCCATATATAAAAAGAGCGTCGGCGTTTTTAAGCATCACGCCGTCTATTGCCTTTCGACCAGTAAAAATCGGCCAGAAGTCATTCTGCTTGGCGTATGGGTCAAGCGGGTCGTCGGGAAGCGCAATGTGCTTCGCCGTGTCAAAGCGAAATCCATCCGCCCCGCACTCAATCACATCGTTCATATACGCCATAAAATATTTCTGAAACAATGGATTCTCCGTGTTCACATCGGGAAGCCCACCCATGGAATAGCTGGTGCATTGCAGCCTGTCGCCATAGTTTGTAATTCCTCGAGAGGCGTTCTTGTGATAGAGTTTTTCCATTCCGCCAACGGCCTCTATAAATTCCGGCATAATTTTCTCTTTGCGGGGCGTTGTGTGGTTTGGAAGCACATCCACAATCACCGCGATTCCCTGCTTTTCCGCCGCCTTGCACATGCTGATAAACTCCTCGCGCGTTCCCAATTGGTAGTTCCCGATTTTCCAATCTGTTGGCTGGTAGTGGTAGTACCATTTTCCTGTCACATCTGCGCCCAATAAATCGAGCCCGCCGTAATCCCCTTCAAGACAGGTGTTTATCGGTGAAACTTGAAGCGCAGTGAATCCGCTGGAGGCTATGTCGGCTATGTTTTCTTCGACCGTTTTAAACGACCAGCACCAACAATGCAAAATCGCTCCGTTTTTTGTCGATTCGCGAGTCTGCGCAAAAGCAAGACTGCAAAGACAAACCACAACCATACTAAAAATGAATTTCTTTGTTTTAATGCTTTTCATAACAACTATTATACATAGGGAACGGGATTTTTAAAAGAAAATATTTTTGCTTTTTTTGTGGAAAAACCCCTCGAAGTAGAGTATTATGTAATAAGAGGGTTTTTAAAAGTTTGGGGGGTTGCTATGGAAACCGATTTCAGAAAAACAGGGTTTCGCTTTGAAGGAGATGAAGTTGAATTTTATTGTGAGCCTGATGGTTTTTCAGATTTGGCTGAAGGGGAGAGCGTCTTTGTTGCAGGAACATTCAATGCGTGGCTGACGACTGCGGATTCATCATGGAGACTGGCGAAAAAGATTTCAAAAAACAAGGTGTATTTTTCTCTCAAAAAACCAGCTTCCCATGTTATGATTCCAGGAAACACTGGATTTCCCGAATTTAAATTTTTTGCGATTTCAAACACATCGTATCATCTTTTGACTGAGAATTTTGACTCAAGCAGCACCACATTTGAAACGAACAAATTGATTTTCCAGACACAAGAGGATTTTGACATAATCCAAGAGATTATAAACCGCCCTGACCATAAAAAATCTCTTTCGGACTTTGACTTGACTTGCCCTGCATGTCGCTCTGATATTTCAAATGTGCGCGTTGTGCCTGGAACGAACTGTCTTTTGCGAGGCTACAATCCTTTTAAACGCTCAAAAAATGAATTCGACACGGAGACAACACGTATTGCGCTTGCCCAAAAGGCCTATGAAATCTACAATGTGAACTGTGACATAACGCTCAACGGATTTGAAGGGGCTTCGACTGCTTGTGGAGAGGAAATGCCTGAGATAATCAAAAAAATAAATGCGATGGGAAACAGGCTGTGCATTAACATTGATTACAATCTTGTGTATTTTCATCCTGATGCGGTGGATTATTCTGTCGCGCTCAGAAAAATCGCTCTTTTTATTATTGAGCGGGAAGGACCGTATTTTATTCACTGCAGGCTAGGGAGCGACAGAACTGGTGTGACATGTGCGATTTTTGCAGCCTTGTGCGGCGCTTCGTGGAAAGATATTGTGCATGACTATGAACGGACGGCGAATATGGGGGTTGGAGAATATCGAAATCGAAAGCTTTTGCAATATAGTTTGGGCAAAATGCTTCGCATTAACCCTGCCGATGCAAAGGACTTGGCGCATGCGATGCAGTCGTATTTTATAAAGGAGAATATTTTGAAGATGGAAGAAATTTCTCGTCTTATAGAGCGTTTGCAAGAGCCGCTAAAAACTGACGAAACGAATTACTTTGATTTTAATGAAAAACATATTTGCGCCAAAAAGAACGCGAATATAAAATAGATTTAATGGAGAAAGTATGAATGAAGTCGCTTAAATAGCGCGACTTTATTCAACTAAAGTTTGCGTTGCAAACTTTGTCATATATAGGAGAAGAAAATGGCAGAAGAATGTTCACATGATTGCTCGTCTTGCGGCAAGGACTGCAAAGAGAGAGATTTGCATGTAAAATTGCATGAAGGAAGTTCGGTAAAAAAAGTCATCGCTATTGTGAGTGGAAAAGGGGGCGTTGGAAAGTCGTTGGTCACCAGTCTTCTCGCTTGCAAAGTCCATAAAGATGGATTTAAAACCGCCATCCTTGATGCCGATATAACAGGTCCTTCTATTCCAGAAAGTTTTGGACTTGGAGAGGCGAGAGCGACAGGAGACGGCGCGTCTCTGTCCCCTGTTGTGACGGATTCAGGAATACAGCTTATGTCTATGAACTTTTTACTTGAAAATGAAAACGACCCTGTTGTGTGGAGAGGACCAATCATAAGCGGTGCTGTTCAGCAGTTCTGGACTGATGTTATTTGGAAGGATGTGGACTTTATGTTTGTGGATATGCCTCCAGGAACAGGGGATGTTCCTCTTACGGTGTTCCAGTCGCTTCCTATTGACGGCATAATCGTTGTGTCGTCCCCACAGCAGCTTGTTCGCGTGATAGTGGAAAAGGCTGTGAAAATGGCGAATCTTATGAATGTTCCCATTATCGGGCTTGTTGAAAATATGAGCTATGTAAAATGCCCTGATTGCGGCAAGGAAATCACCGTTTTTGGAAAGAGCAACATTGAAAAAATTGCGGAGGCGTTTTCACTCCCCGTGCTTGCGCGAATTCCGACAGAGGAGTCCACTTCCGCAGCTGTTGATGCAGGTGATATAGAAAGCCTTGATTTGCCCTATTTAGATAAGGCGGCCGCTACCGTTGAGGCGTTGCTTTAGTTGTTCTCAAAAATGAGCAGTGAAAAGGATTTTCTCACAACTCAAATTATCACATATATAGGTAACAAGCGTGCCTTGATTTATGACATAGAAAGTCAGGTGAATGAAATCAAGGCATCGCTTGGAAAAGAAAAGCTCATTTTGGCGGACTTGTTTTCAGGCTCTGGGATTGTTTCTCGAATGTTCAAGGCACATGCCTCGTCTTTAATTGTCAATGACATTGAAAACTATTCGCGCGTTATCAATTCTTGCTATCTTGAGAACTGCGAGAATTTTGATAGGGCAAAATACTCTTTCTATCGGGAGAAAATTCTTTCAGAGGCGGAGCGCTCTCCTGTCGAGGGAATAGTGTGCAATAACTATGCTCCGCGTGATGACTTGAACATTCAAAAAAATGAGAGGGCGTTTTACACGAGACGAAATGCCATTTTAATAGACACCTATCGCCATTTAATCGACCGTATCATTCTTGAGGATGATTTTAAGAAATTTTTTCTTGCCCCATTGATTACAGAAGCCTCGATTCATGTGAACACGAGCGGGGTTTTCAAGGGGTTTTACAAAGATAGAAAAACAGGAATCGGGTGTTTTGGCGGTTCGGGAAAAGATGCGCTGTATCGAATAAAAGGTGAGATTTCACTGCTTGAGCCGGTTTTTTCACCGTATTCATGTGATTTGCACTTTTACACGGAAGACACGGTGAGCCTTTCAAAAAAAATAAAAGGGATGGATGTTACCTATCTTGACCCACCGTATAACCAGCATCCCTATGGCTCGAATTATTTTATGTTGAATTTGATTTTGGAAAATCGTTTGCCCGACAAAACAAGCCGTGTTTCAGGAATTCCTGCCGATTGGAATCGTTCTGTCTTTAACAAAAGACGTTATGCGTTTGAATCGCTTGAAGAAATCATAAAAAATCTTGATTCAAAATTTGTAATCGTTTCGTATAATTCTGAAGGGTTCATTTCATTTTCTCAAATGGAGTTGATGTTAAAAAAATACGGAGCGGTGAAAACTGTTGCGATAAAATACAACGCTTTTCGGGGCAGCCGCAATTTGAACGGTCGCGCTCTTCATGTGAAAGAATATATTTTTGTGCTGAAAAAGAATTAGCTTTGGAAGAGCGTCAGTTTCTTATCCTTGAAAGCACAATGGTTCCGTCAAGTCCTTCAATTTCTTTCCCTATTACAAGCACTATTTTGCCTCCCCGAAGTTTCACATTGATAAGTTTTTGAGCCTTTGCTTTCTGTTTCTTTTTTTCCTTTTTGTTTTCTTCATTGAAGTCCGCAATGTCAAAATTATGGTTGCTGTTTCTATCATTGTTGAGTAAAAATGAATCGGTGGCAAAAGTATAACTATAATCCACCGATTTTTTGTCCTCTCTAAAATAAAGATTCATAGAGCTGTCATGTGTCTTTTTGAATTCATCATAAGCATCAAGTACCTTTTGAGGAAGCTCGTTTTCAAATTGAATCCATCCGCTTACAAATGCACCTTTTTTCGTGTATACTTTTTTCAACGAGAGCCCTTTTAGTTCTGTCGCGATGTTCGTGCTTGCAAAGCCTCGTATATCGCCGCTTTCATGTATGATTTGCCTTGCCTCTTCGTTGGGAATTCCGCAGAAAGAGTAGTCGTAGTTGTTTGTGCCCTCTGCAATGAGCTCTTTGCCGCCAAGTAGTTGCGAAATAAAATCCGCGGAGAAGCTAATGTCAGCATCCAAATGAAATTCAGGATTCTTGCAAGCGATGATGAGCATTGAGAAAAAAACGAGCATTAGAATCTGTATTTTTTTCATGGTTAATATTCTATCATTAAAGTGAAAAAAATCAAAATAGATTTTTGGGTTATAGCGTTGTTTTTATGGCTTTGCATTTGAGTTTTTCAAAAATTGCAATTTTGGGAAAACTACCTTAGATGTATTTGCGAGAAATATCAGCTAATCCTTTATCTTATCTGCATTTCTCAACGAGGCTCTCACAAAAAACATTTATTTTTGAGAGAGCCTCATTTAATAGAGGAATCCAAAAAGCCAAAGAGGAATTCTAGCCCCAAGACCGATTTCAATTCCATCTGCGGCAATAAAGGCGTTTTCAAGATTTTTGATTTGCTCGCCTGTCTTGTTTTTTCCACCACATTCTATTGTATATGTGCCGTCAACAAGGAAGTCGCTTACTGGCGATAATTCCACGAAATGACTGTTGGAAAGTTGATTCACTAAAAAAGTTTCTCTTATATTGCCTTCCTCTGCATTGCGTCCTTGCAATAGAAACATAAGGTTTGTGTTTTCAAGATATATTTTATCAGGCTTTTGCATAGAGCTCACGCCTTTTGCATCTTTGTAGAGAGAGTAGATGAGTTTTGCGTCGGTTAAATACTTTAAATAGGCGAGCAAAGTTTGCCTGTTGAGTTCCATTGCACTTGAGATTTTAGAAGTGTTCAACATAAATGGAGATCTTTCTGCAATTACCGCCAGCAGTTTTTTCACTTTTTGAATATACGCCGTTTCAACTCCACGCAAGAGGGGCAGTTCAACATCCAAAATCATATTTATTGTTTCTTCAAGCCGAATAGGGTAGGTGTTCAGTCCCTCTAAAAAATATGGATAGTAGCCAGTTTTCAAGTATTCCCTGAAAAATTCAAACGGCTTTATTTTGCCTACAATTTCATTTGAAAGCGCGGTTGGGTTCTTTAGAATTTCCTCAAAGTCTAGAATTGGAAAATTGTTTTTGGTTTTTAGGTTTATGAATTCACGGAATGAAAGCCCTTGCATCTTGTACATAACGGCGCGTCGACTCAGGTCTGCCCGCGCATTTAAAATTTCCAAGAGGGAGGAGCCTGTGAAGACGATGGAAAGCTCCGAGAAGTTGTCATAAAGATTTTTTAAGGTGATTGTCCAATCAGGATATTTATGCACTTCATCTAAAAAAAGAATTTTTCCTCCGTTTTTTACAAAGGAACTTGCAAATTCATAGAGTGAATGGTTTGAAAACCAAATGAAATCAAGGCTTGTGTAAATTGCCTTGCCACTTTTCACAAAGTCAGCGCATTTTGTTTTCATATGTTGGAGCAAGAGCGTGGTTTTGCCACAGCCACGCGCACCTCTAATTCCAATGAGCCGCGACGACCAATCGATTTTATCTTCGAGAGAACGAATAAAAGATGTCTGCGTTTCTCCTATCTTTTTTAAAGACAAGTCCAAGACTTCTTGATAATTAACCATTGTTTGTTATAGTGTACAATAAATTATATTTTTTGTCAAACGGAATATACAATTTCGACACAATTTTGTTTGTCTGGGTAAACAATTGTTTGTAAAAAGTGTACACTCTAATAAGCAGTTTTTTCAAAAAATGCACAGTGGAGTAAACAAATTTTCAAAACTTTTGTTTGTCTCACTGTGCATTTTTTTTTGTCTTTCAATAGTAAATGTTGGTGTGTAAATTGGACTTTCTATTTGAGCGACTTCCCAATGTCAAACGCTTTTCCAACTGTTTTTCCGAGTGCAATATAGTTATGTTGTATCGGGTCATAGGTGAGCGGCTGCAATTTTGAAACATCAATTTGTCCGTCCGTCAGGATTTTTTCGTCGGCGTTTACATTCACAATTTTCCCAAAAAGATGGCAGGATTTTTCATCATAGGAAATCAACTCGCATTCAAGAGCCATTGAAAGCTCTTCAAAATAGGGCGCATCCACAGTCTCCGCCTTTACTGCATGCAGATGGGATTTTTCCATTTTGTTAGGCGTATTGTTTGCGCTCACAATTCCCACATAGTCGCATTCAGCGATATGCTTTTCATCTGCCATGCTGACGGTGAACGCCTTTTTTGCAAGGATGTTTTTTACCGTCTTGTGTTCAGGACTGAGACACAGTGCGATTTGATTGTCATCTCCAATTCCACCCCATGCTGCATTCATTGCATCAGCATTTCCGTTTTCATCATATGTTCCGATAATAAAAACGGGCATTGGATAAAGCCATGTTTTTTGACCGAAATTTTTTCTCATTTTTCAAACCTCCTCTAAAAAGTCAAAAGCGAAAACCGATGGAATTGAAATTGGAGAAGACCTCCGCTTTCGGTTTGTCGCCACTATGACATCCAAGTGTGTTTTGATTTTATCCTATGTCTTTGAGAGACTTGATGACTTTGTTATGTCGTTTCAACAAGTCGGTCATTTCCCTGTTATGACGCGTCAAATCGTCACGAAGGTCTATGGGGCTGCCACGCACTTCAAGCGCATCGATAGACCTTTCAAGCTCCTCGATAATCTCTTGTTTTCGATTGATTTCACTTTCAAGTGATTCTTTTAGGGTTTCAAGCTGCTTTTTGATTTTTCCGTTGTCTTTTAGTCCGAGTCTCTTCATGTCCAGTTTCTTGTTACGGAAATACACTATGACATTGATGGAGACAATAAAAAGGTTCAGGACATACACGGCGAATACTATTGGATGGGCTTTTATGTCGCCATTTACCATTTTCGCAGTGATACCGCAAATATAGCCAGCAATTATGAGCAAAGTAAATCTTAGGCTCATGCCTTTTGTGCTGCCCGCCTTCAAGTTCTTGTAGACATTAAGCGGCCAAGAAAGTCCAAAACAGACCAACATCATTGATTCCAAAAAATGGCTCATTATATAATCCTTCTTTTGAATAAGTTTACGATAGTGAATATAGTAGCATAAACACAATGGATTGTATAGCATATAAATACATAAATATAAATACATAAATTGAGGGGAGGGGGCATATTAAATAAAACTCATAAAAAAAATCCGCCCCATTTTGTGGCGGATTTTTCCAAATTGTTGTCGCAAGCCATTCGGCTTGCTTATCGAGTTCCGCCCGCAAAGCGGTCAAAACTCGCACATAATTTCTTCTAAGCGTTTAACCTCTTCTCTAAATCGTCGAGACAGTCGCTTAATTCTTTTGGCAGGTGCTTTCCGAACTTTGGATAGTGATTTTCGCGGATGTCTTTGCATTCTTTGAGCCAGCCTTCCTTGTCAACCTTTGTGATTGCAGGAATCTGCTGCTTGTACACTTCGCTCAAGCCATCCAAGTTGAGTGCGCCCTCTTTTGGCATGTATCCGATTGGCGTGTCAACAAAGTTGTCTTTTCCATCGCATCGGTCAAAAATCCATGCAAGGACGCGGCTGTTGTCGCCATATCCCGGCCACATGAATCCGCCTGGCAAATCCTTGTTGTTGTCGTCTTTGCGGAACCAGTTTACATAGAAAATCTTTGGAAGCTTGTCCTGGTCTTTTGCAGCGGCTCCAACATTAATCCAGTGCTGGAAGTAGTCGCCCATATTGTATCCACAGAATGGAAGAATCGCGAATGGGTCGCGTCGGATTTTTCCAACTTGTGAAGCGTCAATTGTTGAGGCGGCGGTGATTTCAGAACCTACGATTGAGCCAAGGAATACGCCATGATTCCAGTTGCGTGCCTGGTGAACAAGCGGAACGGTAGAAGGTCTGCGTCCTCCGAACAAAATCGCTGAAATCGGAACGCCTTTTGGATCCTCCCAGTCAGATGCGATGCATGGACATTGTGCAGCAGGCGCGGTGAAGCGTGCGTTCGGGTGAGCCATTTCCTCTCCCTTTGGAGCCTTGTCTTTTTCAAATGCAGGTCGTGTGTTTCCTTTCCAGTCGACCAAATTGCCTTTTGCAGGATAGCCAATGCCTTCCCACCACACATCTCCGTCTTCTGTGAGCGCGCAGTTTGTGAAGATTGTATTTTTTGAAGCGGAAACCAAAGCGTTCTTGTTTGACTCGTCGCTTGTTCCAGGAGCGACTCCGAAGAATCCTGCTTCTGGGTTGATGGCATACAAGCGTCCATCTTCGCCGAATTTCATCCATGCGATGTCATCGCCAACAGTTTCAACTTTCCAGCCAGGAATTGTAGGAATAAGCATAGCAAGGTTTGTTTTTCCACATGCAGATGGGAACGCGCCCGTTACATATTTTACTTCTCCTTTCGGATTTGTGAGCTTCAAAATCAACATGTGCTCCGCAAGCCAGCCCTCTTCATGAGCCAAAACAGAAGCAATGCGAAGCGCAAAGCATTTTTTGCCGAGAAGAGCGTTTCCGCCGTATCCAGAACCATAAGACCAAATCAAATGCTCCTCTGGGAAATGGCTGATATATTTGTGCTCAACATCAGCGCATGGCCAAATTCCGTTGTCTTTTTCGCCGTTGTTAAGCGGCTTTCCAACAGAGTGCAAACAAGGAACGAACTCGCCGTCAGTGCCAAGCACATCAAGAACCTTTTTGCCAGCGCGAGTCATAATATCCATATTCAATACAACATATTCTGAGTCTGTGATTTCAATGCCGTTTTTAGAGATTGGAGAGCCAACTGGTCCCATGCAGAATGGAATCACATACATGGTGCGTCCGTGCATACAACCTGTGTAAAGACCTTTCATAGTTGCTTTGAGTTCAACAGGATCAATCCAGTTGTTTGTAGGACCTGCATCTTCCTCTTTCACAGAAGAGATGAAAGTGCGACCTTCAACACGCGCAACATCAGATGGAAGCGAACGGAAGAGGAAGCTGTTTGGCTTTTTTGCAAGTGGAGTTGCAAGCCCAGCGTCAACGCACGCTTTCATCAAACGGTCGTACTCTTCTTTTGAGCCGTCAACAACAACTACATTGTCTGGCTCGCACATTTTAATGCATTCTTCAACCCAAGCCTTAATTTTGGGGTGTTTGATGTCATCAAGTGTCATACTCATATAAAACTCCTATAAAATGAAATGCTTTTATATTTAGTGTTAGTTTAACCATTTTCAGAATGTTATTCAATCAAATTATTCGAAATTTACGCAAATTTGTTTTTTAAAAATTTCTTTCGCCACCTTCTCCCCATCCATCGCACTGCTGACAATGCCTCCCGAATACCCTGCGCCTTCTCCTACAGGGTAAAGGTTTTGTAAAAAGGGTGATTCTCCTCTTTCATCACGGAGGATGCGGACAGGGGTGCTTGTTCTCGTTTCACTTGCGATGAGCACTGCGTCTTTTGTGATAAAGCCGTGCATTTTTTTGTCGAATATTTTTAGTGCTTTCTTTATGCGTTCTTTTATATGCTCTGGAAGCCATTCGTCAAGGCGAGATGAAACAAGCCCTGGCGTGTAACTGCTTTGCGGCAGCGTTTTAGAGGCTTTGCTATGAAGAAAATCGGTGACGCGTTGTGCAGGCGCGGCTTGTGAGGCGGTAGAAGAAGTGGGAGTGGAACTTGAAACGAGAACGGCATCTTCAGTTGTTTCTTTTCCGTTCATCTCTTTCAAAGAGCGCAACGCCTGCCGTTTTGTTTCCGTTTCTAAAAACCGTCTGAAATACAGTCCTGAAAGGGCAGGGCACTGTGCATTTTTTGCCTCGTCAACAAATCTTTGAGGAATGTCGCACGGTTTTGTCTCCACCACAATCGCCGAATTTGACCAAAGTGAATTTCGTTTGGACGCGCTCATTCCGTTCACCACGATTTCGTCTTCTGAGCTCTGTGAAGGAACGACAAATCCACCGGGACACATACAAAATGTGTACACACCTCTATTGTCAACTTGTGAAGTCAATCTGTATTCCGCCGCTTCCATACCTTGTGTCTTTCCGTGATATTGAATTGAGTCGATGAGCGCGCGGGGGTGTTCTATTCGCACACCAACAGCAAATGTTTTTGCTTCAAGGCATCGAGGCTCTCTTTTTGAAAGCATAGTGTAGATGTCAGGCGCAGAGTGTCCTGTCGCAAGCAAAACGGCATCTCCATAGAATTCAAAATGCTCTCCTGTTTTCACATGTTCAGCCTTTATACCGCGCACTTGTTTTTTATGATTTTCGAGACCTTCGATGCTTTCGTGATTCTCCTGCTGTTTGTGTTGTTCAGGATTTTTGCGCATTTCGTGACTTTCGCCCTGTGCTGGATTTTCGTGCGTTTCCTTTCCCTCTCCCAATATCAAATCGGTGCATTTTGTGTTAAAGTGGAATTCTCCGCCGTGCTCCTTTATACAATCCTTTATTGCATTTATGATGGGAGGAAGTTTTTCTGTTCCAATATGGGGGTGCGCCTCTGTTAAAATCGCAGGGTTTGCGCCAAAATGCACGAAAATTTGCAAAATGCGTCCAACATTTCCGCGCTTGTCGCTTCTTGTGTACAGCTTTCCATCGCTGAATGTGCCAGCCCCTCCTTCACCAAAACAATAATTGGAGTTTGCGTCCACAGTTCCTTGCGTTGAGATTTTCGCGATTGTCCTTTTTCGCTCTGTCGTCTCTTCGCCGCGCTCTATGATGATAGGTTTTATGCCGTTTTCAAGGAGTGTTAAAGAAGCAAAAAGCGCGGCAGGTCCTGAGCCTACAATAATAACTTTTTTTTCACCTGTTGCAGTTTTCCATTGCGACAAGTCGGGCAAGTCAGAAAGATTTGAGTTTTCCGCACTTTCTTTCCGGTTTCCTAAAAAAGCCTTGTAGCGAAGATGAATTTTCACGCTTCCGTGCCGTGCATCGACAGAGCGTTTTACGAGCGCAAAAGTCACTTCACCATGATTAAAATCCACCCCTTTCTTTTTGAGGGCGATTTCGCAAAGCAGAGCGATGAGTTTTTTGTCGTTTTCCTTTGCGGGCTTTACTGTGATTTCAATTTCAACTGGCATTTTTATAGTCCGTTTTGTTTGGTATTTGAAGAAATTAGCTACCTACTATAAAACAGAACGAAAAATTATATCAAATGAAAACTACAAAAAATTTTGTAAGACAAATCAAAATTAAAGGAACGCGAGGGGGCGGAAGATGCATTGTCCAGTTGTTTTTATCCCTTGACTTCCGCTGCTCGTTTTTGTTCGCAACAAAAACGAGTTGGAGAGTTCTGAAAGCATTCTCCAGGAGTGGATTTAATTTTGCTTTTCTAACCAATTCCTTGTTTTTCTTTCATTATAATTTTTCGCACTGAAACCGTGAAATTGTGCCTACTTCTTCAGCCGTAGATACAATTTCTTCAACAAGCCTACTTTTCCAAGCAAAAGCCAGTACAAGAACGCAAGAATCGCCAAGACAGGAATGCCGCCGATTATTATATAGAAAAATACAACAAGGCATTTTGCAAAGAATGAGATTATATTTGAAATAAATTTTCTCAATCCGTTTGATGCGTCTGGAAAGCTAAAGCCTGAGTCGGTCTTTCCATATGGTAATTGCATTGTTATATTTATTGTAGAATAATCTATTTGGTTTGAAAGGCGTTTCATCCGTCCTTCCATAGATTCAATATCTGAGATTACCGAATTCAATTCTGTTTCAATTTGAAGCAAATCCTTTATGTCTTTTGCCTGTGAAAGATATTTTTCAAGATTCGCTTTCATCACTTTTTTTGTGGAAAGGCGCGTCTGCAGGTCATAGAACTGCTCGCTCACATCTTGCGTGGAAACTCCGTGGCTTTTCACAATGCCGATTTCACCAATGGCTTTCATTGCCTCGTCAAATTGGGCTGACGGAATTTTCACTGTGTAATTTGAATTTCGCTCGGAAGTCGATGTGCTTGCAATGTATCCGTCAAATGTTTTGCACCATGCCTCAACCGCGCTTTCAGATTTTGCAAGGTCTGGAACTTCAACAGTGAGATACCCATTTTTAATGAGTTTTCGTTCTGCCTTTTTTTCACCACCTGTATCGGAGGTTTTTGATTCCGTTTTCACGGAAACTGCTTCCGCTTCCTCAACTGCATCTTCCATGTCATAAGAGTTGTACGCCATTCCCTCGCTGGCATACGCTGCGTGGTCTGCTACTGCCATCATTTTGGCACGAGGAGCCGACGCATTCATCGTGCCATAAGAAACCGCACTGCCTGCGGAATTTTTTCCACAAGACAAAACCAAACAAGAAAGCGCAAAAAATGCTGCGCCTATCAAAACCAATTTTTTCATAATATCCTTATATCCTCCAAAAACTCGAAATTAAACATTTATAAATAGTACCATAAACTCGGTTTTTATGCTATCATAACCCTTATGAATTTGAATGATATGCGTGCGCGTGCATATAGCAATACTAGTGTCGATGCCGATGACTCATACGCTCCATTTAAGGGGGTGAATGAACGGCTTGATGAGATTTTGAATGCGGAAAAAACAACGCCCGCTTTACAAAATGATGGATTGTATAAAGTTCCTGCCCCCGAAAAGAAAAAGGATTCTGTGTATCGGCGGGTTGCGAAATTTCTTGTTCTGATTGGAGTTGACGAAGCGTCGAAAATCCTGCCGCTTTTAAGCGCGGAGCAAACGGAAAAAATAATCCCCGAAATCGCAACAATAAAATCCGTGAGCGATGATGAGGCTGTTCCCATTCTGGAGGAATTTCAGGGGCTGTATAAAACGGCTTCTGAAAGGGGTGGAAAAGAGACCGCCCGCGCGATTCTTGAGAAAGTGTACGGTTCTGAAAAAGCCGCCGCACTGCTTGAAAGAGTTGCGCCGTTCAAGGGAAACAAGCCGTTCGATTATCTCAACATCGCAAAAAAAGAGCGGATTTTCCGTCTTCTTGATGGAGAAAGCGCTGCGGTGAAAGCGCTCGTGCTTTCATATATAAATCCACAAAAAGCGGCAGGCGTGATAAACCTTATGAACGCCGAGGACAAAACGGAAGTGGTGCGCCGACTTGCAAAGATGGGGTCTGTTTCGCCTGAAGTTTTAAAGACGGTGGATGAAACATTGCGCCAAAAATCGCTTGCGTTTGCCGATGAGGACAACGGAGAAAGCATTGACGGCCGAAATGTGTTGGCGCACATTTTAAAGCAAATGGATTCGAATGCGGAAAGCGAAATTCTTTCAAGTCTCTCGTATGAAGACCCTGAATTGGCTTCTGATTTAAAAAACAGGCTTTTCACGCTTGATGACATTGTGAATGCCGACGACAAATTTCTTCAGGAAAAGCTTCGCGAATACAGTGCGCTGGACATTGCGCATCTTGTGGCGGGAAAGCCTGACGCGTTCAAACAAAAAATCCTTTCGTGCGTTTCTACAGGCAAGCGCACAGAGGTGCGCGATGAGCAGAGTTTTGCGGGGCATTTTTTGAAGTCAGAGTGTGAAAAAATCACAGAAGAGTTTTTTAAGACGATGCGCGATGCGTATAACGATGGAAAATTGATTATTTATGGAAGAGATGAGGATGTTTATGTGTAGTGAGAGTAGCTTCCCAAAACAATACAAAGGCTTTGATTTGATTTCCGTTGAAAAAATTCCCGATTGCGACTCCGAAGGAATCTATCTGCGGCACAGAAAAACAGGGCTTGAAGTGTTTCACCTTTTGAATACTGACGAGGAGAATCTCTTTGCCTTTGCTTTTCGGACTCCCATTAAGAATTCCACAGGAGCCGCGCATATCCTTGAGCATTCTGTTTTTTGTGGCTCTGAAAAGTTCCCGTTGAAAGAACCGTTTACGAATATGATGAATCAAAGCGTGAACACTTTTTTAAATGCGATGACCTATTCTGACAAAACGGTGTATCCCGCTTCTTCAATGGTAAAGGCTGACTATTACAACTTGATGGATGTGTATGCTGATGCGGTGTTCTTTCCTCTCTTGAAAAAAGAGGCGTTTATGCAGGAGGCGCATCGGCTTGAGGTGAATGAAAAAGGCGATTTTGAAATTCAGGGCGTTGTGTATAACGAGATGAAGGGCGTGTACTCCTCTTTTGAATCCGTTGCGGAGGACAAAATCATCCATTCTCTTTTTCCTGCCACAAACTATTCATTTGATTCTGGGGGCGACCCCCTTGAAATCCCGCATTTTACCTATGAAGACTTCAAGGCGTTTCACAAAACATGTTACACTCCCACTAATTGCCTTTTGTTTTTATATGGAAATATACCGACAGAAGAGCAGCTGGATTTTTTGCAGGAGAAGCTGCTTTCTCGCCTTGAAAAAAAGTGCAAAGTTGAGAACGCCGTTGGCGCTCCAGTTGTTGCTCCTGTCCTTGATTTGTCCGAATTTGAAAAAATGGAGACTCCTTCCCCCATTGCAGGTTCTGTTCACCTTAAAGAAAGTGCCCCTGCGACGGGAGCGACTGGCTCTACGGTGACGGTGAACTGGCTCTGTGGGGACACGTCCGACTTGAACAGTTTTATGGAATGCGTTTTTATTTCTGAAGTGCTCACCTGTCATGATGGCTCTCCGCTCACAAAGGCTCTTTTGGAGAGCGCTCTTGGCGATGATGTTTCTCCTTCAAATGGTTGTTTGAATTCCGCGCGGAAGTGCATTTTGTCATTCGGACTGCACGGTGTGCAGGAAAAAAATGCGGAAAAAGTTTTTGCAATCATACAGAATGTTTTAAATGATGTTTGCGCACAGGGAATAGACAAAAAGTCTGTTGCCGCCGCTCTTATGTCTGCGGAATTTGCAAACGAAGAGATTGTGCGTGTTGACGGTCCGTATTCACTTGTCTTGCTTGACCGCGCGTTGAATAGCTGGAACTATGGAAAGAGCCCCTCTTCGACGCTTTTGTATCGGGCGGCGTTTGAGCGTCTCCGCAAGAATGTGCAGAATGACAAGAACTACACTGTTAATTTGATAAAGAAATATCTCCTCGAAAATAAAAACGCTTCATATCTTGTGGTGAGCCCTTCAAAGTCGTATTTAAAAGAGCGAGAGAAAAAGGAAAAGGAGATAATAAAGGCTGTCTCAAAGGACTTTGCCTCTCGCGAGAAAAAAGAGATATTAGTAAAACAACTTGAAACATTTCATGCGTATCAGCATAAAAAGGAAACAGAGGAGGAGATTTCCTGCATTCCTCGTTTGAATCTTGCCGATTTACAGATTGCCGGCGAACATATTGTCACTGAAGAGGGCGTGGTAACATGCGGAGGACATGCCATCCCTCTGTTTAAAAACACAGAGGCGACAAACGGCATTTCATACATTGAGGTGTGGATTCCAGTGGACACACTTTCGGCAGATGAGTATAAGTATCTTCCGTTATATTCATATTGTGCAACAAATATGGGGTGGGGCGGAAAGTCGTGGGTGGAATGCGCTGAAGATGTTGCGGTTTCTACGGGCGGACTTTCTTGCCGCCTGTACTCGGGAACATCTGCAAAAACAGAAAAAGCCCGAGCGTTAAAAGAACGTCTTGAAAAAATAAACGCCTCCGACCGCGACTGGATGATTTTTTCGGTGAAGACATTTACTTCAAACAGAGACAGTGCGTTGGATTTGCTTTCCTCCTGCATTTCTTCCATAGATTTTACCGATGTGAAGCGACTGCAAAACTTGATGTCAGAATTTAAAAGCGCAGTGAAGGCATCTGTTGTGCCACATGGAAACAGACTTGCCGCATTGAGGGCTCAGAGATACAAAACACGCTCTGCTTCTGCGGATGAGATTTGGCATGGTCTCACGCAGGTTTTTGCGATTGATGCCATTTTCGATGAAGGGGTGAAAAACCTTTCCGCACGATTTGAAGCGATTTCAAAAACGCTGCGAGCATCGGGTGCGATGCTTCATATTGTTTCTGATGCTGAAGGCATGCAAGGCGTTGAAGAGCGATTGGGCACGTTTGCAGAAAGCTGTGCGCTTATTCCGCTTGCAAAAAGCATGCATAATGGCGAGAATTTTTTGCTTGAAAAAACAATTCTCCCTGGTCAGTCGCGCATTGAAACAAAGGAAGTGTTTTCACTTTCGTCTTCTGTTGGATTTGCCGCGCTCTCCATAGACAGCGCGTATTTTGGCGAGAAGGAGAACCCTGCGGAAATTGTGCTTGCTCATTACCTTTCAGGCACTTCTTTGTGGGAGCGCATTCGCACAACAGGCGGTGCGTATGGAGCGTATGCGTCAAGTCTCAATTTGCAGGGGATTTTCTCGCTTTCATCTTATCGCGATCCATCGCCTGAAAAGTCGCTCGATGTATTCCTCGAATGCATTTCTGACGCGGCGCATAATGTAGTCAAGAACGATGAACTGTGTAGAATGATTGCGGGTGCATATGGAGATGAACTTCAGCCTCACTCTCCTAAGGCAAGGGGAAATATCGGGCTTCTCCGAACGCTGTATTGCATTGATGAGGACGACAAGGCTGAAAAAATAGAAGGGATTTTAAATGTTTCTCCAGAAAATTTGAAAGGCGCCGCTCTGTCTGTTTTGGAAAATGCAAAATCTCTCAAAAGTGTTGTTATATGCGATAAATCAAGAAAATATAAAGAATCGACTGGCATTATTATTGATTTACCAGTATAATGGAATATATGTGGGAGGCATAGGGTGAAAGATTCTGATAAAAGGACAGTGAAATGCATAGAAATGCTTAGACAGTTGGTTTCAGATGTCCAAGGCGCACCGTATCCTGGGAAGGATATAAATGACGAGCTTTATTCTATTTGGTATGAACACACTCAGGCATCGGCTGTCGCTTGCTTTGAATTCCTTGATGAAAATTTTCCGCAGGAATCAAGCGAAGTAAACAAAAAAATAGATTCATTGTTTAAGTAGATTTCGCTAAAAATTATCCTGCGCTATTCCGAAAATGTAGTAGTGAGTTTTTTTTATTTTCTCACAACTTGCAATTTTGGGGGTTCGTTAAAATGGGGGCGTCAAATAAAACCTCAGGGCTTCTTCGTTATCATATAAAAAACTGTTTTAAACGCAATGGGTTTAATATTCTTCGCTATATATTTAACGCAATGGAACGAATCTCTGGGCAGGAATGCACATTTTTCATAGAGTTTGCAAATGTAAATCCATATATAAATCCTTCTGAAGTAGTGTTAGGCTTTAAACCGCGTGTAAACATTTCGCCAGAAGATTTACACAATATCCTTGCGGGAACGGCGTCTGCGAAAGCGTTGCAAACAGAAGAGCTGGTGCTGCCATCATATACAGTGGTTCGTGCAGGCGTCTTGGGAGTTGTCTCAAAGCAGCTGTGTAGCTATGAGGCTATAAGAAATATATCTCTGAGCCAAAGAAGTTTTGATGTGAGAACCGCATCTTGTCATTTTACCGATGACACACTTGAGGGGCAGATAGTTTGCTCCAAGGCGACCATAAACGAACATCCTGAATTTTTATGTGACAGTGGAACGATGCAATGGAATGTGCGATATAAAAAGGATCTTGCGTTTTCACACGGATTTAAAGATAAAATGAATGTGTGGTCTTGTCCAGGGGCAAAAACGACATTTTCTGGCAATATCGTTCTCGATGGAAAGGAATATGTTATTTCTGCGAAAAAGTCGTTTGGTTATATTGAGCATGTTTGGTCGAAAACAAGTTCGGCAGATTGGTTTCATATATCGTCATCAAATTTAACAAGTATTTTCACAGGAAAATTGATGCAGAATTCGGTGTTTGCGGTGCATGGGGAATATGATGGGAGGCTTTCAATTCTGGCGTATTTTGAGGGCTCGTACATTGAATTTACCGCCGATTCCTCAAAGCGTTCATACAAAACGATTTATGAATGCACGCAAGTTCCAAATGGTGAGGATGAAACAGAAAGGCTTCATTGGTCTGTGAGTGTAAACAGCAAGGCGTATGTTTTGGATATTGATGTTTTTTGTCCTGCTCGGCAGATGTATGTGCGTTCCCTTGAAATGCCTGAGGGCAAGCGAGAGGTTCTGAAACTGCTTTGTGGGGCAACAGGAATGGGGGAGATTCGTCTTTACAAAAAGATTCACAAAAGCCTTGAGCTTATAGAACACGCTCATGTTGCAACTGCCTTTTGCGAATTTGGAAAAATAGAAGATGGCGCAGGGGCCTAGACTTTTTCAAATCACTAAATTTTCTGCAAGTGCAAATCAGTAAATCGGTAAATTTTCAGAAAAAAATTATCATCTTCTCATAAAGTGTGCTATAATAGAGCGTAGATGAAAAAAAGAATTTCGCTCGAATATAGGGCAAGACGAAAGAATATTCTCAAAAAACTATATGTTGTCCTTGCTTTTTTTGTCTTGTCCGCGCTCTTATACATCACCTCAAGTTATGCAATCAATGAAGTGAAGGATGCGATAGAAACTCAATATATTGAGGACGGTGGAAATCTTGCCCATGCATATTCACACGCTTTTCAAAGCATCATAGCGCAGGCGAATCTTTCACTGGATATGTACGCCACAAATGATATATTTTCGACAGGTTCGCGAGACAGAATCGCTTCATGGCTTTCCAGCCATCGTTCGTTGCATCCCCGCAATTTCTTGGATGTCTTTTTTTGTGATGTAGAGGGAGTGGGGGTGTTTGACGATGGCAAGCGATTTGACCTTAGCGACACTTCATTTTATAAGGCCATGATGAGAGGTTCATATATCTACTATCTTGGATCTGCCACGCGTTCTCCAATAACGGGAAAGATGTTTATTCAAGTGTGCAGGGCGATTTTTTCGGAGAATGATGAGTTTCGAGGATTTGTTGGCGGAACGATAGAATTACATCAAATAAAAAAACTTCTTGCGGATACAAGGGCGGCGAATTCTCCCGCTCCTTTTATTCTTGATGAAGACGGCATTTTTATCTCCCATATAGATTCACGATATTTAATGCGCACATTCAAGCCTGGCGTGGAGGAGTTTTCAAAGTATACAAGCGAGATGGTTGCAAAGAACGACATCCCATTTTTTAAGACGATTTCTGTGAATGGAGTCCCTGTGCATGTGTTCACTCAAAAAATAAAAGGCACTCCTCATTGGACGGCGGGAGTCACTATAAGTGACTTTGATATATACAAAACATATAACAGACTTGAAAGAGGCAAAAACATCGTTTTTCTTGCTATGATTGTGCTGGTTTTAGTCTTGTATGCAGGTTTTGAAATTTCACTCTTTTATATCCAAAAGCATCGGGATTTGACGCAAAAAATAGACCCTCTCACTGGCTTGTTTACGCGCCCTTATTTTGAAAAACAGGTCGCCGCTATGATGAAAAGTGATGAAAGAAACGGAAAATTTATATTTATAGAGAGCGATTTCGTTGGATTTAAATTTATAAACAGAAATTATGGAGAGCAGGTTGGGAACAAGGTTCTGATGGCTTTTACGCAGTCAGTGAAGGATGCATTAAAAATGTATGGTGGAATTGCATCTCATGGATTTGCGGATCATTTTTATTATTTCAACCAGATAAATTCCATTTCGAAGGCGCTTTCCTATATGCGCTCTACCATTGATAAAATGGCTGTTGTTGCCGCCCATTTTGAAATTCCTTTTACACCGAAATACGGAGTCTCTTTTGTTACACCAAAGAAGGCGGACAATATAAATACAGGATATAAAAGCCTTGAACGATTGGTCGGCGAGACTTCTCTTGCAAAAAAGACAATAAAAAATAATACTGAAACGAATTATGCGGTGTTTAGTTTAAGAATGGCGCGTCAAATTCAACTTGAGCAAGAAATAGAGCGAAACCAAGAGCGAGCTCTTGCGCACGGTGAATTCTTTGTGATGTATCAGCCAAAAATCGATTTAATTACTGATAAGATTATCGGTGCAGAGGCTTTGGTTCGCTGGCAGAGTTCTGCGTTAGGCTATCTGGGACCTGATAAATTTATTCCGCTTTTTGAGTCGAATGGGTTTATCAAAAAGCTTGACTTTGAGGTTTATGAAATGGTTTTCAAATTCATAAAAAAACAACTGGATGCCAATGAGCCTTGTATTCCCATTTCAATAAATATGTCTCGAAGCCATGTGAGCGCGGCGGCGTTTATAAATGAGTTTATGGAGCGGTTTGAAAAATATAATATCCCGCCTGCGTATGTTGAGATAGAGCTTCTTGAGCGTTCTGTCGCAAATGAAAAGCCGATTTTACAGGAGATTACAAATGAGCTTCATAAACGCGGCTTTTCTGTGGCGATGGATGATTTTGGAAGCGGAGAATCTTCTCTCAATATGCTCAATTCCATTCCGATTGACACGCTTAAATTTGACCAGGCGTTCTTGCGGAATAATGACAATGATGTGAAGTCGCAGACATTTATTACATCGCTTATCAGAATGGCGCAAAATATGAAGAAGAAGACAGTGTTTGAGGGCGTTGAAACTGAAGAGCAGCGCGACTTCTTGAAGTCAATAGACTGCGACTGTGTTCAAGGGTATTTTTACTCAAAGCCTCTTACGGAAGAGAACTTCGTGCAATTTATTAAAGAGCACATTTAGGGACGGAAATCAATTTTTTGCAGTCATTGCGAGACCGTAGGTCGCATGAAAATCAATTTTTTATCATCATTGCAAGAGCATAGGGGGCACGGAAATCAATTTTCTATTGTCATCAACCTAGTTGGAAACAGAAATTTTACCATTCAGAGCCATGGAGAGACTGAAACAATCTATTGTTTTTTGCACGCCATAATACCTGTTTCACTGGCTTGCTTCAAGTGGTCGCAAGCAAGCGGAATCGCAATTGCTTTTTATAGTTTCGACAGTTTCTCGTTCACGAGTTTTGCAGCGATTGCGGGATTTGCCGTTCCGCGAGACTCTTTCATCACTTGTCCGCAAAGCCAGCCGATTACATTTTTTTTGCCGCGCTTTAAATCCGCAATTGCCTGTGGGTTTGCTTCAAACACTTTGTCTACAATCGCTTCTATTGCGCCCTCGTCAGCAACAACTTCAAATCCCTCTTCCTTTATGATTTGGCTCGGCATTTTTTCAGTTTCAATCATTTTTGCAAAAACGGTTTTGCCTTGCGCGGAAGTGATTTTTCTGTCGGAAATGGCGTTTGAAAGCTCTGTTATGTGCTCTGGAGTGATTCTTACATCCAAAATGGTCTGTTTTTTAGTGTTCAAGTCTGCGAGCAGCTCAGTCAAGATAAGATTTGCGACTTTCTTTTCATCTTTTGCGCCTTTCGCAGCCTTTTCAAACCACAACGCCAAGTCTCGGCTTGAAGTCAGTGTTTCAGCGTCAAAATCAGAAAGTCCATATTCTTTTTTGAGACGGTTTCTCTTTGCTTCTGGAAGTTCTCCGACCTTCTCTTTTGCCTGTGAAATCAATTCTTCCGAAACGGTGAACGGCTTTATGTCCGGCTCGACAACAAAGCGATAGTCCACGAATGAATTTTTTGTTCTCTGAACGACCGTTTCGCCTTTTGCCTCATCCCATCCCATGGTCACTTTAAATCCTGGGTTAAATTCCTGTCTGTCCTCTTGAAATTCCTTCAACTGCCGTTTCGCCTCATAATGGCATGCCTCTCGGATAGCGCGGAATGAGTTCAGGTTTTTGATTTCGCTGATAGGGGTGTGATAGAGTTTTCCGTCTTCCCACACATTCAAGTTTATGTTGGCGTCGCATCGCATGTTTCCTTCCTCAAGGTTTCCACCTGTCACTTTCACATAGCGCAATATTTCCTGAACCGTTTCCATAAAGAGCGCCGCTTCTTCAGGAGATGTCATATCAGGTTTCGTGACGATTTCAATCAATGGAGTTCCACAGCGATTGTAGTCAATGTATGAGTGTGCGCCTTGCAAGTGGAGGGATTTTCCCACGTCCTCCTCCAAGTGTATGCGCTCAATGCGAACGCGACGGTATTTTCCGTTTTCCTTGATGCAGTCCTCTCCGATAAAATTTTTTGGACGGTACAAAGCCTCTCCACATTGCTGTTCTTTAGGGTATTTTGCCATTGGCAAATCCACATAGCCATCAGTGCAAAGCGGAATGTCGTACTGCGTGATTTGGTATCCCTTGGCAAGGTCGGGATAAAAGTAATGTTTTCTATCGAATTTTGTAAAGCGCGCTATAGTGCAATTGAGGGCGTGCCCTGCAACAGAGCCTAATTCCACATATCCACGACTGATTCGTGGCATTGCACCAGGAAGCCCGAGGCATACTGGGCAGACGCGCGTGTTCGGCATTCCACCGTATCTATTTTCACAAGCGCAAAACGCCTTTGTCTTTGTCAAAAGCTGAGTGTGGATTTCGCATCCAATAACGATTTCATATGTATCGATTGCCATTTATTTTTCCCATACTTCTTCAAATATATTGTAATTCTAGTGGATTTTCCCGAATGTTTCAATTGGCGGAAGATGCATTGCTGTGTTGTACAGTCTTTAAATTTTCGACTTCCGCCGCCAGTTTTTGTAAGAGCAAAATTGTTGCAGGACAAAAACTGGTTTGTATTCCCTGTAAAAACGTTACGCGTCTATCTCCGCGGCGAGGTGGTGGACGATAAATTCTCGGCGCTCGGGGGTGTTTTTGCCCATATAGAACTCCAAGACATGCGGAACATTTTGCAGCGTTTGAATGCTCACGGGCGTGAGGTGAATGCCCTTGTCTTCGCTTTCCCCTTCTTTTCGCGGATGGATAAACTGTCCGAATTCATCGCCATTTATTTCTCCCAGCCCTTTGAATCGTGTGACCTCCGCGCCTGCTCCCAGCCGTTTTATTTCCCTGTCACGAGATTCTTCGCTGTAGCAATAGACGGTTTCCTTTTTATTTCTTACACGGAACAGTGGTGTTTCCAAAATATACACATGTCCTGTCAAAACGAGCTCTTCAAAATATAAAAGCAGATATGTCATCACAAGATTTCTGATATGGTAGCCGTCATTATCCGCATCCGTTGCAATGACGATTTTTTGATAGCGCAAGTCCGCCACATCTTTTTGCACGCCAAGACTAAATGTCAGGTTTTTCAACTCTTCATTGTCGAACAAGGCGGTCTTTTTTCTGCCAAACATATTCTCAGGCTTCCCACGCAAACTGAAGATTGCCTGGTGGGTAACATCTCGTGCGTTTACCATAGAGCCTGTCGCAGAGTCTCCTTCCGTAATGAAAATCATTGAATTTTCGCCTTTTTCACCATCTTGAAGATGGTATCTACAATCTTTCAGTTTCGGAATTTTCAAAGAGACTGTTTTTGCTGCCTCTCGCACTTGCTTTTCTGTGACATTGTTTATTTCGGCTCTCGCCCGTTGGTTTCGAATGATTTTATCTTCCAAACTTCCTGCGATGTCGGGGTTGTGCCTAAGCCAGTCGTCAATCGCCGCCTGCGTCTCATTTATAATTGGCGTACGGATTTCCACATTTCCGAGTTTGTTCTTTGTTTGGCTCGTGAACATTGGATTGTCAAGCCCGATTTTTAATGCGACCAAAAGACCGCTGGTCACATCGCTTTGCTCATAGTCTTTTTTGAAAAATCCGTTCACGCCCTTTGTGATTCCGTCAAGGAACGCCGTAACATGGGTGCCGCCATCATCTGTCGCCTGCCCATTTACAAACGAGTACACAAATTTATCAAGGCTTGCGGTGTGGGTCATCACGAATTCAAGATTTTTGCCTTTGTATGAAAAAATCTTGTACATTGTGTTTGAAGAGCTTCCCATTTCGTGCAAAAGCAAGTCTTCAAGTCCCTTTTCGCTTGTATACACAGTGCCGTTGCATCGAATTTTCAGCCCCGGATTCAAATACGCATAGTTCCACAGCCGTTTTTCCACCATTTCCATATTGAACTGGTATTTTCCGAACAGCTCTGCGTCTGGAACAAATTCAAGATATGTGCCGTTTTTGACCCCCGGCTTTGTCTTTCCAGTGGTCGATGAGATTTTCTTTCCGCGTTCGTAAATGACAGTTGCGATTTTTTCATCTCGAATGGAAGCGGCTTTAAAATATGATGAGAGAGCGTTTGTCGCTTTTATTCCAACCCCATTCATTCCGATTGCCTGCTTGAACACAGCGTTGTTGTATTTTGCACCTGTGTTGACATTGGAAACGCAGTCTTCAAGTTTTCCGAGTGGAATTCCTCTTCCAAAGTCACGGATTTTTACGCGCCCTTCCTTAATTTCAATCTCAACTTGAGAGCCAAATCCCTGCGAGAACTCATCGACAGCGTTGTCTATGCCTTCTTTTAATAAAATATAAATGCCATCGTTTTCGTTAGAGCCGTCTCCGAGCGAGCCAATATACATTCCAGGACGCAAACGGATATGTTCAAGCCCCTCGAGATGTTGAATTGAATTTTCATCATAAACAGCGTTTGCAGCCTCTTTCTTCGCTTTTGCGGTTTCAGTTTTTTTTGTCGTCTTTGTCGTTGCAGTCTTTTTTTCTGTATCAGAAACCGACTCCGCCCCTAAATATTTTTTTTCCACACCCATAAAAACAGTATACGCGAAAAACAGATGTTTTTCAATGGGACGCATTGCCTCATGTAAAATCTAACCGAAAAAAAGTCCGTTACTCACATAAAAA
>X363_Desmarests_Spiny_Pocket_Mouse__coassemble_194_pt1 | contig 46646 bp, 39 predicted proteins | sample X363_Desmarests_Spiny_Pocket_Mouse__metabat2_high_PE_007 | metagenome-assembled genome bin X363_Desmarests_Spiny_Pocket_Mouse | reverse complement strand
AGAATGAATTGTCAAGACAAATTCCATCAGCCTCGCTACCCAGTTTCGCTATCTCGCAAGCCTCGATTTTACGCGAAACTGGTAGAAAAAAATTGCAGTTGCAAGAGGCGGAGAATGAATTGTCAAGACAAATTCCATCAGCCTCGCTACCCAGTTTCGCTATCTCTCAGGGCTCGATTTTACGCGAAACTGGTAGAAAAAAAATTGCAACTGCAAGAGACGTCACGGATTCAACACGAAAAATTATAGCGATAGTAAAATGCACAAATTTTGTAAACCAATGCAAAATTAAGAGGGGGAAGTCCGCTTGAAACTTTGTGCTTCGCACTTACTGCGACCCTCCCCCTCATTGTCCACCGCCTCTATTCCACTTCCTCTATTCCAAAATCGCGCCTTTATCTGCGCTGGAAACGAGCTTTGCGTAGCGCGCCAAGTAGCCCGTCTTCACTTTTGGCTCGGGACATGTCCACACCGCCTTTCGTTTCGCAAGCTCCTCATCGCTCACTTCAAGGGTGATTTTATAGGCGTTTATGTCAAGGGTGATTTTATCCCCCTCTTCAACAAGCGCAATAGGGCCGCCCACAGCGGCTTCAGGAGAGCAATGCCCTAAAGACGCGCCCCGTGTTGCGCCCGAAAATCTGCCATCGGTAATCAAGGCGACCTGCTTGTCCAAGCCCTGCCCTGCCAACGCCGCCGTCACCGCAAGCATCTCGCGCATTCCAGGCCCTCCTTTCGGCCCTTCGTAGCGAATCACAACCACATCGCCTGGATGAATCTGCTGTTTTTGCACCGCTTCCATCGCCTCGCTTTCATCGTCAAACACACGGGCAGGGCCAGTATGCTTCATCAGCTCGGGGGCGCATGCAGAGCGCTTCACAACTGTTCCATTTGGCGCAAGATTTCCAAAAAGGATTGCGATTCCACCATTGTCAGAATACGGATTTTCTATCGGTCGAAGAATTTCAGGATTTTGATTTTTCACGCCCGCGATATTTTCGGCGATTGTCTTTCCTGTAGCGGTGATTAAACTGGTGTTTATGAGATTTTTCTTTGCAAGCTCCGCCAAGACTGCCTGAACGCCGCCTGCATCGTTTAATTCGCACATAAATGTGTGCCCCGCAGGCGCGAGGTGACATAAATTCGGCGTTTTGTTTGAAATCTCGTTCACTTCGTGCAGGTCAATCGCAATGCCAGCCTCGTGCGCAATCGCAGGAACATGCAGCATTGTGTTGCTTGAACAACCCAACGCCATATCAGCAGCAAGGGCGTTCCTAAAATTCTCAATGGTCATCATCTTGCGTGCGGTGATTCCCTTATTATACAAATCCATAACAGCCATTCCCGCCTTCTTCGCAAGTGCAATCCGCTCTCCCGTTGTGGCAGGAATTGTGCCGTTTCCTGGAAGCCCCAGTCCCAAAACCTCTGTGAGACAGTTCATTGAATTCGCAGTGAACATTCCCGAACACGCGCCGCACCCAGGACAGGCGGAATGCTCCATCTCCTTGAGCTGCGCCTCGTTGATTTTTCCAACGGCAAGTCCGCCAACTGCTTCAAACATATCAGTGAGAGAAAGATTTTTTCCTGAATACGGATTTGACGCGTCGTTCCCTGGAAGATGACCTGGCATCATCGGACCGCCGGAGCAGAAAACCGTCGGCAAGTCAAGGCGAGCCGCCGCCATCAACATTCCTGGAACGATTTTATCGCAGTTTGGTATCATCACAAGCGCGTCAAACTGATGCGCCTTTGCCACGCATTCAACGCTGTCCGCAATCAACTCGCGAGTCACCAAAGAATATTTCATCCCCTCATGCCCCATCGCAATGCCATCGCACACGCCAATCGCAGGGAATTCAATCGGTGTTCCCCCTGCCATACGAACGCCCGCCTTCACCGCATCTGCGATTCTATCAAGTTCAATATGACCTGGTATAATTTCATTTTTCGCGCAGCAAACGCCAACTAAAGGACGTGAAAGCTCCTCATCGGTATACCCCATCGCATAAAATAAAGAGCGGTGTGGCGCTCGCTCCACTCCACATGTTGCATTGTCACTTTTTTTAGCCATAATCTTCCCTCAAAAAATCAAAATTTATCGATAAAACTATCCTAAAAACTATCTTACATCAAACAAAGGAGTTTTTCAATAAAATTGACAGTGGAATGCTAAAACAGTACATCCACAACACAGGGTTCATCGTCAGAGACAGGGGTATCACAGGGACTACCTACAACACTTTTTCCAAACAGGTTTTTAGGGGAACAAGTCCCATCGCATCGTAAAAGGCGCGCGCGCTCTTGTTTGTCTCCCACACATTCAGCGTGATATTATAAAACCCGTTGCTCTTCGCAAAGTCAACCACATAATTGAAAAGAGCAGAGCCAATATGCTTCTTACGCTTCTTTTCATCAACGCACAAGTCATCAATATAAAGCGTCCGCAAATCAGTGCGAACATTGTTGCCATCATAAATTTCATAGACGCAAAACGCATAGCCCTCGACTTCCTGCGCCTCATTCACACTCACAAAAATGGGGCGGCTGTCATCTTTTATAATTTCCAGAAGCTCGTCATCAGTGTACTTTTTTGCGTTCTTCCGCCACAAATCAGGCCGCCCCTCGTAGTGAACCATAAGAACCTGCTTCAAAAGAGCGTTTATTCCTTGTATATCGGTTTCTGCAGCCCTTCTAATCATAAAAGCCCCCTCTTTCCCGCCATTTTCAAAATCACCGAATGCACTTTTGCGCCGTCCGTCATCTTTTTATCGTTCCTGCAGATTCATTTGTGCCCTCCGCATTCTCTGCAGCGTTGGACGGCGTTACCTGCTCTTTTTTCTCCGCGTCAGCACGCGCCTTGTTTTCCTTTTCTTGTTGTTTTGTGGCGTTCGCCTTCTCTCGAGCAGCATCGGCGGCAGCCCTTCGCGCTTCCCTCGACCGTGCCTTTTCCTCCTCTTTAGCAAACATCGCGGCGACTTTTTTTTCAGCCGCCCGCAGGTTTTCAGCATCTCGCGCGGCCTTTGCGTCTGCCATCGCCAATTTTTTAGCCTCATGCCTTTTTTTCCGAGCAACTTTTTCAGGATGAGCCTTGAGATATGCAATTTTCTTTTCCGCACGGATTCTATCCTGCTCTGCTCGCCGCGCATCCTCTCTTTTTAACAGCGCATCCCAAAGAACAGATTGGAGAGCTGTTTTTGGCACATAAGAGCGCGGATTTTCAGACAGTTTGCTGTAGCGAACGCCAAAATCAATATGATATTGCCAAGAGTATTCGTACGGCTGAACAATACGATTGGAGCCAAGATTGGGGTAGTCAAGATTGAAATTGCCATCAAGAATAATAGTCCAGCGAGGTGCAACAGGAAGCTCAAGACCAACAAGCGCACCCACCCCTAAATAATGGAAATAGAATTCATCGGTCAGTTGATACATATAATGGAGCCCCAATCCAAATTTCAAGTACACATAATCCCACATGCTCGCCTCAATAAAAGGAGCGGCAAACAAGTCAAATGCATAAAGAAACATACCTTGAATCTGCGACATATCATTAAATGTATGCGTAAGAGGGTAGTATATTGACAGGCGAAGCAATGAATTCACAGGCTTCATATTCTTTGACTGAAGCTCAGCAAACGCTCCAAAAAGATTGTTCTGCCAAACAAAGTTGCTTCTGCCCTCCTGTTTTTGTATCCGCGTTACATTCGCATAAGAAAGTCCCCAGTTTACAAGAGGAATCGGCTTTTTTCGCAGCTCCGAAAGGCTGATTCTGCGCTTGGACTCTCTGATTTTTTGCATATCCTCCTCGGTAAGCGTACCGTCAACAGAAGTGTAGTAATCTTGAGAAGTGTAATATTTTTCCGCCACATAATAGACATCCCTCTCTTCACCTTTAGCCGTTGACTCACCGCCCTTGTCTGCATTCGCACTAGTTGAAGATGATTCGTTTGCATTCGCATTGGACTCAAACGCCTTCTTATTATTTTCAGCGGTCGCATTTTCAGATGTTTCGGCAGCCGCATCGCCTTGAGCATTTTGCCCCTCTTTTTCAAGAAACTCGACCGCCTTCTCCTCTGCCTTTTTACGAGCCTTCTCTTCTTTCAGCGCCTTTGCCTCCGCCTTCTTGCGCGCCCTCTCTTCTTTCGCGGCGGCTTTCGCCTCAGCCTTTTTTCTGGTCTCCTCTTCCTTCGCAGTCTTTGCATCAGCCTTTGCCGACTCTGCAGCATCGCCGCCGTGCGCTGTCACTGCGCCCTCCCCCATTTCACCAGTGCTATTACCATCGGCAGAAATGTTGGATTCGTTTCCCTCTTCTGCAGCTCCAGTGCCACCAACAGCCTGGGCAAAAATGCACACTCCAAGCAGCAAAGCAATAAAAACAAAACATATCTTCTTCATAAAAATCTCTTTAAAAGTCGTCTCGCCTCAGCGTTATTTTGCATTGTGATACAGCGTCAAAGAAACCGTCTTCATTCCTTCTTCTTCTGTTTTGACAGTCCAAGTCAAATAGAGCATAGCCCCTCTCAAATCCCATTCTGTGTTGAATTTTGAGGCTTTGTTTGTATCGCTTGCGCTTGTATTGATAACAAGTGCATTGTCAACAGCATTATAAGTTCCTTGTTCATTCACCGTTATATACGCCTCTTCACCCTCGCCAGGATTGTCTTTTGGAACATGAATTTCCGCAGAAAAAGTCCCATCATTCAAAAACATAATCTGATTTCCAACATTATCGCTCCATGTTCCGTAAAGCGGAGAAGGCACCGTGCACCCCATCACAAAAAGCGTCGTAAACACCACACTCATAAAAGTCAAAAAACTTCCAGCATACTTTTTCATATTTTTCCCCATTTTATATTTATGACAGTCGCGCTATGAAAGTCATTATTTCAACGACTGTTAACATGCTACACCACACATCAAAACTGCTCTTTTTCAAGCTCTTCATTTGCTATCAGCTCCTCGTCAATTTCATTCCAGCCCACAACGCTCTTTTCAAACCCTTTCTCTTCAACGACATAATAGCCGCCCGCCGCGTTTCCTTTTTTTATCAAAAGGTTGTCGTAGTATATTTTTCCAGGATACATTCCAGAGCATTCAACCATGCCAAACATCTTTCCGTTCGCAAGAATATTCGCGCGGATGTTTGTTCCTCCTGTGATAACCCAATGTGGATTGTCACCATAGTCGTCATATTCAAGATACACCACGCCGTGAAAACCGCGCACCGTCGCCTTGTAAGAGACATCGCCTTTTAAGTCCCCCTTGGCATTTTCCCTTCCCAACTTCTGCAGATTTCTCTTTCGATGCATAAGCGTCAATTTGTCGTGGCTGCTCACCACAGTGCCGTTATACGCGCTCATATACACATTTGCAGTCAACGCCCCGTAGCCTTCCGCTTCATTTGACAAGACGCTCATCCCCTCAAGAAAGGCATTCACCACATACACATATTTCTCATACGGTTTCGCGTCTTCATTTCTATCAATAAAACTGCTCTCGCCTGCAAGCGTTGCGATGCGCTCAAAATCGGATGCATCCGAAGCGTCTTTCCGCAGAACCTCAATTTTTTTCATCGCGTTTTTTCCCACGCCCTCTCCGTTTTCTCCCTCGTCTTCAACGCTCCACTCAAGCAAAACAGGAAACACGCCGTTCTCATTTGCATTCTCCTCATCATCTGTTATGCCCTCAATAAACGCAGCACTTGACGCGAAAAGCAAAATGCTTTGCGCAAAACACAGCCCCTCTGCATACACTGCAAACAATGCGATTAAAATCAAACTAATTCTTGCCATACTTCACCTTTTATTAGTACCAACCCTCAAACTTTACATAGATTTTCTGTATCAATGGAAATTCACCGTGGCATTGTGATACTTGAATGTCTTCTCGCCCCAAGTCCAGTCAACTTTTCCCTCTGGATTAATAACCTTTGAAGAGAAGCTGCTTGAAGTGCCGCCATCAAGCTCATACGTTTCAACAAGATAGTAGCCGCCTCCAGCCTTTCCCCCCTTCACTTCAAGATTGTTATATTTAACACGTCCTGGATACATGCCCACAATATAATGGGTGTCTTCCGTATTAAGAATCTTCTGTTTGTTTTCGGCAGAAATTTTGTCAAAAAGAGTGCCTGGAACACTGCCCTTCAAATTAAGATAGTAGCCGTAACAGTTCACCGTTCCATGCATATTGCCGTTCGCACTCATATTTGAAGTAGTGTTGGTGTTTCCATTCAAAACAAACTCCACGCCAAGAGCGGCATCATCTCCAATAAAATAATCCATATAGTTCGTGTATGGCATGGTGATTTCCGCCCCCAGCCCTTGCACTTTGGCTGTATAAGACAATGTTCCAGAAACATCTCCTTCCTTTGTTTCACTTCCAACTTTGTCTAAGTTATTCGACTTATGCATCAAAGTCAACTTTGACTGAGAGCGCGCAATGTTCTCGTTGTACTCGCCATACCATGCATCCAATGTGAGCGCGCCGTATCCTCTTTGCTTGTGTTCAGCGTCTCCTTTTGAAGGGTCGTTTGTTTTTGTGCCCTGCCCCAAGACATTCAACGATGCGACTTTATAATAATAGAACAACCCAGACTTTGCAGTGCTATTATTGTCCACATAGCATGTTTGCATAATCATAGAGTCGTTCACCTTTTTGAATCCTGATGACGCTGAAGTCGATCGGTAGACATTATATCCGGCAACGCCCTTGTCATTTGGTGCGCTCCATGTGACAACCACTGGATACACTCCGTTTGCATTCGCAACCCACTGCTCCTCTGGCAAAGTCAACCCATAGCCAGAGGCACATTTTGAAGCGCTTTCATATCCTATTGTCTTTGAAACGGTGATATTCGTTGGCGCAATAGGAACAGGAGCCGCAATCTCGCTTCTTGAGCTTTCAACATTATGAGGGGTCACCGTTTTTATCATAAAGAAATTCTGCTTGTCAAGTTCAACTTGCAGCTTTCCATCAGAATTCTCTGTTGGAGTCGCAGCTGAAACCTTGGTGGTAAACGTTCCGTTCTGGTCTTGATCACAATATATGTTGTATGTATACGCTACTTCTGTGTCAGTCTCATAAAGCACATTGAGAGCAGGAGACCAGCGGAGAACAACTGTGCTGTCGCTAGAGCCGTCATCAACCTCAATGGAAGCAGGAGGCGCGACAAGAAATCCATATGCAGGAGACTTTGAATCCTTTCCACTGTCAGAAAACGCGCTCTTAATCTTTGTTTTTTCATCCCCTTTTTTTTCAGCGATTGTCTGAAGATAGTAGTAGTAATAAACGCCTGGAGAAACCCCTTTATCTTCATAACTTTTTACATCTGGTTGTATATTGCTCTTTATAAGGTTGTATGTAGAGTCAGTCGAAGTGTTTCTATACAGTGAATAAGTGGCATTCTCCCCCTTGATATTGCTTACATCCACTGGATCCCACTCAACCACAAGGGAAACACTGCTTGTTCCCAGTCCATCTTTTATACGCACATTGTCAGGAGCGGTGGGAGCGCCTTGTTGAAGCGTATATCCCATAGCGACTGCACTGTCAACTGAAGACTGTCCATTGGAATTGATTGCGGAAACTTTGTAATAAAATTCACTGCCTTGATATTTTTCTGCAATCTCATCATAATGCGACGTTTCGTTTCCCCAAACAGTAGCAATCGTATAATAATACCCATTTGCCGTTTCACAACGATGAATCTCATATTTCACAGCGCCGTCAACCTTACTCCAACTGATTTGAATGCCTTCGGTTGACTTTCCCTTGTCCGCCTCAATGCTCGCCGGAGATTTGAAAAGATACCCAAAACAACTGGCGGCTTCACCAGCAAGGGCGGCCGCCGCTTTCACTTCAGAATTCCCTCCACCATCTCCCGCTGATGAATCTCCTTTTTCGCTATTATAGTCTGGAAAGAAATCGCCTTCATCAGTTTCAAGCCCTGTCTTCAAGGCGCAGACACGATAGAAATAGAAGTTGTTGAACTTTTGGCTCGTGTATGTTTCGTCGTCCGCCAAAATAATGTCGGTGTATGCAGTTTTATAATAAATATCCGTCGCGTTAAGCGTTTTAAATGCCTCCTCTTTTGGCAGCACAGGATTTCCATCCTTGTCAGTCTCCGTCACAACCGCCCGCTCCAAACGATAGGCGTTTGCATTGTTCACTGCGCTCCAAGAAACCTCTATTTTGTTTGCAAAACGCCCTTTTGAAACCTGCATTTCGCTCGGAACGCCAAGAGCCTCCTCTGTCTTTTCCTTTTGAAAGAAAGCAGACAGGCTCGTTGAGAGGGAGTCTGTGCTATCCATATAAATCTTGCTCTGAAAAGCGCCGGCGCAAGAGACAAAAAGAAATGCTGTCAAAAGCAACGCCGTCCACAAAAGCCAAACGCCATATCTTCTTTTCTTATATTTGTCATACCATCTCATATTTTTTCTCCACTTTTCACCTTCTCCGCCAACGCTTGCCATTTTTTATAATAGGATAAAATTCGAGTTTTTGTAAAAACGATAAAAAGAATTCTTCCACGGTGCAATATCATTCTTCAGGATTTTTTCTCAGAAATAACATTATTTATAATTGCCATTGAAATCTAACCATCAACTGACTATTTCAAACCGTAGGTAGATTTTTTTTCCATCACTATATGTATAGACATAAAAACTGAATGAAAGTTGCAATTTCTACACACTTTTTCAATTTTTTCTGATTTGAGTTTATAAGAAAAAAGCGCGGTTTGTCAATGCGGAAAAAAACACAGACGAAGCGGAATTTACGAGAAAAAGTAAGAAAAAATCACATTTTATTTCAAAATCATTGCCGATTTTTGTCCTTCCCGAACTATATATATGAGGTTCTCCCAAAATAAATGTTTTTGGGAAAGCCTCGTTGAGAAATGCAGGTACGATAAAGAATTGGCTGCCATTTCTCGCAAATACATCTCGGCTTTGCAGTTTTTTACTTTGGAAAAAAACTGCTCATATTACAGAGGTAAAAATATGACAAGAGAATTGATTATGGACTCCGAAAAAATCATTCCGTGGAAAAAACTTCCCATCACAAACACCTTTATGTTTAACAAGGTGCTGGCCAGTGATATGGATGTGTGCAAGGGCGAATGCCTTAATTGGTCATTCAACTAATATTGGTTCGGCATTCGCATTCAGTTTTGTATGCTACGCTACCAAAACTGACGAGCGGGTTGAGGACAGGAAACGCCATCATTCCAGCAAGACGCTCAGGCGTTAATTGTTTGAAATCAAGCCTCGTCCTTTTCCGAATCCCACGACGCCGTGCAAGCACGGCTAGACCTGCAAGGAAATTATTTAACGCGTTGCTTGCGCAACTTGCGGTACAAACCGTCCGTCATCGCTGACTACCGTCGCCATCTTCTCTGCTTGTGCCGACCCATCCTCACCATACGGCGCGCGTTTCAAACGCATAGAACGCGCTCGCCCTGCGATTTCAAAAACTCAGGCGCGAAATCCAAATCGTTTTTCCATACCAACGTGTGCAATCGAATCGAAAAATCCTTGAACAAATCCAAGTTTTTCAACTCAGAAACAATTTTCCTTTCGTCGGAAAAAATCGTTTCTTCCAAGTCCACCAAATGCCGAGTTCCGTCATTGAACGCGACATCGATTTTATATCCGTCAACATACTTCGCATTTTCAACATGGAGCATAATTCCTCCTATGCCGCCTTAAACTAACGGCAGAATCTTTTCAAACGTTCCCGTTTTTTGGAGCGATTCCCAATTCTTTCGCAATTCCTCTTGATGCAAAAGTGCCCATTCAATGACATAGCCACAAATTCTCGGTGGCAAATTTCCCTCAATTTTTTCCAATGTTTCAATTCCGAAACACGCTTCCTCGCCATTATACTCGGCATGAAAATGTGGCGGATTGTGATCGTTAAAATACATCGCAATCGTTATGCCTAAAAACCTGCTTACTTCTGGCACTTTTCCTCCTAAATCTTACAATCCTCTTTCCCCAAAAACAAGTGCTTACACCGTTTGATACATAAAAATGCAGCCTTCGTCATATTCGGGCTTCACGTGCTTTTGCACGAACTTCTCGTCTTCTGGAGACAAGCGGCGAAAACCCATCGTTTTATAATGTCCAATCAATCGGTCTTTTGGCAAAGCGTAGATGTAAAGTGAATTCACACCGACATATTTTGCAACCTCCTTTACAAGAGGCATTATAAAATCATTGAACATAAGAAAACCTATTTTTTCAGCAATAACGTGCTTTTCTCTATATTTTGTATTAATAGCAAAATTTGAAAGCTCTATCGCTGGAACGGTATCAAAAATCTCACTATTGAAATCGTCTGATTGCATAGTAATAAGCCCTGTTTTCAACGAAAAATAGCAAACTGCCTCCCCTGTACTATTGTCTTTTACAAAATATGTCCTCCCCATATTTTCCCGTTCATCATTGATTGCATCATACTTCAAGTAAACTTCAAGCCCAGCCGCATTATTAGAAACAGAAAAATCTGCTATCAAATCAAAATTATCATCAGACTCAAGCAAATGAGAAAGAGAATATCCATCAGCTTCATATTCAAAAAGTTCAAGCCTCATCTTTTTTCCGTGTCTCGATAATTAGTTTTTTCTCTTTTTCGCGTTCAATTTTTAATGTTTCTCTGACCTCATCACAAATTCTGTTCAACTCCGTGAAGTCGGGTTTTGGCGTGTGCGTAATTTTATAGAACACGCTGTTCGGGTCATTTTCGTAGCGCTTTAATTCCTCTGTCAAAATTCTCATTTTCCCCCTCCTAAATCTCACTGCTCCTCTCTCATCAAGTCAAGCAAGCACTGCGCTTTTTCACGCAATGTTTCGTAAGACATAGCCATCGGTTCGCCCTTGCTATTTCCACTCCTCTTTATCCTGCTGGAAATCAATATTGTCTCTCTTTTTCCAGTCTTCTTTAGTTTTAGCAAATGGAAGCGGTGTGATGTTTCCGAAAACTTTTTCTGAAGTTCCACTCGGATATGCTATTTTTATCCCCTTTTTCTCTCCTTCATCACGGTAATTTGTTTCATAATTACACAAATTAAATATTATTCTCGCAGAATAAAATGTACAGTCACTGTCGGCGGATGATACAGTTATACTATCATTATTATAGCAGTGATATTCATAAGGAGGTCTATTATTTCCACTTGTTCCCTGAGATAATGTATGTGTCCATGTCTCCCCTGTAACATTACCACTTATAGTAAGAAACGATACATTTTCCCCCGATTTTGTAGTCATAAAAGGTGTATAATCAGTATATGTTAATTTGTGCACTAGATTAGTTTTAAAAGCACCTCCAGAAGTAGAAATAGAAACACTACCATCTTTGGAAGTATTAGAACCTTCACCTTGACTCCATGTTGTTCCTGTAGCTTTCGCACCTATTGCCATCGCCAATGTCGCCGCGCGCACCATTTCTTCTGCGGTTATCTGACGGTAAGCATAAACAGACCTATCACCGCCTATCAAAATATCCTCAACACTTTCAAGACTTCGTTCCACTTTCAGTCTATAATAATGCCTTCCAGAACGAAGAACCTTTAGCACACCTTTTGACACTCCATCATCATTTTGCAAATCGCTTGGCATTAAATATATTTCGTTACCCACAACTTCCATTTTTATCTTAAGATTGTCATTCTCAGTGCCTCCGTTATTATTTAACTTATCATCTAATTCTGTAATTTTTTCCCAAATAATATTTCCATCAGCATCTTTTTTGTCATTGTAATCAAGGTTCAGAATTTCAAGTGTATACCTTTTAGGACCAAGCATTTTTTCCTTAAAATCCCAGTCGTCAATCGTAATCAATTCAGAATAAACATATTCATCGTTTTGATATCCGTTTTCACCAATCGTTCCACCGTATTGAGCGGTGAATCCTGTGGTAAACAAATACCCCTTGTTCAAAGGCTCTTTTTCCTCTTCTGCTATTCCACGACTTTTGTAATCATCATCATATCTATTTTCTTTTTCATCACCAAGATAATTCATATATGACAATGGCAGACTCTCTGCCGCAGTGCCTGAACTCGCCACATATTTTACGGCGTATTCAACCGCGAATTTTCTTTCTGTCCCTTTAGGCTCAACAAACAATTCCTTGTCGCTCTTTTGTAAATTGCGCACCCTTGTCCATTCATTTGCCGTTTGCCCATAGCCCCTTTTATACAAGACAGGTCTGAATCCTCTCTCTCCATTTTCAATCGTGTTATAATAGGGCTTATTCCATTCAACCTTCTGGTAATTTTCATTCTCCGCCTTTTGAGCCGCCACCCTCATTCCATAGCCAATTGTCGCTCCTTTTTCAGTGGGAAGGGCGGTATATGCAACTTTACCTGCTATCGCTCCGCCGTCAAATTTAAAATCGTCTTTCTCCAAAACAGGAATGACCACATATCCAAAGGGGATTCCAAACACAATCTTTGATTGGTTTTGTTTATATGTATCCGCACCATCATCTGTGACTTCACCAGGCTCTGCATATCTGTCATAGAGCACATATCGGCTCTCGTCTTTTGAAACAGGCGTTTCTCGCACTTCAACCCGCTCAACATCATTGCCTTTTATGTTTTTTCCTGTGCCAGTCTCCGCATCCCCTGCAGATGACAAAACCACCCTTGTGTTTGATTCGTCTGAGGCATCATAGTAGTATGTTACAAACACATCGTTTTGAAAGCCTTTCACTCCCACATTCGGAACGCTGTACATCACTCGATTGATAAGATACCCCTGTGCGCCAGGCACTTTTTTCCAAGAAAGCGTGATATAATCTGAATTGATATCATAATCGCCGTTCCCTTTTTTGTTCACCATTGTGTCAAGCATTGCAGGACCGAGCAAGCATGTGGGAACGCCTTGGGTCGTTGTGGTGGATTTACCGTTTTTTGCCTCAACATAAAACTGTATCTCCTTCCCCGCCTTTGTGGCATCTGTATAATCATCGGGACTTAAAACATACCGCGTGTCTGTCGTGCTTTCAACATTCACCAAGGCATTCTCTTTTTTTGTGTCGTCCGCATAATACGCTTTTATGGAATAAGCATCCGCCTTTTGCACTTTGGGCCACTCTACCGTGATTTTATCATATTCATAACCAACCTGCGAAACCGCAGCCGTTCCAAGCGTATATGAAGTCTTCTCAAACTCTTTTTCCACATTGTACACCGATGTCACTGTAATTGAATATTTTCTCACATCGCCTGAAAGCGCACTGTGGTTAAATGTTGCAATGCCATTTTCATCTACAGATTCTATTTTGCCCACATCTCCAACTGTCTCTTCGCTTTCACCCACAAGGTCCATTGACTCTCGCTTCTGTTCAATTCCGTCCACAACAGGAGTCCAATTCAATGAATAGGAACAATACTCATTATACTTCCATTTCACAACAAACTTATCGCTGTATCCATCCTCAACTTCAAAATTCTCTATTTTTGGCAAAGACTCGACTTTCTTAACCACGGTAATTTTTCTCGGATGTCTATAAACATCGTAGGGCTCGCCTGTAGAATCCGCCGTTGTGCCTTCGGGGGTTATGTAAAAGTTATAGCTGTAATACCCTTCTTTTAAGGCATCACTTGTCAAATCATATTCCACAACTAGATTCTCCAGCTTGCTTGCAACGCCATTCGTGATAACCTGTTCGGTTTTGCCGTCAAATTGAATGGGATTATGTTTTTCAGTCAAATCAACTGCGCTTTGCGTCACTATGTATGTGTAGCCCTTTCCATATTCCTCAATAGAGCCCGAAAATTTCACCGTGATTTTAATGATATTCTCTTTCTTTGATTCATCTTTATATCCATAGAGAGGTCCATCCACCGTCACCTTTGGAATGTCAACAAGCCAGCCAAGCGTTTTTGAAACAGACTCATCGGATGTGATTTTCTTTTCCGTGTCCGCATACGATGTGATTTTGTATGAATAGACAGGCGTTTTTGTCATGCTGCGAACTGCAGTGTCATCGGTAAATGTCAGTTTGTAGCCAGGCATGTACGCAAGAACTTCGCCTTGCTCTTCACTTGAACTTGGCTTTTCAACCGTTATACCAGCGCTGCCTTTCCCAGTGGCGCAGTCAAATGAACATTCTTTAGGGGCATTTGCCTTTTGCTCGCTTTCTTCTGCATCTCTCGTTTCAGAGACCTCGCCTGATTTTATTATGGCTATGACCTTGTAATCCTCAAGAAGACTCCCCTCCTTGTAGATTTTACGCCCTGTCTCCGCATCGAGTTCATCGCTGGCAGTGTATTCAATTTCTGCGCGACTTATTTCAAAATACAAAGGCTTTTGCGCAAAAATTTCGCCGCTCTCCTTCACATCGACAAAGCTTGGCAAAACGAACGAAACGTCGACTGCTTTAGCGGAAGTGCCTTGCGTTGCGACAAGCTCTTCAACAGCATTAGGAATCAGGCGACGCGCGGTTTCCTTGTCAACAATCGCGCTCACCTCCTTGTTGTTTGGGGCATCCTTTAAATATTCCTGCACTTGATAATAATAAATGGTCTTTGGTGTGAGCCCTGTGAATTCCCATTCTGTTGCCGTCGTCTCCTTTCTTGCGACCTCCGTCTCCCCCTCTGAATCCACATACAATATAACCGTATACATCACTTCGCCTTGGTATGTGTCTTCCGAGCAGTTTTGTCCGCCGAACCATTTTACAGTGGCAGACTTTCCAGAGGAATCCTGTATTACATTGGTAATTATTGGAGCGGCAAGTGTTGAACCATGGCACATTTTGCTGAATTCGCTTGAATTGCCGTTTTTGTCATACGCTTTTATTCTGTAGTATGTCAAGACATCGCTGTCCTCTCCAAGAGTCACAGAAACTTTGTCAGAGCCGTTCGTTTCGGTTGTCTTTTCAAATGTGCCTGTCGCGATTTTGCTTGTGTACACTTCGTATTTCACTGCATTGGCAACAGGCTGCCACGAAACGGTAATCGAACGGAAGCCTCCCTGCGTTGCGCTCACGCCTTCAGGAGTGGCAACAGTCGTGTCCACATACGCCCCTCTATCGCTAAAATCAGGAGGCTCCAGCAACTCATTTTTGCAAGAAGAAAACACAACAGGCAAAAATAAAAACATCGCTAAAATCAACGCCGAAAAAACAAACGAATTAACAAAACACTTTTTCATACGCCCTTAAACCTACCATTTTATATTTTACCATAATTTTGGAACTTTGTGGGAAATGACAGCATCCCTTTTTACTTGCATTTCTCAACGAGACCCTTCTAAAAAGCATTTATTTTTTGAAAGAGCCTCAGATAACAGTTAGACACAAAAAATTAAGAAAGGTTGCAGCTTCATGCTTTTTTCAAGCAGGTTTAATTTCGAGGTTTATGATTATGCAAAAAAAAACATTCGCGCTTTCGTTTCTAAAGAAACTCAAAATTACACCTATAGAACAATTATAATAGGAAAGAACATTTTTTTCAATTGGACAAAATCAAACGAAAAGAAAGAGATGAGGAGACAAACCTGTCATTTATTGAGAAGCGCACTCTTGTTGTATTTGCCTGACTCTTTCAAGAGAAAGTGCTGTGCCTTGCGCAACCTGCTCAACAGACAGTCCCATAGAGAGCAAATTCTTCGCGGTTTCATATTTATTGGTTTCAATCCCTCGCTCAATTCCTTGTTCTATGCCACGCTCTATCCCTTGTTCTATGCCACGCTCTATCCCTTGTTCTATTCCTCGCTTAAAACCTCTCCTTTCTATTTTGTCTAATGCCACACACATATTCACACCTCCGCTATTATTTTGACCTTTTAGGTTACCCATATCTATTTCGGAAAAGCGTCTGTCGTCACTCAAAACTTCAAGCAACTTCAGGATTTCGTCAACATGCTTTATACGCTCCTTGCTTGGCTTGTAGTCTTTTGTGACTCTCTGCTGCACGAAAAAATCCGCCACTATTTTAAAGTCACTCTTGAATTTCTCCAACTGCTCTTTTTCAAGATACGCAATTTCAAACACATTTATTTTATAGTCGCTCACGAATGGCTTTAGTCTCTCTGGAATTTCAAGGCACTCTGCAAGACTTCGCGGTCCATTCCACTTCTCCTCGCCAAAATACAATACGAGAGTGATTACTGGATGGGGAACGAAATTCTCTTTTTTCAAAAGCTGTGCCCTGTATGACGCGCCATCGTAGCCCATAACTCGAAGTGGCATAAGGCGGTCGATTTTTGTTTGGTTCTCCATCCCGATGAACGCGATTTGTATGTCGAAGCGATTCCAAATCTTTGCAACATCCCTCTCCTGCTCGTGAAGCATATTGCTATCTGCCTTATATTGAGAGACAACTTGTGTGTCCGTCAGCTCGTCTTCCTTGACAACCTCTTCGCCAGCAAACAACAAGCCGTTCACAATATCTGCGAACACATCGTTGTAGTCGGCAAGCACCTTTTCCGCCAAATCTTTTTGCGCCATATCTCTAATAATAGAGGATTTTTGGAAAAAAAGCAAATAACTTGATTTTTTTTTAAATAAAAAGTACAGTTTTCGCATTATCCATTGAAAACAGAGAGGAAATATAACATTATGAAGGCGAAACAAATCATATTTTTAACAGCGCGAATTGTGATGTGCGCATCGCTTTTTGCAAACGCCGTTTCATTCCAAAACAAAGGCATTTCAGGCACTGTCACATACAACGAAAGCGCAGGAATTGGAGAGGCGGTTTTTGCGCGAATGAGTCTGCGAGGAATAAAAAATCAAAAGAGAAAGCCACAAGCGGAAGTTCAGGGAACGCTGCAACTCATAAAAGACGGAAAGAAAATTGACTCTGCTCGCTTTTATTCAATAAACCAAAAGGCTCGAAAAACATCAAATATGGAGCTTCTTGCATCCATTCCGATTTCGCTTTGGACAGATGCTCATGCATCCTATTCCCTCAAAGTGATTTTTTCAACGACTGCGGAAAACGAAAAGGAATTCACACTTCCCTTTGCACTCGAAGAACGAGATTTTGAACGTGAAGTGCTTGACCTAAACGAGGCGAATTCCAACATAAAGCAAAATATGAGCGCGGAACGAATGGCGCAAATTGAAAAACTGAACACCATTTTGGGAACTGCGCAAGCAGGCGATGTCTACACGCTCAAACCCTTCACAAAGCCAGTAAAATCAGAGCGGATGACCGCGCATTTTGGCGACAAACGCATATACAAATACACAGACGGCACTAGTGAGAGCTCGCAGCACTATGGACATGACTACGGAGTCCCCGAAGGAACAGATGTTTTTGCATGCGCAGAAGGTCGCGTTGTGCTGGCGGAAGAGCGCATTTCCACAGGATGGAGCGTTGTGATTGAACACCTTCCAGGACTATACAGTCTGTATTACCATTTGAGCCGTCTGGATGTCAAAGAAAACGACTATGTAAAGCAGCGGGAAAAAATAGGGCTTTCGGGCTCTACGGGGCTTGCGACAGGTCCGCATCTGCATTGGGAGGTGCGCCTCAACATGGCCGCCGTCAACCCCGATTTCTTCACAAAAGACTTTGCGTTTGAAGAATACTGATCTCTAGCTACCGCACCAATTTTACCCTTCGTAGGTCAGGGCATTGCGCTATGCAGTTTTGCATTCACAAAAGTGTATACCAATATTACAACTATCCAGTCGCGAGTTGTTGCACCGTTTTTTTGCTCCTCGAAAGCAGGTTGCTACATTCCACAGTTTTTCGCAATAGCGAAAAACTGCGTGGCGAACTTCAAACAACAAGCATTGGTGCAACATCTAGCGTTCGCCCTATTGCAATGGCGCGAAATATCCCGTTTCATCGCGACCGCTGCGGTTCAGGAGATAGGTTTCCGCTTCAACAGGCAGATATTTTTCGCCGAAATTTGAACCGAGCGTGGAAGTGTATGTGAAAGAATAATACCCATTTGGAAGGGACACAATGTCATGCACGATTTGGGAAATGCCCTCCTCCCTCCAAATGTGGTAGTTTTTGCCACATGTGTTTTTCACAATATATTCAAGCTCCTCGTCAATTTCACCCAGCGCAAAGCCCTCCACATAGTAGCACGGAATTGAATTGTTTTTCAAATACGCGGCGGTTTCCGAAAGCAAATAGCTGGAAAACGCCTCCTGCGTGATTTTTCCAGAGCCCAAAACGATAATCGCGCGCTTTTTCGCGGCGTTAATCAAACCGTTTGCGCATAATCGAATGGCAAGGTCAAAAGGCACAATATCGGAGATGGGAGTTTTCAACGCGCTTTCGCTAAAATTGACCGCACCTTCAGGCGCTCCGCTATACTCAAGGGCGGGAATTCGTCCTGCCGAAACTATTTTTAAAACGCCCTTTCCGTTCATCGCACGAGCAATTTCCCGCACGCAGTTTTCAACTCCGCCTGAAACATTAAAGTCCCTTGACGATGCGCTTCTATCTATCAAAATCGTTATGTCCGCAAAATCAAAATCTGCGCCCGCCCCATTAAAACGAAGATTTGAAACAGGGCGTTTTCCTTCGGTTATATAAAAATTATTTTCCTTAAGACCAACTAACGGACCGCTATAACGACTTTCCACTTTCAGCTCCACCGTTACTTCAGGGAATTTTTCCGCATACACTTTCTCAATCTGGACAAAAAGACCGCCCACCAATTCCTGCATTTTCGCCATCACATACACTTCGTTTGACTTCATATCGGTGACAATGACATTTTCATTCACATCAGGAACGGCGCAAGTCAAACGCGACGGTGCATTTCCACTTGTCATATTCTCAAAAATCAGTCCAGAATGCACATCAATTGAAAAAATCCTATTTGTATCACACACAACAAGATAATCGCTCCACACCTTGAGAGCCTCGGGCTTGTTGAAAGTCTTTTTTTCAACTAAATTGCGCCTGTAATTTCCAGAAATATCAAATTCGTAGATGCAACCGTCAATGTCATCCGCGATATACACAACGCTTCCAATCACCGCGATTCCCGTGGGACCTTTCAAGCCTTCAAAAGACGCGCTTGTCTCTCCAAAAGAAAACAAAGGCTCGCCGTCCTTGTCAAACACATCAACACGCCGATTTCCGTAGTCAGAAACAAAAATATTTTCCCTGGAATCCTGAGCAATATACTGAGGACCGACCATCTGCCCTGCGCCTCTTCCTTTAGAACCAATGTATTTCTTGAATTTTCCGTTTGAAGCAAGAAGAGAAAGCCTGTCACCTGCAAATTCAGACACAAGCATATCGCCCGAAGCAAGGCGAATTATATCAAGCGGACGGTCGAATCCATTTATCGGTCCTGTAATCCTATCAATCACAAAACCATTCACATTAAATCGAAGTAGTTCGTTCGTGCCATAAGACAAGATCCAAAAGCTGCCATCGGGATTTGGCAATGCTGAAACCGGCTGTGAAAAAAGCAGCTCGCCGTTATACACCCCAGAAAAACTTCCCGCCTCTGTGTATGTGTCGCGCTTTGCATCTCCTGGAACAGAAACACGCCGTTCGCTCACAATCTCTATTTTGTTCTGTAAAAGCAGACCGCCATAGCCGTTTTCACTCGCTCGCTTCCATTGCTGCAAAGCCGTTCCACTCATTCCCGAAAAATAATACGCCTTACCCATCCAGTCCAAAATTAAATTGTCGCTGGGAAGATAGCCAATCGCCTTTTCAAACTGCATCAAGGATTCATTGAACGAGCCCCGATAAAACGCCTGCACCCCTCGCCGAAATTCCTGCGCCGCAAGAGCCTCTTCCGCAGTTCTATATTCATTAGATGTAAAAAGCCCCGCATTACTCTGCGAAAAAGCAAGAGCAAAAACAAGAGAAAATAAAGCCGCCGCCACAAACCGTTTTTTCATCTATGCGCTCTCTCCAACAAGGGACACCGCCCGCAAATGCCGCGCAATTTCAACTTTAGAGCCATCAATCGCATTCGCCTTTTCGATATACTTCTTCGCCTCGTCAAAGAGACCGAGCTTGTAGTAAACCCAGCCAAGTGAATCAAGGCACGCGGCGGAATTCGGAGATGAGTCCACCGCCTTTTTACAACAAGAAAGCGCGCGCGTCAAATCCTTTTCCTCGCATGCAAGCACATAGCCAATTCCATTCAACGCCGTGAGATTATCGGGATTTTCAGAAAGCGCTTTTTCGTAGTATTCAAGGCATTTTTCTATATCGCTCTCCTCCCAAGAAATAAACGCCAATGCCGCATACACCGATGCGCTTTTATAATTCGCCTCAAGCAGCTTTTCCAACTCAAACGAGGCGAGGCTTTTTCTGCCTGAAACAGAATAAATCACCGCCAAAATAAAGCGGCACTGCAAAACACGCTCGTTGTCCTCGGAGGATGTGACAACCTGCTCCAAATAGACAAGCGCATCCTCATAGCGAGAAAGCTTTGCATAAGAAAGCCCCAAGTAATAGGCAATCTCAAGATTCTCCTCTTCAGAGTCAGAGGAAAGAGACAAAAAAAACGCCAGCGCATCTGAATATTTCTTTTGATTAAAAAGCTCTTGACCACGAGCCAATGAATTTTCCTTCATATTTCCCACCGCCCTCCATTCTACAATGAAAAACTAAAGTCGTCTACAACTTCATAGCAATTCGGCTCAACTTGAACGCATGAAACCGATACAAACCCTGCCTCGCACAATGCAAAGTCGCTTTCGCACATTTTTTTTGTTTGAGGCTTATTGCCAACAAATTCCGCGCACAGCGTTCCATCATCTTTCTCTTCAACGAGCCGCACTCCATCATTGTGATAGCATCGATGCGCAAGGCATTTTGAAATACGCGCCCCCTTCCACTGTGGCAGAGCAAACGCATTGACATTCAAAAACGCGCGCCCCTCCATTTTTTCTGCAAGATTGACCAACTTCTGCACATTCTTCACCGCAAAATCCGCCATTCGCTTGTAATAGGTCGCCTTGCCGTCCTGTATATCTAAAAAGTCAATGCTAAACGCAACGGACGGCACTCTATACAACGCTCCTTGCCGTGCCGCGGCGCATGTTCCAGAATAAATTATATCCGTTCCCAAATTCGCGCCGTTATTTATCCCCGCAAAAACTGCGTCTATTTTTTCAAGAATCAATCCGCTCTTAAATGCCGCGATTACACAGTCAGCAGGAGTTCCGCTGTACGCCCAATCCTTCTCCCCAACAGTCTCAATGGAAAACGGCTTTCCCATGGTGATTGCGTTTGAAACCGCAGAGCGATTCCCAGACGGCGCAAACACAAAGACATTATGAGCCGCCGCCCTCATCGCGGACGCTAAAAACTGTATCCCCTCCGCAGTGATGCCATCGTCATTTGAAATAAGTATGTTCATCTCTTAAATCCTGTCTATAAATCCTGCTCGCTGATAATTTTTGCTCCGTCAACACTATGCACTTCATGGCACGATGGATGAAACCCAAAAACATGCTCGTATTCAACAAGCTTTTCCTTGAATTTTGGGATGTCCTGCTCCCTCAATATCGTATAAATGCATCTTCCAAATCCCTTGCCCGTAATTCGTCCGCACGAAACAGGCTCTCTTTTAAACTCAAGATTCGGCTCGATTTCATTGACCCGCTTCAAAACCCAGTCTATTTCCGGGCAGGAAAGATTATAGAAATCCCGCAGGCTTTCATAGCTATGGTTTACCGCGCGCATAAATCGACTGAAATCATTTTTTTCAAGAGCCTTGACTGCATCCAAAACATCCTCGTGCTCCCTGATAACACAAAGCAGCTTCCGTTTTGTATCCTTGCTGACCGCCGAAAGCATTTCGTCTATGTCCGTCACATCATTCACATATTGCCAGCCACCAAAAACCCTTGGCTTCGTCTCCTTCAAATCCCCTAAATACAATGCGTTTTCAGGCTCAAAAAGAGACTCTTCATTCCACAAAGAAACACGAGGCACCTTCAAGTCCACAAGCAGAATTTTCTCCCCTTTAAACGGAATCGCCATATTCTCAAATGAATTCTTGTCATAATCCGTGACAATCATGCAGTCCTTTTTAGAATACAAAGCCGCAAATGTATCGGCGTTGTGGTTCTCCTGCTTCAAAAAAATTCTATTTCCCCGCTCAATTATTTGAAGGAACGCAAACTCCTTGCAGCGTATGTCAAAAAGAGAACGAAACGCAATCAAAGAGGCAACCTTTATGGCAGTTGTTATTCCAAATCCAGCAGATGGAAGCGTCTCCGAAAAAACCGTTATATCACACCCAGAAAGAGTGTATCCCCCCGAAGTATATCCATAAATCACTGATTTTATAGAATTCGCCCACTTATCCTCTTTCTTTAATTTTATAGTCGACAGGGCAGCCTTTTTTCTATCGTTGAGCTGCTTAAAATAAAAATGGAATGTTTGGTCTTCACGCTTTGAAACCGCCACATACACAGGAATGTTCACCGCCATTGAAAGCGTCTTGTCCTTAAAAAACCAAGAATGTTCACCGATAAGATGAAAGCGTCCAGGAGCGGTCGAAATAATATCGGGCTTCACACCATATTCAGCCACATGAGCATTGTAAACAGTATCCATACAATTTTTTCCTAGCGCAAAAAGATTGCAATTCACATTATTGAAGTTATTGCGTTTTTAATTTTTTCTTACTACTATATAATAAACTTATGAATCGATTTTTACAAGTTTTTTACATACTTTTTTCCGCACTAATGGTGGCGCTCGCATTGCCAAACGAACTTTTTCATTTTGGTCAGCCGCTCATCGGAATATTCTCCCTTGTGCCGTTGTATAAAGCCTTCACGAATTTTTCATCATACAAAGAAGCCGCGGCGTTGACAGGACTTCACACATTCACCGTGCATCTGTGCTCGAGCTACTGGCTTGGATTCTTCAAGGATTTTGCGGCGTTGACGCTCGGAGCATCCGCAATCGGAACAGGCGTAATCGGCGCAATCATTGGACTTGCGCTCTACTCCCCTTTTGCGCGAATCAAGGCAAACAAAACATTACGAATTCTGTCGTCTCCGTTCTATGCGAATTTCATTCCGTTCAGGGCGTTATGGTTTTGCATCGTTTATGTGATGTATGAATGGATTAAATCGTGCGGGTGGTTCGGCTATCCATGGGGAACGATTTCCACAACGCTATACCGTTGGAAAGTTCTCATTCAGATTGCAGACATAACGGGAACATATGGGGTCACCTTTTTAACCTGCCTTTTTGTGTCTGTGATTTCGGAGGGACATACGCTGTATCTTGCAATGGGAAAGAGCTCAAGGAATTTCGCATTGTTTTCATATAGCAAACTATTTTTATTTTTCATCTCGCTTTTTATTTTAACATTCATCTATGGCTGTGTAAAATATTTCGCCCCTGAAAAGCCAATAAAATATCTCAACACCATTTTAGTCCAGCAAAACGCCGACCCCTGGCAAGAGTCAAATGACAACACGACAATTTTGACCTCACAAAGACTGACAACAGAGCAGCTTGAAAAGCTTGCGGCGGAAGGCGAAAAACCTGATATAGTCGTGTGGAGCGAAGGGTGCTTGAAATACGCGCTTCCCTATTCCATTGCGCATTACAACCGCTCTCCGTATGAAGAGCCGCTCATACCTTTTATAAAAAAAGCGGGCGTTCCATTTCTTTTGGGAGGTTCATACAGAGTGGGGCAAAACCCTCGCCGTTCAATGAACGCGGCGTTGCTATTCGACGGCGATGGAGAATTCCGTGGGGCGTATGGAAAAAATCATCTTGTGCCTGTTGCGGAGGTTCTCCCCCTCGCAGACATTCCCGCAGTCGCGAATTTCTTTAAAAAAGTGATTCGGATTTCAGCAGGGTGGACTCCAGGCGACCAATATGTGTGCTTTGATATAAAGGGCTCTCTGACTGAAAACGCAAAAAAACCTGCCGTAAAGGTGATTTCGTTGGCAGAATCACCCAAAGAACAAGCGGCTGAGGAGGAAAGTCTTTCGTATGTGAGGATAACCGCCCCTATTTGCTTTGACGATGCATTCCCCGATGTGTGCAGACCGTTGGCTGCAAGCGGCTCTGAGCTTTTCATGAACATAACCGATGACTCATGGTCGCTCAAGGCATCTGCGGAGTACCAGCACTTCGTTGTTGCCGCATACCGAACAATAGAATTGAGAACAACTATGGCCCGCTCCACCAATTCGGGATACTCTGTCGTTATAAATCCCAAAGGAAACATAATCGCCGATATGCCGCTATTTAAAGAGGCTGCAACCACAGTAAAAATCCCGATTTATAAAAGGCAGGTCACCACCTATTTGCTACTGGGAAACTGGCTGCCACATTTATGCGCAATCGCTGCTATCGCATTTGAAATTCTCATGTTCATAAAGCGCAACGAAAGAATAGAAGCCTTGTCAGAGCGCAAGAAATTCCGCAAAAAGAAAAAGGCTAAAAAGTCGAGCAAGTAACATTTTTTTTCACATTTTGACTTCAGAAATTCGCCCAAGAATTGCTATAACTATAAGGGGTGAATAACTATGGAAGATGAGAAAATTGATGCGGACGAAGAACTGCTGTTTTGTGATGACGAGGTGGCAAAAGCGGCGTACGACTACTTCGGGATAAAATACTTGTTTCCGTGGCAACGGCTTGTAATCGCAAACATCATCGATGCATACAAATCCTTAAAAAATCCCTGCGGTGCAAATGATTCTACAAACAACTCTGAAACTGCACTCGATGGCAGAAGCAAAGGCGCAGCTGATGAAGACACCGTTGAAGATAGGGTACACAACAGCGCAGACGATGCGGACACCATTGTAGAAAAAGATGCCGCTACGGCTGCCCCCTCTGTTGCAGACGATGCGGACTCCTTTTACAAAGGCAGGCAAATTGTGCTCTTGCCAACAGGAGCGGGAAAATCCTTGTGTTTTCAAATCCCCGCCCTGCTCTTGGATGGGCCAACGCTTGTGGTCTATCCATTGCTCGCCTTGATGAGCGACCAAGAGCGAAGAATGAAAGACGGCGGCTTTGAATGCGTCGTTTTTCGAGGTGGAATGAGCGCAGAAGAAAAAGCAGAGAGCTTTCAACGCATAAAAAACGGAGCAAAAATAATCATCGCAAATCCAGAGATATTGTCATCCGAAGGAATGCTGCAAAAGCTTTCGCAACTGCATATATCTCATATCGCAATTGATGAGGCGCACTGCGTTTCCGAGTGGGGAAATTCTTTCAGACCTTCCTATGTGGAATTGGGCAGAATTATAAAAACACTGAATGCGCCTGTTGTCACCGCGTTCACCGCAACCGCCTCCCCCGAAGTGCTGACGCAAATCTCCGCTATTCTTTTTGACGGAACGGCTCATATCGTAAGAAGCGAAAGCGACCGTCCAAACATTCATTACTATGTAAAAAAAACATCGTCTAAACAAGCATCTGCGTTGTTCCTTGTAAAAACCGAGGCTCTCCCGATGATTATTTTTTGCGGAACGAGAAGCCGCGCCGAAGAAATGTCTCGCACCATCAATTTTGCGTATGGAAAAGAAATGTCGCGCTTTTACCACGCAGGTCTTGAGAGAAGTGAAAAAACGGAAATTGAAAAGTGGTTTTTCGACAAGGAAGACGCAGTTCTATGCGCGACCTGTGCATACGGAATGGGAGTTGACAAGAAAAACATTCGTACGGTTATCCATCTTGACGCGCCAGAAACGGCCGAAGCATATATTCAAGAGGCAGGACGCGGAGGGCGCGATGGAGGAACCGCCAACGCAATTTTGCTGTGGAATTATGACGATGAAAAAAAATTCAGCGCATTTGAAAAAACAAGCCGAAAGTCAGTGATACATCGCCTTGCAAACACCACAACATGCAGAAGACAGATTCTTCTTGATGCGCTCGGCGGAGAAGAGGCTGTGTGCGATGGATGCGACTTGTGCGACAGTCGAAAACGCGAAAACGCTCTGCAAGGAATTTTTGCTCCTCGCGGAATTGCTCCACACATTCCAGGAGATGAACTTCCCTCTCTTGCAGATTATATATTGCATCTCGTAAAGCGCAAAAATAAATACTATACTCTGCAAATGCTTGAAGAAAAAGCGCTTTACGAAATAAATACATACTCGCGCACATTTACAGGGGTTAATATATGGTGGTATGAAGATTTCGAGGAATGCATAAAACATCTTCTCTCTGAAAAAAAAATAAAAATCGAAGGTCTTCTTTGGAAGAATCGCATAGCGAAGGATTAAATTCAGCGGCTAAAATGGCGCCACTGAATTTAATCCGAGTTTTCACAGAAAACTCGCTTATCCACTGCAACTTCTCATTTCATTGCGAAGTTGCGTTTGCGACAGTTCTCGAATCTGAAGATTCGCTCGTTGTTGCAAAATAAAAGAACACTCGATGCCACACAAACCTTTGTTGATTGTAGTTCGCCCTGCGGCTTTCGCAAAACGAAAATTGCAAATAAGTTGAAATGGCAGGGCAGCGAGCAAAACATGAGGGCGAGTGACGATAGAAGGTCAGCCCACAAGCGGCTACTTCTTTTCCGCGCCCTCTTCAGAATTGTCGCCGTCAGTGGGCACAGGTTTAGGAGCGGGAGCAGGAGTTGACTGTCGGGGTTTCTTTTTCGGCTTCGGCGGCTTTTTCACATAGTTTGCAACAAAGGAACAGAATCTCATATACAGAAAAACCACAATGACAGTGCCAATAACTATTTCACTTGAGAAAACACTTTTTAAAATCGGAATCAATTCCTTGAGGTTCATATTATCATTATCGGATGGGAAACGAAAAATCTGAAAGTGCGTCAAGAATTTTTTTAAATGCAATCGCACTTTCAGAAAAAGACAAAGAGGTTTGATTGTCATTTTCTGTGTGAAAAAGTCGCCATGTGGGCGGGAGTTTTTCCTCAAAGGTCAACAACTTCGTATTTTGGGGAAGCGCTTTTTTCATAACAAAATGTTCTAACGCAGGGTTTTCAAAAAGCGCGTTTTCATATGAAAGCGCCTCCTCTCTCGGAAGCATAGTGATTTCTGCGGCAGGAATTCCGCGCGCAATAAATCCCGCGTTGTCACTATAGGGCAGCGGTAAAACCTTTTGCTGTTCAGCGGATGCGTTTAAAATCGAAAGCGCGGCATTTTGAAGGAATGAAAATTTTTGAGAAAACAAGCGCGGCAAGGAACTATGCGTTTTTTCCGAAAACTGATGCCGTGCAAGAATGGGCACTGTTCCTCGCCCCATTGCGTCAAAGGCGAAAATCAAGTCGTTCGTAATTTTCAACTTTTTAAAAAGAGCTGCCAAACTATACGAACCTTGAGAAGTTACGGAAAATTCGTTCAACTCATTATCATGCGCCTCTTCTCCATCAGTGAAAATGAGGCGTACATTATGACTCTTTTTCAACTGAGCCACTTCCACCGCCCAATGCATCAAAACGAACACCGCAAAACTGTTGTCATTTGCGCCTGGAGTATTTTTTGCGCGGTCATAATGGGCAAGCACTGTCTTTATTTTGCTTTTTGAATCATAACATTCTTTTTCAAACGAAACATATATATGATTTCTTGCGCACACAGGCATAATATATGCTTTGAGAGAATGTGCCGTAAAAAAATCAAGGATAAACTGCGCTCTGTCGCAATCCGCAGTCAAAAAATCAGAGAATAATTTTTCATCACAAAAGCCATCTTCGCCAAGCAATTCCATAACACATAGCATACAAAATCCGCCGCTCGTTTTCAAGAGCATGTGCGCAACGCATCACGGCAAACGCATGTTCAAGGAAAATTTAAAAAACTCATAAAAAAATGAGAAATCTGCTTCCAGTCGAGACATGGAGAATACTTCAACTGCTCGTCCAGTGAATGTTTGTTCGGCATTCGCCTCATGGTCTATTCGCTTCGCAACCAAAATATGCCAGTCAGTCTTGTTGCGAACAAAACTGAAAGCGGAAGTCTAGGAATTAGAGATGAAAAATAGATGTATCTTCCGCCACACCACTGCCTACGGCAGAATTGCTTTAAGTCCTCGCAAGCGAATTTTACATCCGCCTCTCCCATAAAAAGTCAAGAACAAAATGTCAATTTCGTGATTGGCTTTTTAGCGTGCGCGGTAAGCAACAAGTATATGACAAAGTTTGCAACGCAAACTTTAGTTGATAAAAAGTCGCGCTATTTGTGCGACTTTTTATCATACCTCCTTTACGAATAAAAAAAAACACGCCTCTCATAACGAAAGGCATGTTTTCAAATCTAACCGTACGAAACCAAATTACCAGTTGTCTGCCATATCATCTTCGTCTCTGTTTTCCAAATCATAAAGGTCTGTAACACAACGAAGATCATCAATATATATATAGTATGAACCGCGTGCAAGAAGTGGATTGCAATCAACTCTAAAGCCAGTAACGCGAACGCCAGGGCGCTCACCATAGTATGCACTATGCTGGACAATGCCAGTCTCTCCATCAGGACTCGGAGGAACTACAGCGGTAAGCTTTTTCCATCCTGTAAATCCAAGAGACCCCAAATACAGCTCATAACTGCGTCCGAAATAATCTTCAATCAAGACATACATATCATGATCCATATTTCGTCCACACACCCACAATGAAATTGTCTTTGTCGTTCCTTCAACAGGAATTGGTCTTTGCGATGTGATGTAGAATGAATTTACTCCACGCTTATAGAATTCAACTTTCACACCAAGAACTTGCGTGTCAGCATCTTCATTGCCTTCATCCTCCTCCAAAGGCTCTTTCATAGCAGGACTGCCTTCAAAAAGACGACCAGAAATAACTCCATAATCAGTTGACATACGAACATTCCAAGAGCCTTCCCTCTCGAATTTATCAAGAGAAACCTCACGCAATGATTGAAGCCCTGACTCATTGCCTACTGTCTCAGCATTTTGATTGTCCGCAACACTTTCCTGTGCAAACGCTCCGAAAGCAAGGACGGACAAAGCAAGTATTGAAACAACTACCTTTTTCATTAGTAAACCTCCTCTGAAGAATCCTCTGTAGAAGATGCCGCCGTATCATTTGACTCTGAAGGAGAATCGGATTCGGACGTAGATTCAGCATTTGAATTGTTGTTTTCCGCTCCAGAGCCGGTTTCTGCATCACTAAAATCCTGATGCAAGAATTCATAGCCATCAAATATAACAGGAATAGGATTCGTCATATATTTGATGTTATCGAAATAAATCACGAAGTCATCGACAAACTCAGAGCTGTCTGTACGAACTCTAAATCCAAGAAATGTGAGGGTTTTAGGACCAGAACGAAGCTTTGACTTTTGCTGCATCCAGCCAGGAAGCTTTACGATGATATTTTTCCAGCCATTAAAGGCAAGATTTCCAGCAGGTAAAACATGAACGACTCCATTTGCATCTCGAACCATAATCTCTAGAAAATACAAGTAATTTGCTCCCCATACCCAAAAGTCAAAGCTTGAAACATGACCTTTTAAGGGGACTTCATACGGACCGTCATCATTTGAAGGGATAATCTCAAACCAGTTGTCCCCTTTTCGGTCATACGCAACCTTAACGCCAAACACCTTTGGATCATTCTCTCCTTCTTGGAACGGTCTCAGGGCATCTGCAATACCATCGAAATATTTAAATTTCGGGTAACCCTCTGAAACAAATCGACTGGCGTTCACAGTCCATTTCCAATCTTCAGGCTCAGTGTCAAAATCATCAATCTTCGCCGCCTCCATGCTCATTGAATTAACCTGGCTGAAAACAGGAACACAGAACCCAAAAAGCACAGCAAAGACTACAAGGACATTAAAGACCTTCTTCATGTAAATCTCCTTCGGTAGATATACCATTCCAAAAATGGAATTCTATTTTAATTATCGGAATAAACTTCAGATAATAATAATACTTTCATTATATTTAGAGAAATAATCTTTGTCAAACTGTTTTAGACACTATAAGGCGATTTTTTATTTTTTTCGTCAATAGTGTTTTACTTTTTAGTGAAATTCGCTATAATCCCTACCTATGAAAGCAATAGAACTAGAAAAAGCCTACAATCCAAAGGATTTCGAGACACGGATTTATTCTGAATGGGAAAAAAACAATTGCTTCAAGCCGGCAAGCGATTCATCATCACCTATACACAAGAATTTCTGTTCCTGCAAGAACTGCGCGACCTACTCTGTAGTTATTCCTCCGCCAAATGTCACGGGCGTTCTTCACATGGGACATGGATTGAACAATACATTGCAGGACATCGTTGTGCGATACCATAGAATGAAGGGCGACAATACGCTTTGGCTCACGGGAACTGACCACGCGGGAATCGCCACGCAGAACGTCGTGGAGCGCGCGCTCAAAAAAGAGGGAAAATCGCGAAACGACTTGGGACGCGAAAAATTCCTCGAGCGGACATGGGCGGTAAAGGACGACCACCACGCGACGATTGTAAAGCAGCAGAAAAAGCTCGGGAATTCAACCGACTGGGAACGCGAGCGATTCACGATGGACGAGGGCTTGAGCCGCGCCGTGCGCGATGTCTTTGTGACGCTGTATGAGCGCGGTTTGATTTACAAAGGACAGTATTTAGTGAACTGGTGTCCGCGTTGTGGAACCGCTCTTGCCGATGACGAGGTAGATCACACGGACACTGACGGCGCGATGTATCATATATGGTATGAATTCGCGGATGGACCAGCCCCTGACGGCTCGACAAAAATTGAAATCGCAACGACGCGCCCCGAAACGCTTTTGGGAGACACCGCCGTTGCTGTGAATCCAAATGACGAACGATACAAATCAATCGTCGGAAAGAAACTGCGTCTCCCCCTTACTGACCGCACAATCCCCCTTATCGCCGACAGCTATGTTGACAAGGAATTCGGAACGGGAATGGTAAAAATCACACCTGCGCACGATCCGAACGACTGGCAGGTTGGACAAAGAAACAATCTTGAAATCATAAACATTTTGAATCCCAACGGAACGCTCAACGAAAATGTCCCCGAAAAATACCGCGGACTTTCATGCCAGAACGCACGCGCACTTGTCATCGAGGATTTGACGGCGCTTGGACTTTTTAAGGGAGAGGAAAAAATCACGCATTCCGTGGGGCATTGCTACCGCTGCAGCACGATCGTCGAGCCGTATCTTTCGTTCCAATGGTTCGTGAAAATGAAGCCTCTCGCACAAAAAGCGATGAAGGCGTGGCGTGACGGTGAAATTGTCTTTTACCCGAAAAAATGGGAGAACACATACACGCACTGGATGGAGAACATTCGCGACTGGTGCATAAGCCGCCAATTGTGGTGGGGGCATAGGATTCCCGCGTGGACATGCGCAGACTGCGGCGAGCTCATCGTGAGCCGCGACACCCCCTCGACCTGTCCGAAATGCGGCGCGAGCGCGGAGCGACTCAATCAGGATGAGGATGTCCTTGACACATGGTTCTCATCATGGCTTTGGCCGTTCTCCACTCTCGGTTGGCCTGAAAAAACTCCCGACTTGGAACAATTCTATCCGACATCCGCGCTTGTGACCGCCTACGACATCATATTTTTCTGGGTGAGCCGCATGGTGATGGCAGGCTTGGAATTCACTGGCAAAGCGCCGTTCCACGACATCTACATTCACGGACTCGTCCGCGACAAGCAGGGACGAAAAATGTCAAAGTCGCTTGGAAACGGCATGGATCCCCTTGAAATCATCGACATGTACGGCGCGGACGCATTGAAATTCACGCTTGGCTTTATGTGCGCACAGGGGCAGGACATTCTGATTGACAAAGACTCGTTCAAACTCGGAAGCCGATTCTGCAACAAAGTGTGGAACGCAAGCCGCTATATCCTGATGAATCTTGAAGGACGAAATTTAATCCCTGTAAAAGACACCGACTTGACGGAACTTGACACATGGATTTACACGCGGTTGAATGTCGCCGCAAAAAACGCGCGGGCGGCATTGGAAAGCTATCGCTATAACGATGCGGCATCCGCGCTCATGGAATACTTTTGGAACGAATATTGCGATTGGTATGTAGAAGCGACAAAACTTTCATTTAAAAATGGCGATGAGCACGAAAAGAATCGCGCTGCGTCTGTCATCTTGAATCTTCTTGAGGAAAATTTACGCCTACTCCACCCCTTCCTGCCATTCGTGACCGAAGAGATTTATTCAAAACTTCCCCTCGCTGAAATCGTTGAAAACAGAAGGAAAATCGCAGACAACAAAATTCTTTCAATCTCCAGTTACGAAGGAATGTTAATCAACGCTCCCTACCCTGAATTTACTATGGAGCGGGAAAACGAGACGGTTTCCGCACGATTTGATGTGCTCAAAGACTTAATTGGAAAAGTCCGTGCGCTCCGCGTTGAATGCGGAATCGACCCCGCAAACAAAATCAACAGCGCGATTCTCGTTGAAAAAGACAGCAACGCCGAAGTGTGCAAAGAAAAGACAGAGGAAATAAAGCTTTTGTGCGGAATTGCGGAGATAGAATTTGTGGATGCAAAACCTCAAAGTTCAATAGGAACTGTAGGCAGTGGATTCGAGGCGTTTATTTTAATAGATGAAAGCATAAACAGAGGGCAATTGCTTGCCCGATTTGAGAAATCTCTTGGGGAGCATAAAAAATACGCCGAGCGAAGCCAAGCAAAACTAAACGGAAACTTCGCGCTTCATGCCGCGCCCGAAGCGGTGGAGGCGGAGCGAGCGAAGCTTTCCGAGGAGCTGAACATAGTGCAAAAAATGCAAGAGTACATAAAGGAATTGGGAAATTAAAAATGTATGTTGGACAGCCTAAAAATTGCTTTCGCAATTTGTGGGTAGATTGAATTTTCACTTTTTTGCGTATGCAAAAAAAGTGCGAGGCGAACGGCGCAACACTAGGTATGGAGTATCTTTAGTTATTCAAAGTTGCGCAAGTGTTCGCCCTTACACAGGAGGTCGATATGGCAAAGCAGCTTTACGATATGAAAACGGAAAAGCCTTTGAAGATGGACACAACGCACATGGAGCAATTGCAGAATGTGCTTCTTGCCCCCTATATGCAAATTGCCACGGAGTTAATCGGAAAGGCACGGCATGCAGGAGGAAATATGTTTCGTCATCAGATTGACACGATGGGAATTCTCATAGACTACGACTACATCGACCCCATTTTGCTCAAGGCCTCCCTTGTGCACGACTGCATTGAGGACATTCCTGGCTTCGACCACGACCGCATACGAAAAGTCGATTCCGATGGAGAAGAAGTCTACAACTTGGTGCTGGAAGTCACAAAACGCGAAGGCGAAACGAAAATTCAGTTTCTGAAGCGAATCATAAACACAGGAAGCCAGCGGGCAAAAATCCTCAAGAGCGCCGACCGAATTTCAAACATGATTTCATTGGGTTTTGTAACAGACCCGAAATTCATAGAACGCTACTGCGATGAAACAGAATTCTATGTGCTGCCAATCGCCATCGAAGTTGACTACAATATGTATCAAGAATTGATAAACCTCATCATAACACGCAGAAAATACCTTGAAGACGCTGGCTACATAGAACAGCAGCAAAAGCAAGAGAAGGTGTTGCAGCTCAAGCCGATACAATAGGGGCGAACACTAGATAATACACCAATTTCTATCACTTGAAGTTCGCCTCGCACTTTTTGCATTCGCAAAAAGGTGCAAGCGGGTTGACCACGGGCGAGCACGAGTTGTTTCACCAGTTTTAATTAGTCGGAGGAGCTCGCAGTTTTTGCTCTGCAAAAACTGTAAATCGGTACTATTGTGACTGTCTACAAAGTTAGTTTTTCAAATCCTCTGGCGAAAGGCGTTTTGCAAGATACATAAACGGCGTGTCCAAAAGACTGGTGAAAACATAAATCACATAGCACGCTCCAGTTATGCTAAAAAGCGTTTTCAATTCATAAACGCCAAGGAACGCCCCGAAGTTGAACACAACTATGTTCACCAATTGCGAAATCAAAGTGGAGCCGTTGTTGCGCACCCAAAGAAACGCATCACGGCTACCCGTTTTTTTCGCGGTGAAATTCCACCACGCGTGATAGAGCCACACATCAAGCAGCTCTGAAATGGCGTATGCCAAGAGGCTTGCAAGCAAAATGCGCGGAGTGCCTGCAAAAAGCGTTTTTATTTCGCCCAATGCCCAGTCATTTTGAGAGGGAATGTAAACCTGCCATAAAAGCGAGAACAAAATGAACACAACTGCTGTAAGGATTCCGACAAACACCGCCCTGTCAGCAGCCTTCTTGCCATACCGCTCGCTTAAAATATCGGTCGCAAGAAAACTTGAGGCAAAGAGCGTGTTCCCGAGCGTCTGCTCCATTCCAAAAGCAATCACCAAGGAGTTCACCTCTATGTTTGCAAGAATCGTGCATAGTGAAACCCAACAAAAAAGCCCCCTTTGACCAAAAAGCCTGAAAAACACAAGCATTAGGGAGAAGGACGCAACAAGTGAAATGAGAAGCGTTAATTCATTTGGCATAAAAACCTCTGCGGAAAACCGCTAAAAAAGAATTGACCTGGTTTTGATGAGGCAGGAAGGACTGCGAACTGCCCGCGAATTTGAAAGTGATTTCAAATCCACAAGGATATAATAGCGTATTTTCCATGACATGACAAGGAGACGAGCGTACGCACCTGTCAGCAAGAGCGCAGAAAGGGACACAGAAATCAATTTTCAGGAGAAGTTTTTTTGGGAGTGGGAGGGGTACTTGAAAATTCATGCTTCGCGCTCGTTGCGAATTTCCTTCGGTCGCACTTCGTTGCGCACCCCGCAACGTCTCATGCGAATGCTTAAATTCGGCGGTCAATTGCAAAAATTTCTTGCGAAGCGCTTTTTCGCAAAGAGGAGAGAAAAGCAGAGCTATGAAGTCACCCAGCCATTTTGCTCAAAAAATCTTCTGGCGAAAGCGCGGTGACTTTTGAAGCTGCAAAATCCTTTGCGTTCCTCGTGATGATGTAGTCGGCGTGAACTTCATCGGCGCATCCACTTTGAACGCAGTCTTCAAAATCGGTGAAAGAAGAATTATGTAATGAGCGAATTATGTTTTCTCTACTTGTTCCAACTATATCAGCAAAAGTAAAAAGATTGAAGAACAAATCTTTGATTTCTGCCACAGAGAATTCCTTTCGCATAATATAAAAGCAATTCACAACAGTTGTAGAAGAAAAACAAACCGCGAAATTCAGTTCAACACATCTCTCCATAATATGTTTTGCAATTTCCGATTGCGGGCGTTCCGAAAAATAATCTATAACAATATTAGTATCAAGAAATATAACCATATTTTTCCTTCAACGCTTTTTCAAGCTCTTCCTTGCAATCAAAATCATCACTCATTTTAAGGCGACCGCGATATTTTTCCAGCTGTTTCAAGGCCAACAATCTTTCTTGTTTTCGCTCCTCCTCATAATTCTTTTCAGAAGCAGCGGAATACAACCCTTTTGCGCTCTGCAAAAATTGCACGACATATTCAATCTTTTCTTGCGGAATCTCATCGACAATGCTATGCGCTTTTTTCAACAAAACTTCATACGGCATTAAACGACCCCTCATAAAAATATAGCACGAGTTTTGATTTGTTGCAAATTTTTCACAATAAGTCTCCTTATAAGTTTCCCCATCCTCCGAATATCCAAGTGTTGAGTTTCAAAAGAAGCAAAAAAACATTTTGAAAAACTCGCAAAAAATTCAAATGCACATTCAAATGCACTCATATTGACATTTAAAATAGTCATTGTAAAATAAAACTATGAATTATAATATTGAATTCCAAATTGCAGGGCTGCTCATAGCGATAGGAATTTTCAGTACTTATTTTTTTTCAAAAGCAAACGCGCTGCGGTCCAGCCTTACCTACAAGATTTTTTTCATTCACTTGTGCACGCTGATTGTCAATTTGATGTTCGACATTGTTTCCGTGATTACGATAAGCGAACGAGAAAATCTTCCTCCGCTTCTTGTGACATTTTTTGCAAAGGGATATATCATCTCTATGCTTGTTTGGATTACACTCACGCTTTTCTTTGTGTTCGCCGTTGTTTATGGACGCGTGCGCACAAAGCGTGGTCTTTTTTTATGCAACTGCGCATTCCGCGTTTTAGGAGCGGCATGCATTGCGATGTGCATCGTTGTCCTGTGCTTTCCTGTTTTATACGAAGGGCACGGCAGACTAATCTATTCCTATGGGATTCCATCTATCTGCACATACATTTATTCCGCGGTCTGCGTTGCAATCACATTTGCATTCCTGCTGTTTTTCTCACGCCAAATGTCAAAATACGAAATTCTTCCCATTATGGGTTTTGTATGCATGGAAGGAATCGTGGCGCTTGTGCAAAGCTTGAATCCCTACCTTTTGATTTTGGGAATCGGAAGCGCATTGACGGAATTCTTGATGTTCCGCTCTCTTGAAATAATCTCCAGCAACGATTTTCAGCAGGAAATAATCCATTCGTTCAGCGATTTAATTGAAGGTCGTGACGAAAGCACAGGAGGCCATGTAAAAAGAACGAGAGCCTATGTTCGACTGATTTTGGAGGAAATTCAAAAACAAAAGAAATTCGCCCGTCTGATTACACGCGACTACATTGAAACCGTGGTGGAAAGCGCCACCATACACGACATAGGAAAAATCACCATCCCCGATTCAATTCTGCAAAAGCAAGGCCGCCTCACAGCTGAAGAGTATGACATAATGAAAACCCACACGACAAATGGAGCAGAGCTTGTCAAGGACTCCTTGAATAAAATCGGCACGCCTGAATGGACGCGCGTTGCCTACGACATGGCGTATTCACACCACGAACGCTGGGATGGGACGGGCTATCCACGCGGCTTAAAAAAAGACGAAATCCCTCTTGCGGCACAAGTGATGGCAATCTCCGATGTGTTCGACGCGATTTCACAAGACCGCTGCTACCGCAAAAAAATGTCGCTTGATGAATCGTTCTCAATAATACAAGAGGGCACTGGCACGCATTTTAACCCTGAAATAGTGAACGCATTTTTAAAGGCTCGTGACAAAGTGGTTCTAGTCTACAAAAACTTCGAGAAGACCGCAGAGTCGGTATCCTCTAACGCACACGAAAATCAGTTTTGGGAAGGAGGAAAGCAGACTTTTATAAAACACCGTCCGCCACAGAGGGGCTTATAGGAGGCATAATAAAAGCCGCACAAATAGCACGGCTTTTATCAAGCATGCCTGCCGATTGGCAGGCAACATAAGTTTGCGTTGTAAACTTTATCATCTGCTGCACATTCCGCTTGGAAACTTCGTGCTACGCACTCGTTGCGAGGCACTTCGTTGCGAATGTGCGTAAAAAGCCAATCGCACTTTTGTCCTATCAACGAAGTTTTTAGCCAAAATTGCTCTTGATTTTCTTATGGGAGAAATCACTATGAAAAACCGATATGTAAAAGCAACGCTCATCTTGAGCCTCCTTTTGTTTGCAACAACAGGTGCATGTGCGCGATCGGTAGGAGGCGGAAGAATCACTGGTCGTCCAAGCGAATCACCTTCTAGAGATGCACGTAATCAACGAGAAGCGAAAGGCTCTGCATTTGAAACGCAAGAAGAGCCAAAATACTTGGGTAACGTCCAATTTGATTTGGGATATGCAATTGGAACTGCAAAGTATTATTCCTATAGCTCCGATACAGATGACTATACTAGGCATAATAGCGACACAATTAGAATGTTCACCAGAGGGCTTGAAAACCACAACTTGTTTAGAATCACCTCATTAAAAAAAATCAACATCTACGCAGGATTCATGAGCTCGTTCTTTTTCAGCCTAGGAGACACCTTTCTGTGGGAATCTGCAGTAGGCGGCGAAGTCGCTGTGAAATTCTCAAAAATAGCGTTGGTTCAGGCTGCGATGGGACTTGACGTGGGACTTTCACTGACTCCTGCTTCATTTCTTGCTCCAGCGTTCTTCTTTGAATTTCAGGCAAAATTCCTGCCGGATTCATTTTTCAGTCCTTTGATTGGAATGAAGTTCACGAAATTCAGTGTTGACGACGATGAGGACCCCGCCTCTGTTTCATCAAACGCGTTCTATCTCGGCGGCAGCTTTAATTTTAGAAGCAGAGGCAAGCGGTAGACGCCTTGAGAACAAACAAACAATGCTGAGGCACGGTTGCCGTGACTATAGACCTTCCCCATCTTATTCATTATACTATGCTCACGCTTTGATTTGCAGAAAAAATATTGACCAGTGCGCGCCGCACTACATTGTCCCTGCGCACGCAAAAAAGCCAATCGCACAGTTTCTCGCGATCCGAAGGGTCGCGTCTTTCGCATCTAGCTTTTATGGAGGAAATCATTATGAAAAAAGTATTACTTGCGCTCGTTTCATTTGGCGCGCTGCTCACAATTGCGGGCTGCTCGTCAACATCATCATTGACCTACACAACTTCTACTTTGGGAGAATTCACAGAAGATCGGATTTTCAGCGTTGAAACATTCTATGGCACATCAATGGATGACACGCGTCTCGTAAACCCAAAGGATTATGAAGTTCTCGGTCCTATAATCGTCTATGCAAAAGATGGAGACGGAATTAAAGGATATTCAGAAATTCTTGAGGCGGCAATCGCAAAATATCCTGAAACAAGTGCGGTGATAAACATTGTAAAGGATATTGCCGGCGAATCGCAAGAAGGAATCGTAAGCAAATATCAGGATATTGCGTGGTCTGGAATCGCAATAAAAATCACAGGCACTATTGTTGACGATGTAACAATTACAACGACACACACCACAGATTCAAATGGCAAAGAAGTCATAACAGAAACACGCTCCGCAACATACAAGAAATTCTAGGAGAGCCGAACCTATGATAAAAAAATCCACAAAAGTGGCGTTTGCTTTTATCATTTTGTGCTTCGCCATACAAAATGCGTTCGCTCGATCGCCAAATCCCCACAAAGGGATTGAAGGGGCTTTCAACGGCGAAAAAAACACAGGTCGCCAAAGCGATGGCTCTTCAAAAAGGCGAGGCAAAACCGACACAAAAGGCTTGACATTTGAAACGCACGAACAGCCGAAATATTTGGGCACCATTCAATTCGATTTGGGATATGCAATTGGAGCTGCAAACTATTATGAGGATGACTATTATAGTAGCAGTTATTATAATGAACACAGAATTGATGCTGTTGGTATGTTCACATTCGGGCTTGAAAACCATAACTTGTTTAGAATCACTCCATTTAAAAAAATCAACATCTACGCAGGATTTATGGAATCTTTTTTCTATAATTTGGGTGATGCAGATATTTTTGACTTCACAGTAGGCGGCGAAGTCGCTGTGAAATTCTCAAAAATAGCGTTGGTTCAGGCTGCGATGGGACTTGATGTAGGACTTGTACTGTATCCTGTGTCATTTCTTGCTCCAGCGTTCTTCTTTGAATTTCAGGCGAAATTCCTGCCGAATTCATTTTTCAGCCCTTTGATTGGAATGAAATTCACGAAATTCAGCACTGACGATGATGAGGACCCCGCCTCCGTTTCATCAAACGCGTTCTATCTTGGTGGCAGCTTTAATTTTAGAAGCAGGGGCAAGCGGTAGTCGATAGACCAATATGGCACAAAAAAAAGAGACATAGTATGCAATCAGCACAAAAAAAACTCACACTTGTATTTTCTATCATTTTTTTTACGCAGCTTGTATTCGCAAAATCTGGAACGCCCATTTTGCTTTGGAAAGATGTTCCTGGAATGAAAAAAGTGAAGTCAACTCTGTATGTGCATGAACCTCCGAGCGGCATTGAGCAAAAAGACCTTGCTGTTATCATTTGCCCAGGGGGAAGTTATCATCATCTGGGGCTTTACAACGAAGGCTACAAAAGCGCAGAATGGTTTTCAAAGAAAGGTGTCGTCGCATTCACATTACGATACCGAACAGCAAGCGGAGGAAACCACCACCCTGCAATGCTTGAGGACCTGCAAAGAGCCATACAATTGGTTCGAGAAAACGCTGAAGTCTACAACATCAGCGGAAAAAACATCGGAATCATCGGATACTCGGCGGGGGGACATTTGGTGACTATGGGCGGAGCGTTCTGCAAAAGCCACAATGAACTTCAAAAATTTGGAATTGCGGGGGATACGGATTTGCGCCCAACATTCTGCGTCCCTGTGTATCCTGTTGTCAGCATGCAAGATGAAATAGCGCATCGCTGGTCACGAAAAAGTCTGCTCGGAACGGAGCAAACTCCTGAACGAAAAAATGAATTTTCGATGGAGATGCAAATTCCATCCGATATGCCGCCAACATATATCGTCGTGTGCAAGGACGACCCTGTAGTCTTGTGGCAAAACAGCATTGCGTTGGACAGCGCGCTTGAAAACGCAGGCATCCTCCATCACACAGAAATCTATGCATGGGGCGGTCATGGATTTGGAATGCTGGACAATAAATTCATGAAAACATTCCACTGGAACGACACGCTGTGGCAATGGCTCACAGACAACGGACTGATAGATTGAAAGGGGCGTTGCGGGGTGCCCCCGCAGAGGAGGTAGCGAAAGACTGCATAGCAGTCTGGAGCGAGGGGGAGACCTCCCCCTCCTCATGTGTTGATGACTAAAAAAAGAAATTCAACCGTCTTGTCAGTTTTGCCAGCGCAGCGTGCAAAACTGGAGGCGAACGCAGAACCACTGTTTTCTAGCGAGAAACAAATGCATTCGCCCCCCCTTTACAATTATAAATTGAAGTTTTATAATAATTATTATGACAGAGATTTTGAACGATGCGAACTTTGACAAGTTTCGCAACATTATTTACAAGGAATGTGGCATAACTTTTTCTTCGACAAACAGACCTATTCTTGATAGTAGAATCAAGGAAATCCTACGCGAAAAAAAGATGGACTCCCTCGATGAATACTACAAACTCATTCTGTCTGACCACGAAGAAATGAAACGATTTTTGGACAGTGTGACAACAAACTTGACGAGATTCTTCCGAAACCAGCCTCATTTTGACGCGCTTATCAATTATGTAATTCCCCATGTTCTTGAGGAAAAGAAAAAAACTGGCGACCACACGGTGCGAATTTGGAGCGCTGGCTGCTCCACTGGTGAAGAGCCCTACACAATCGCCATGATTTTGAAGAAAATTCTTCCTTTCGGCTATAACTTTCAAGTCACCGCGTCCGACATTTCTCTAAAATCGCTTATGGTCGGTCAAAAAGGCTTTTACGCAGGGAACAAAATGGATGGAGTCCCCCCTGATTATCTTGCGAGTTCGTTTACAAAAGTCGAAGGCGGCTATCAAGTGAACAAAGACATTATGGATTGCGTCAAATTCGACTACCACAACTTGCAGCATATACCTGGCTTCAACAGGCTTGATGTGGTGTTTTGCCGCAATGTAATGATTTATTTTGACGAAAATGCGCAGACAACTGTTTTAAATAACTTTTGGAACGCAATGGCAGCACATTCATATCTGTTTATTGGTCACTCAGAATCTCTCTTTGGGCTGAAAACAAAATTTGAATTCCTAAAGACTGACTGGGCGTGCCTTTACCAAAAAAATTCGTAAAAAGAGGCTCGTTTTATGGACATAAATGATGGAATTCACGACAATCTTGAGGTCGTAATATGCGATGATTCCGCCCTTATGCGAAATCTCATTTCTCGAATGGTGGATGAAACGCCTGGAATGAATGTAATTGCAAAGGCTATGAACGGGCAGGATTTGCTAAGAGTTCTTGAAACAAAAAATCCTGACATCATAATCCTTGATATAGAAATGCCTGTCATGACGGGAGTTGAATTCCTGCATGAACGAAAAAACAGAAAGTTAAAAATCCCTGTCATCATACTTTCGAGCATAGCAAAACAAGGCGCGGCGGTAACAATGGAATGCCTTGAGCTTGGTGCGAGCGACTTCATTACAAAACCAGGCGGCTCAATTTCTATGAACATTGCCGATGTGACGGGAGAACTTGTTGAAAAAATAGTTTCATATGGTGGTTCTTGCGCTCGCAAAAAAGGGAAGAGAATTCCATTCCCCGAATACATCTTGAATTTGATACGCCCAAAATTGAACGAGCTTGCAGAGCATGCAGAAAGTCACAAAGGCACTGAAAAACAATCCGCAGCGGAAAAGCCAAAGGACGAAAGAACTGCAGAGCCGTTGCAACCGTTAAACTTAAACAAAGGACCTGTTGTTGTCACCCCGATTCGAGAGCCTGGCGTGATCAAAATCATTGCGATAGGAATTTCAACAGGAGGTCCAAACGCATTGCGTGATGTGTTCAAAATGATTGATCCTCACCTCACCCAGCCGATTCTTGTTGTGCAGCACATGCCTGCGGGATTCACAGCGGAATTTGCACATAGTCTCGACAAAATCTGCCCTCTCAAAGTTATGGAGGCAATGGACAATATGCCTGTGGAAAAAGGTCACATCTATATTGCGCCAGGGGGATACCACATCACCGTTGAATTGAAATACGGCGGTCCAGTTGTTCGCACAAACCAAAACCCTCATCGAAATGGACACAGACCATCTGCCGATGTGCTTTTTGAGTCAGTGGCAAAAGAATACAAGAACAATGCGCTTGGTGTGATTATGACGGGAATGGGAGGAGATGGAGCCGCACAACTTGCAGAGCTACGAAGACAAGGCTCTTGGACTTTGGGGCAGGATGAAAAGTCATCAATAGTGTATGGAATGCCAAAAGTCGCTTTTGAACTCGGTGGCGTTCAAAAGCAAGTCCCACTCATGCAAATGGCAGATGAAATCAGCACACTTGCAAGAGAGCATAAATAATTTTAGAATAATTGAATGAACTTTTCTTCTAAAAAAAAGACATTTTTCTCTAAAACGGCGCTTCTTTTTTTCGCAGTCATAGTCTTTTCGGCATGCTCGCTCAAATATGGCATGACGGTTTATGATGAGAACTCATCGCCTGAATTTGTATTCAACGATGTCAATTTTGATAGATACGAAGACAATAAAAAAACGCTTTCTCTTTCTGCTGAACGCCTTGAACAATACAAAGACGGAAAATCAATTTTTGCAAAAAATCCTGCGTTCAAGACCTACGATGATGACGGAGAACTTGCAACGGAAGGCAAATGCGAACTTCTTTCTGCAGACACTAATGAAGAAAAATATGTATTATACGATAACATTGAAATAAACAACTTGAGCGATGATATAATTGTCTCGGCAGACAACTTGCGATGGAACGGAAAAACGGAGCAGCTTGTAAGCGGACGAACTGACAATGTCTCGATAAAAAGAGGAAAGACCATTATGAGCGGCTCGGGATTTTCTGCAAGTGGCGTTTCAAAACAGTTTTCTTTCACGGGCGTAGTCACTGGGGAAACTGAAACTGGCGATGGTGAAGACCATGAGGAAACCATGAGTGACAGCTCCAGCGCGCTTGACAATAACGAAGCAAATGAATTAGAAAAGAGCGATGACAGGAATTCCGCAAACAACGAAAACGCAGCAAAAGAGGTTCAAGTGACAGTTGAATTGGAAAGCGAATAGCAGATGAACAGAAAATCTTTTACAACAGCGATTTTTATTTTCCTCATAAGTGTACATTGTGCGAACGCTGAAAAAATTGTGTTCTCCGCAGACAGCATGTCTGGCACTGTTGGCGACAAATCGGATTCCACCACACTGGAAGGCGAAGCGTATGTCCTTACAGAATCAATGGAAATTTCGGCGGACAAAATCACAATGTATGGTCAAGACTTTCGATATATTGAGGCAATGGGTTCTGTCGATGGAAAAAATATGGAGTCCGAACTGGAATTCACCTGCGGAAAATTAAAATACGACAGAGAAACAAAAATCGCGCTTTTAAGCGAGGGGGTGAATCTCAAGGACATAAAAAACGATGTGACGGTCAAAGGTCATCTCATTGAATACAACCAAAACACTGACATCGCGGTTATGCAAATCGACATAGAGCTCCTTCAAAAGGATAATGTGTGCACTGGAGTGTATGCGGTGTATCGAAAAAACGAACAGATGCTTGAGCTTTCGGGAAACGCGCAAATAAAACAAGGCTCGGACACATTTCGGGCGCAACATATCACGATGAATTTGGACTCTCAAGAAATCATCCTTGATGGACGCGTGAAGGGCTCTGTCGTTGATGAACGGAAATCTGAAGATGCGGATGCAACGGGCGAAACAACTGGTGAAAACGCTGAGACTCCAGAGGGCAACGAAAATGCAGAGAATACCGAAAACACGGAGGGCGTAGAGGGCGAAACCAAAGAGGCAGGGGAAAGCGCTGAATCCAGCGAAAATGCAAACGCAGGTGAAAGCGCAAGTAAAACCGAAAACAACGCTGAAAATGCAAACGCAGACAAAGCAGTTACATCCGAAACGGTAAACAAAACGAAGAATGCAAAATCAAAAAAATCAGACACGAAAAACAATTCCACGAATACAACCGATAACAACAACGGACAAGAAAGCGCACATACAAACGATAAAAAATCTTCAACAAAAGAAAACAAAAGAAAAAGCTCAAAAAAAAGCTCTGGAGACAAGGCGTGAAATTTATAAAATCTAAAAAAACAAAAGGAAAAAAAAGCATAATTGAAGAGAGCACACAAATAGAACAAGCTGCAAAACAACTACAAGAGCAGACGGAAGAACCTGTTGTCAAGCATGTTTCAGAACCTGTTGATTCTCAACAGGTAGAACAAGAAAATTCGCACAGTGCAGAGCAATCAACAGAGCACATTTCTCCGCAACTCATAGAACCAGTCGTTTCTCAAGCAACAGAACAAGGTGAAGTGCAAGAGCATGAACAGGCTTTAGAACCAGTTACGGCGAACAAACAAAGCGACATCATAGACGAAACGGACAAAACAACAAACGCGGAGCAAACTGCAGAAGAAGATGAAAGCGGACAAAAAATCCATAAACTTCGCGTGTCAAGCCTTTACAAAACCTTCGGACGAAAAACTGTCGTCAAAGGAATCGACTTTAACATGACGACAGGCGAGGTTCTAGGGCTTCTCGGACCGAACGGAGCGGGAAAGACCACCACATTTTACATGATTGTTGGATTCTATCAACCGAGCGCGGGCGACATCTTTCTTGATGAAGAACAGATTACAGGGCTTCCGATGTTCAAGCGCGCCCGTCTGGGCATTTCCTACCTGCCCCAAGAGCCAAGCGTATTTAAAAAGCTCACGGTGGAAGAAAACATCTGGTCCATTTTGGAGACCCGTAGAGACCTCTCAAAGTCTGAAAAAAAACAACGGCTTGAAGAATTGATAGAAGAGTTTGCGATCGGGCGCATTCGAAAGCAGCCCGCATTCACCCTTTCAGGCGGAGAGAGGCGAAGAACAGAAATCGCCCGCTCACTTGCAATCGAACCAAAATTTCTTTTGCTTGACGAACCGTTCGCAGGAATCGACCCCATCGCCGTCGCCGACATAAAGGGAATGATAGGGCTTTTGGCAAAACGAGGCATTGGCATTTTGATTACCGACCACAATGTTCGCGACACTCTCGAAATCACCGACCGCGCCATCATCGTCAGCACAGGACAAATCGCCATCCAAGGCACAAAACAAGAAATCCTCGACTCAGAGCTGGCAAGAGAGGTCTATTTGGGAAAGGACTTTTCAATGTAGGAAAAGAGAGCGTTTAAAAACCACGCTCAAATGGTGCGTGGTTTTTGTCCACGAGTTTTGTTCCAAAACTCGCTTATCCACTGCACCTTCTCATTTCATTGCGAAGGTGCGTTTACGACAGTTCCCGAATTTGACAATTCGCTCACTGTCGCAAATTAAGGAATGTTTAAAATCCACGCTCAAATGGCGCGTGGTTTTTGTCCACGAGTTTTGTTCCAAAACTCGCTTATTGACTGTCGTTTCTCATTCCATTGCGAAACGACCTTTTCAACATTCTCGGAAACTGCAGTTTCCTGCGATGTTGAAAAATAAGGAATGTTTAAAATCCACGCTCAAACGGCGCGTGGTTTTTTGTCCACGAGTTTTGCTCCAAAACTCGCTTATCCACTGCACCTTCGCATTTCATTGCGAAGGTGCGTTTGCGACACTTCCCGAATTTGACAATTCGCTCACTGTCGCAAATTAAGGAATGTTTTTGGATAGCTATCATCCACTTCCCCAACATCTCATTTATCTTGTGTCTTGTCTTGGACACCCCTCTCGTTCTTTTTTGCAAATGCAAAAAGTGTTTAGCGTAGCGATGCGAACTTCAACTTCATTGATACTGGTATAGAAAACCAGTGTTCGCCTGCAGGGCTTCAGCACGAAAAATTATATTCATAGAGAATACGGAAATTGTTGAAAAAAACAAAATTAAATCCGCTCTCAGGCAAGTCCATACAAATCTCGAGAAGTTCCGGCTGCCATTTGGCAGGTTCCGCTTCACTCCACGCTACACCGCTGCCTACGGCAGGGTTGTTTGAAGTCCTTACTGTCGAGTTTTCACGGTATTTGCTCTTCAGTTTTTGTTGCAGACAAAAACTGAAGGCGAAAGTATAGAAATTCAAATTGAAGAATAAATTTGTCTTCCGCCTCCTCGCGCTCCTTTAATTTTGCATTAGTTTACAAAATTTTTGCATTTTCCTCTCGCTATAATTTTTCATGCTGAAGCCTCATGTTCGCCCGTCTCTCGGACATTGTAGAACCCTCCAGCACTTTTTTGCGAATGCAAAAATGCGTGGCGAACTTCGACTGACAATGACTGGT